>Ga0265797_10003095_pt1 | contig 27058 bp, 28 predicted proteins | sample P2T30metagenome_FD_192433 | JGI IMG/M metagenome (GOLD analysis project Ga0265797, IMG submission 192433) | Plant litter microbial communities from East Loma Ridge, Irvine, California - P2 T30 | ecosystem: Environmental > Terrestrial > Plant litter > Unclassified | place: USA: California... | reverse complement strand
CGTACAAGTACCGGATTGTGCCGCTGGAGTCACAATAGAACAGAGAGTCATTCTTGCCGGAAGCGACCCCATCGCCCAGCTTCGTGACTGCAACAAAAAGGGCACTTACACCGCCCACAAAGATGAACAGCAAGGCCCAGGGTCCAAAGAGTGTAGCGTACCGGAACCGCTTGTTACTGGGTTGTAGTTCGGGCGAGACAAGCTTCATGGTGTCAGCTGTCTCGTTGTCTGCCTTGAGATAGAATTTCCAGTTGTCTCATCCAGTGGGGCAGATGAATATGGGATCCACGAGTGGTTAGTAGCTTCTCGCCAGTCGGCTGCAAGCGTGCCTTGGGTTCAGACGCGACACGGTGTATGGACATGGTGATGTGTGCGAGCAAGACCTTGAGGCACTGCACTTTCGGGTTTCGAGAAATGGTGCGGCTGAAATGACAGGGGGTAGTATCCGCGAAGGATCATGTCTGCGAAAAATTCTGGCCGGCAGCATCTCTAGCGGAGGAGGCTGTGCCGCTGTAGTTCGCTTGAGTATTATACATACTCAAGATCAGCTCGCATGGAAAGCATAAGCTAATGGATTGGTAGCACGTCGTTTTAAAGCACGCGCGCTTGTGGCATGACGCAACGCGTGCATGAAGAGAGTCTTGCTCATCCGTATCCGCAGTATTGAGATTGAGGTCCTCCAATTGAAGGTGATGATCTTTGAACGACCGGAAGGAATCTTCGTGTTTGGAAGTGTCAGTGTTGAAGACGAGTTCTGATGCTGCTAATCGATTCTAGATATAGTTACGGTACATTTCCACAGGACACTAACCCTAATCAGACGACGTCACATCACTTACGCCCAGTTGCAAGATCGGCCAACTGTCACCCCTCCGATCCTCCAGGCGATAACGATAGCAGATCGAAAGGCCGGCGACCATGCCTTGCTCTCCCATACCACGAGCAGTCACTGCACGCAGACTTGCACGCTCAGGATGGAAGCCCAAGTAGACCGCCTCGTCGACAAGACATGGAAGAAGTTCCAAGAAACACCACGCAGCCAACGTCTACTGATCGCCGTGAGCGGTATTCCAGGCTCAGGTAAGTACCTAAAGTCACGATAAGAAAGAGAGAGAGAGAGTTTCCAAAAGTGAATGCACATGCTCACAGAGGACTCACAGGCAAAACGACCCTCGCCGCCAAAGTCTCGCAAAAGATCAATGAGCTCTACAACGATGAGAACCCAGCCCTGTCGAGCGGACCGGGCATCGCGACCTTCCTCCCCATGGACGGCTACCACTTGACCCGTGCCCAGCTCTCAGCCATGCCCGACCCCACGACCGCACACGCTCGCCGCGGTGCAGCTTTCACTTTCGACGCGCCGGCTTTCCTAAAGCTCGTCAAAGAATTACGCAGCCCGCTTCTGCCGGAATCACAAACCATATACGCGCCGAGCTTCGATCACGCGGTCAAAGATCCGGTTGCGAGCGATATCCCTATTGCAACCACTTCACGTGTGGTCATCTTCGAAGGCAACTACCTCTCGCTCGGCAGCGGGGCGGCGGAATGGAAAGAGGCGGCCGAACTGATGGACGAGCTGTGGTTCGTGGACGTGCCGGAAGAGGTCGCGAGGAAGAGGTTAGTCGCCAGGCATGTTGTCAGTGGTATTGCAGCAAACGAAGAAGAAGCTGGACGCAGAGCAGACGAGAACGATCTTGTCAACGGACGGGATATCGTTGCAGGTAAACTGGATGTCCACGAGATGATCTACAGCAGGGATGACAAGGAGTGGAAAGCCGAGAAACAGGGCATTGATAAAGAACGGGATGATTGATTGGTTATGGAAAGTTTCGTACTCTCGGCAGACATCATATGATACGATAACCGTCAATGATAGACTCTTCACAAATCAACACCACCTTCAACCCTGACACCGGCAATCCGCCCCTCTCTAAACTCTTCCGCCATCTTCTCCAACGGCATCCAAACAATCTCCCCCTCATGCGAGTTCACCCACCGAATAAACCGCTCATGCATCCGAATCACATGCCCCTTCCCAGACACCTGAGGATGGATAGAAATCGGAAAGACAAACTCGTCATACTCCTCGTAAGCAAACTCAAACTGCTCCCTCCAACACCTCTCCACGCTCTCAACATCAACATACCCATGCGAGCCCGCCCGCCCCGGACTCGGCTGCAACGGCGGCCAATCATCCACGTGCCAATTCGCCGGGATCTCAACCACCCCCGACGCCCTCAGCGTACTCATAGGCTTCATCCAACTCGAGGCCCTCTGCGAGAAATCCGTCTCGACGTACGTCGACAGCGCCGGGTCCGGCGCCCAGTAAGGCTGGAAATCATGGTGCATGAAACTGTGGTCGTACGCGATCCCCGCCGCCTGCAGCAGCGCGATCGTGTGTCTGGTCGTTGCCCACGCTGGCGCGGTGTAGCCGCGGGGCTTCCTGCCGCCATTGAAATCCGTCAAGACGTCGATGCTCTTCTCTAGAACCTCGGCCTCCTGCTGCTGCGTCAGCTGCGAGGGGTGTTCGTGCGTGTAGCCATGCAAAGCCAGTTCGTGCCCGCTGTCGCGGACCCGCGCCATTTGGGCCGGGAAGCTTTCGAAGGTGTGGCCGGGGACGAAGAATGTTGCTTTTATGTTGTGGCGGGCGAAGAGCGATAGAAGTCTGTCGACGCCGGTTGTGGCCCCGAAGATCCCGCGCGAGATGTTGGTTGGGTTGGCGGGCGGGCCGTTTGTGTTGAGCCAGCCGGCGACGGCGTCGACGTCGACTCCGTAGCCGACGAGGATGCGCTTGGGCATTTCTTTGTTGCGACTCGGGGTCGGTATTGTAATGTTGTAGGCGTGACGATGCTTTCGGTGAGCAGGTACGAGTGGAGTCCGTTGTCTTATGGACTTGATGTCGACTGTTTCGCTGTCTGTTTGATTTGAGATGCTTTACAGGCGTGTGATGTCTGAAAATAGTATCGTACAATGAACGCTTTTGTACGAGGGAAGGTTTGCTTCCGGCTGCTTCCAAGACCGGATGTCTTGTGATATGCGACTGTGATTGAGAAGTCGGGAATCCGACTTGGATGAATTGAAAAGCACAGAGTTGACGCAATCGATCCAAAGATTGAGTCCAAAGAAGTGAGTAACGGCGAAAGGTTAGTCGATTAATAATGGAGCATTGGAAAGTACCACAGTACATGTACTTGCACGTATACATATACCTATGCGACCTCTGACGCGACCTCGGCCAACGATGCCCCGCTTTGGCCTATCTGTAGCCGCTACTGTGCTACATATAGTTGGACGACCTATCTGAACGAGACGACACCAGTCTTACACATGACTGCATTGATGACCGCGTGTTTTTTCCTTTCAACTTTTAAGTCTTGAAGTCCGAGCCCGTTGGTTTCCAAATCCAAATCCGAATCATACCATCAAGCAAGATGACGATCTTCGAATACCACACCAGCATGGAGGAGAAGCCTACTGGCATGAAGAGGATTACGTGCTTAGGCACGCCCCGCGAGGTGAGAGACATCAAACTAGCTTTGTACAAGTCCAGATGTGAAAGTCAGCGCCGAACCAGATTCGTTTACTTACAAGGTCGTGCGTACAGATTGGCTTCCAGCACGGCTCAGGAGCCAAGCGGGAAATCTCCAGGTGCATCGAGTTCTACGCCGACCTGTTCCTCCAATCGGCCAAGAAAAACTGGCAGGAAGTGCGAGAGTTGGCCATGACGACTTTTGAGCCTACCATCCGCGAGAAGTGGCCTGAATATCTTGAAGAGATGGAAGGTAGGCAGCCCAATCAGCAGACCGACGGCGACGACGGCGAACAAACAATGTTAACAGATTCGCCAATCGCTAGGCATCGCCCAAGGCGCCCATGTCTCACTCCCATCGATAATTGCCCTCAACGTCCGCACAGAAATCGCCTTCGGCCTCTTCAGTGACGGCTGCACGGCCCTCTCCTGGCGCACCGCCAACTCAAGCCTCCTAGCGCAGAACTGGGACTGGATGGCAGCGCAGAAAGAGAACCTAGTAGCCCTGACCATCAACCAGCAGTCACAAGACAAACCCACGATTAAGATGATCACCGAAGCGGGTCTCATAGGTAAGATCGGCCTGAACTCCGCCGGTGTAGGTGTTTGTTTGAACGCGATCAAGGCGACGGGGATGGATGCTAGGAGGATTCCTTGCCATTTGGGGTTGAGGATGGTGCTGGACAGTGGTTCGAGGGAGGAGGCTGTGAAGAATTTGGAGGCTTGCGGCGTGGCCTCGTCTTGCCATATGCTTGTTGCTGATGCCACCGGTGGCGTTGGGCTGGAGTGGAGTTCGAAAGATTTGAGAAAGATCGAGATGGATCCGTCGAAGCAGGTGTTCCACACAAACCATTACCTTGCTGTGCATGAGCAAGGGGTTGTTGATACGGTCTGGCTGAAAGACAGCTTGGTGCGGATCGTGAGGGTTCAGGAGCTTTGTGATCGACTTGGGGATGCGCCGGGGGTGGATGAGATTAAGGAGATTTTCAAGGACGAGAAAGGCTTGCCGACTTCCATCTGTCGGAATGAGCGTGATGGCTCGGCTACGAAGACGCTGTTCAATGTTGTTATGGATTTGGAGGCGAGGAGGGCGGTGGTTACTCTAGGGAGGCCTGTTAAGCCTAAGGAGCAGTTTGAGATGGCGTTCTGAGTCGACATTGTATTCATCAATCGCTGATTCCGAAATGACAGCAACTACCCTCTCTAAGGCAGCGCGATGAAGTCAATGCTTCAACGATCGGAACAATCTCGTCTGCATGTACGCCTCAGTGCCGAGAAGGCGCGGACTACCTTGATCGTCCGTCTCAAGTTGTGCCTACACAAAATACCAGTATTGCTTTATGCTGGAGTATTCTGTACAAGGCCGGTGAACTGCTAGGCACCTAGTATCGACAAGATCGTCCTACAAGTTGGTAGCGTACTTTTTTACGAGCCGGGTTGCGAAGGCACCTCAGCCTGTCCATGAACGCAAAAGTTCTGCACTCACATATCCGTCTGTGGCGATGTTGGTGCCTTGGCTGAGTTCACCGCGCGTCTTGTACAGACCATGCTTCATGGAGCATAAAGCTGGACTAGTCGAAAGCACGCAGCCGCTGCATCGTACGGTAAGTAGGTAAGTGGCGCATTCCGACCTCGTCACACATTGTTGCTGCCTGGCTTCCTGAGGAGTCTGGGTCGCGTCTTAGTCGAGTGTCTTCTGCTCCGCCATGAGTAAAGATAGTGTAAGTCGGCACAGATGCATGACGAGAGCGTCGTTGAAGCATGAGAAGAATGGCTGGTGCCATCGATGATGGACCTTGGGACCTTGGGATCTCTTGTTGACCCTGCCACTGCCGAGGCTACGGGCCGTGTTTCGGACCGGTCGACGGGGCGCATCGCTGTCTCACATCTCCTCGCAACGCCATCTCTTACACCTACTATCTACATTTCCCCTTTATCCATCTCCGTGGGTTATTCTTGGAACGTATTGCTCCATACAAGCGGATCACAGTACCCTTCAATCGTTCACAGACGCACTAGGAGGCTCTACGACGGCGAGAACGACTCCTATGATCCACCAACTCGCGACGCTCCACCACCAGGTAGCTCAACTGTTCTCTGCCCTCGGCGACGATGGCGGGTACCTATTGTGACTATGATCGGTTATAGGGCTGGGAAACACTGCACCTGCCTGATCGCTATCGCTGTCTTGCGAACTTCACGCGCCCGTCTTCTCCCGTGCAGCCGCCGTTGAAGCTGATTACGACCACTGTCTCACGTCGAGGCAGAATTCTCATTTCCATCACAACGTCCGCGGAGTACAGTACCATCTGAATACGCTTTCTTACCCTAGGGAGTATGCTACTACTCCTCTTGTCCGTACCGCAGACGCTTGCTGTCCGTCAATTCGGCGGTGACTATCAGGACATGTATCCCTGCTGCGCCTTGACCCCTGTTACAGAACGAACGAACTGCTTCCAACAATAGTTCACCACGTTGCGGTTTGACAGCTTGACCACAACGGTCAAGCCGTGCTGGCATACCTCCGCGCTGGCCATACTATCAGGGTGTGCATACGAATGGTGTGTTGTTTTACCAAGTATCCGAATATCCATGGCATTACATCGGCCAACATCTCATCAAGGCAAAAGAAGTGCTGTCTGCGGGCCTCGATCGTTCCTGGCCGGATTCTGAACGTAGCCCGAGCTTTCACACACAACCACCGACAAGTCTTTCCCACCACGCGCGCCAGCGCAACGGCTACGATGCCAACGCCCACTGGCGTTGCCAATGCTCCCTGGAGAGTCACGTCCCTCTCGCGATACGTTTCGCCTAGGCTTGACGCGACCGACTATCCGTATTCCCAGTGACTACCATCGGCGAAGAGTGACGGCATTACGCCCCCCAAAATTCACGACCAGCCTTCGGCAGGGCATACAGAAAAAAAGTGTTTCGTTGAATAAGTATGCTGTCCAATCTTGTTTCTCCCCTCTCTCATCACCACCGTTGACTTCACTCTCGCTTGGTCTTAGTGTCCAGTCCATCTCACGCCCGTCGACAGTCTTCCATCCTGCAGATTGCCCAAGCCATCAATCTCCCCTCCCCACCGACACGATGGGTTTCAAAACGTCCACAATCTCACGCATAGCATTGTCATTGGTTTTATCACACTGGCCCTCTTCAGTATTGGCAGCCTCACGATCGGAATACATCGGCAACGCAGTCAATGCCTCCGACATCCTCAATCAGAAATGGTACGACCAAGCCAACGGCCAATGGCAAGGACTCTGGTGGAATTCCGCCAACGCCCTGACCGCGATTGCCGACCTCGCTTCGTTGGACTGGGATCAATTCGGTTCCACAGCCAAGTGGTACTTCGACAACACCTTCAAAGCGGCCAAGTCAGACAACGGCGGCGTCTGGACAAATCACTACTACGACGATGGTGGCTGGTGGGCCATGTGCTGGATCCGCGCCTATGATCTCACAAACGACCAGAAGTACCTAGACGCCGCCAAAGACATCTTCGAAGACTACCTCACGGCCCTCGGCACCGACTGCGGCGGCGTATACTGGAGCAAAGACCGCGAATACGAAGCTTCAATCGCCAACGAACTCTTCTTCGAAACCGCCACCGCCCTCGCAAACCGCGTCCCCAACCCCAGCACAGACTACCGCACGTACGCCCAAGGCAACCTCGACTGGATGATGACCGCCGGCCTCGTCACCGACCGCAACGTCATCACAGACGGCATCACCGAAAACGCCTGCCAAGCCGGCGGCGCCGTCTTCACCTACAACCAAGGCGTGATCCTGGGCGGCCTGATCGAAATGGCACGCCTCACCAACGACGAAGCCCACACGGACAACGCCCACCGCATCGCAGCCGGCGCCCTCGACTACCTCACCGACGACCAAGGCATTCTCCGCGAAAAGGAATGGCCCGGCGAGCTCGACGAGACGGGCGCGCAGTTCAAGGGCATTTTCGTCCGCAAGCTTGCTGAGTTGCACCTCGCTTCGCCGCGCGATCGTTACGCGGAGTTTTTGCGCAAGAACGCCGATGCGATGTGGAGGAATGCGAGGGCGGGCGATGGGACTGTTGGGTCCAAGTGGGAGGGGCCGCATGATGAGCCTTCGATGGCGACGCAGAGTACGGCGTTGGATTTGCTGGTTGCTGCTGCGAGGGTGTCGAGCTGATTTGTGGTTGTGTTGGGGGTTTTCCTTTTCCAAAATACTTGCATTGGGGTTTCTGTATCATTTGGCGAGGCGTTTTGTTTTGTGGGTATCATTTGGGAAGCATGAGGTAAGAAGATTCGGGAGCATTTGCTTTGGTTCATGGGTTTGGATAGGATGATTTTCACGGCCGTTTGTGCAATATTTCTGGGGGGTAGGTTGACATTTATCTAGATACCACTTAGTATTAGTTGCTAGTATCTCTGTAGTCAGAAGGCTTGAAAACGAAACCAGAAAGTCTTTTCCATTTCAAATCCGAATGCTGTTCAATCTACATATACACATAAATGCATATCTGTTTACCTACTAGCGGGTCCTTTTAACGCCTTGAAAACGTCTTCTATTGAACCATGACAAGTACATCACAATTTTGCCGACGACGAAGAGCTCAAATCTCGCCACTCCCGAGTCTCAGCAGATCCCGTCCTGGCCTCTGCGAAATCAGCGTCTGTCTTCCACGCAAAAGCCCGATCTTTCTCCTCGCCATTGCTCTTGTCATTGATGACATTGACCATGTACTTTCCTGAGTTCGGCAGGAATCTAAAGTCATCAGCATCGCCTCATCAAAAGGATCATGTTCACTCCTCCGAACTTACTTGTACCCACTGAAACTACCTCCCACCGCCACGTACAGATTCTTCAGCTTCTCATTCGGATGCTGGCACATCAACAAATCCTCCGTCGGCGTGCAAGCATCCCAGCAAATCCGCCAATAGTCAGGCTGCTTGTCTCGAACGTAGTCCGGCAGCAACTTCGACGTCAACCTCTTTTCCATCTCCTTCTTGACAGCAGCCGGAACCTCATACTGACTCTTCGCCGGCGTCGTCGGAATTGAAATCGTTCGACCCGAGTCCGTAGCAACGCTGTTGGTGATCATGAAAGCCGACAGATTGTACTTGAGCAGCGTCTGCTTCTCCGAAGGCGGTATGACCTCTCCCTGCTTCCCAAACACCACAATCGGCATGTCCTGCGGCTTCGCCAGACGTTTCGCCTCCTCAGATGACAGCTTGTAGTAAGCCGACACCACAGCCGTCGCCCTCGCCTGCCTTTCAACCCGATCCCGCTCAGCAATCTCCAACGCATCCTCGACCGGCGACAACAAGCAACTCGTCCAAGCCCCCGCCGCCAAAACAACCTTATCAGCCATCAACTCCCTCCCATCCTCAAGCCTCACACCCCTCAAGCCTCCCTCCCCACCCCAAACCAACTCCCTCACCTGCCCAACCACCCTCCTAACCCCCTTCTCCTCCGCAACCCTCATAAAATTCCCCGTAGCACCCGCAGCCTCCACCCACCCCGCCTCAGGATTAAAATACCCACCCCCAAAACCCCCCAACTCACTCCCCCCCAATTCCCTCCATCGCCTCCCAACCTCCCCGACCTCAACATCCCTCGTCTGATCAAACCCCCTCTCCCGAAACGTCCTCCTCACCCCCTCACTCGCCTTGCTCTTCCCCCCTGCTTCCCCATCATCCTTTTCCTCCAAAACCAACCACCCAGTCTTATGAAAGTACCGCTGCAAATCCAGACTCCAAAACCAGCCGTGCAAGGCCTCATTCGCGAGCCCGCAATACAGCGCTTTGGCGTAGTCGGTGCGCACGATGCGATTGACGTCTATGGCCGCGGCCGTGGCGGGCGGGGAGGCGGCGCGGTCGACGATTGTGACAAGGGAGGGGTCGGGGAGGGTGTGGGCGAGGTGGTAGGCTGTGGAGGTGCCGAAGGTGCCGGCGCCGATGATGAGGATTGTGGGGTTTTCCATTGTGTGTTTTTATTTGTTTACTGGAAGGGATGGAGGCGGGTTGAGATGTTGGGTTTCTGGGTTTTCTTGTTTTCTATTGATCTTGCTCGATCCGTGGCGTTTCGGCGTTGGCTTTTTTGCTAGGGATGATGGATGGGTGTGTTTTCTTTTTGGGTTTCGTGGTTATAGGTTCCATGAGAGAATCTTGACCTGTGTGTATGGATTCACACCGACCTGTTTAATCAGTTCGAGACGAAGGGTAAACAAAAAACCGGGGTTCCATTCCTTGCCATTAGTACTTCTCGTGAACAAAACGATCGACCACCCCCCCATCTCCTCTCCTCCCGTCGTTCGTTTGACGAGCGGGTATAAGGAACAGAACGGAAAGGAAGAACCCCGCTTCCCTGTCAGTAGCGTGCACAAGGTACAGCACAGCAGGCATGCATGAGCAGGTACCTTACTATAGCTAAGGTACTCGCGTGGCACTACTACTACTACTACTGCTCCTAAGTTGGGTACAAAAGTTTCCTGATAAGAACAAGTGTGAAGGGACTGGAAGTAAGTGGGAGAGCTGAGAGTGATCTGCGAGCTTCCAAGCTTCCTAGGTTGTCTTGCCGAGCCAAGCGGAGGGGTTGTAGGTAGTGGTGAAGAAGGTTTTGTGGATGAGAGCGGGGGTTTGGGGAACGATAATACATACATACATACATACCTTGACGTCGTTGGTTTGAGAGTCTTTTTGATGGATGCATTGTGAGCTCGAAGGATACATATGTATCCGGGGCGTTCGTTCTGCTTAGTACAGGTAGGTAATTAGGTAGCAGATGCGTGTTGGTAGCGGTTTGGAAAGGGTGATGTGGAGGAGGACATTCCTTCGCAGTGAGCAACACCTCAAAAGTGCACGGTGAAGAGTTGATCTCATTGGTTTCGTTTTGTTGAAGTTAGAAAACAGGTGCAAGGTAGGGCAATTGTCCAGTTTGAGAAGTCATCAAAACGACGATAATTGTCGTCTTGACCAAAATAATGATATTAAAACAATTGGAAAGGAGTGAATATGGAAGAAATATATGTACGTACGTACCTGCCAACACTAACCCTAGTGTCTGATCTGGCGGCGGGGCCGATGACTTCACACGCCAAACATCCCACATGCATGCTCGGTGTCCAAGGGTCCCTCAGTCTTCGTCCACGGTTACATATACTCTCTTTCTCATCCGCCGACAAACCCTCAACCGTGAAGGCCCTCTCCAGCTAGCTCGTAGCCATGTCCGGCAACAGCAACATCCTCCCCATACCCTTCCGTCGCACTCACAACCTTCTCTTCTCCGAAGCAATCAAATCCTACATCTCCACCAAATATGACCAGCACCCCGATACCTTCTCCCGCGACCTGGAAATTATCGACCAGCTGCGCAAAGATGCCGTCACTTCTCTCGAGCCACACGCGAGTGGCATACGGAAGCTACAAGCATATGCTGCCCAGCTGATTTGGATGGGTGGGAAGTTCCCAGTTGATGTACGTATGACTATACACACCAACAGAACATCACCACTGACCGAGTGTGATCGATGAAGTAGATAGGAGCAGACTTCACCTGGTACCCAGCTCTCGGCTACCATACATCGCACGCCCACACCGAAAACAACATCCGCTTCGAGCTCGCAAACGTCCTGTTCAACCTCGCCGCAATGTATTCGCAAATCGCACTCTCCTCGAACCGGGCAACTTCCGAAGGTCTCAAGTCGGCAGCCTCGAACTTCTGCTTTGCTGCAGGTGTACTCAGCCACTTGAAGACCGAAATCATCCCAGAGCTCAGAAGCAATCCGCCGGAGGACATGGATACGTTGACGCTTGAAAGCGTGGAAGCAATGATGCTCGCGCAAGCACAAGAGTGCTTTTGGCAAAAAGCTGTCAAGGATGGGCTGAAAGATGCGTCGATTTCGAAGCTCGCCGCCAAAGTCAGCGACCTATACTCCGACGCAGGCGACTGGGCGTTGAAGAGCGACAGCATAAGCTCGGAATGGATACACCATGTCAACGCAAAGCACCACCACTTCGCTGCTGCCGCACAATACCGCGCTGCATGTGATTGCCTGGAGAAGAGAAAGTACGGAGAAGAGGTTGCGCGTCTGAGGGACAGCATGAACTGCGTGAATGAGGCGTTGAAAGAAGGCAGATATATCAACAAGTCGGTGTTGGCCGATCTCAACGGACTCAAGACGAGGGTGAGCGAAGATCTGAAACGGTCGGAGAAGGATAACGACACCATCTACTTGATGCCCGAGCCCCCAAAGGCAGAGCTGAAGCAGCTGGATAGAGCAAGTATGGTAGCTGCGCGGGTTCCCAAAGAAGTCAGCCATTCGCAGGAGATGCTAGGTGATCATGGCGAGTTGGGGAAGCCGCTGTTCGCAAAGCTCGTACCGTACAGCGTCCATGTCGCAGCATCCATCTATGTTGACAGAAGGGACCGCCTGGTCAACAACACAATCATCGCAGAGTTGGAGAACCTCACTCAGAAGGTTCATGAATTACTGTCAAGTCTTCATCTACCAGGCTCATTGCAAGCTCTGGAAAAGCCGCTTGGACTTCCGCCAGGCGTCGCATCGCATGCTGAGGAGATTCGACAGGCAAATGGAGTACATCGACTCCACGCTACTATTGCAGATACGGAGAAGCTTAAGAACAACAACCGTAAATTGTACCAGGAGGGCGTCGATCTACTCCGACAAGAGGCCGGCGAGGACGAAGCAGCGCGCCGGAAATATGGTACCGAGCGATGGAGTAGGCTGCCTGGTCCGAGTTCTGTACCCAAGCTATATGATCAAGTCAACGCCATTGAAGGGTATTTGAAGCAGGCAGAGAACAGTGACGGTCTTGTTCAAGCCCGACTGAGGGAGAACGAAAGCCTCATACGATTGTTGGGCGGTACAGATCGCGACCTGGAAGACTATGTACCATCTTCCCGAAGAGCAACAATCACAGCCAAAGTAGAGCGGGAAGTCAACATGCTGCGAGCAGCCCTCAACGAAGTCAACCGGTTAGAAAGCCGCAGGAGAAAGAAAGTCGAAGCCCTAAGACTGAAAGCCAGAGAAGACGACGTCAACCCAGAGCTCCTACGCGAGGCAGCAAGACTCGAGCGCGAGTTCCCCATGCAACCGCTCGCCGCCTCCCAATTCGAGACCTTCTTCGACGAGCGCCTGCACAAGTACGACGTCGACGAAGCCGACATCCGCAAAGAAGAAAGCGAGCAAACTCGCCTCCTGGCCCGCGTGCAAGAAACCAACACCTCCTTCCAAGCCGCCAAGCGCGGTGACACCTCCTCGCGCGAGCGCGAACTAGCCCTGCAGAAGCTCGAAAACGCTTACACGGCCTACAAGGAAATCCTGCGCAACCTCGACACGGGCCGCAAGTTCTACAACGACCTCGCCGCCATCACCACGCGCTTCCGCGACGAGTGCCGGAACTTCGTCTACGCGCGCCGCGCAGAGGCGCAAGGGATCGAGGCCGATCTGTCCGATGCCATGGCCGGCCTGCGCATCCAGCAGTCCAACCAGGCGAATCTCAGACAGCAGAAAGCGGCGCAGGAACAGCAACAGCAGCAGCAGCAGCAGGTTACTTCACCGCCCGCGAGGGTCGTTGGACAGGAACCGATGCCTGCTCCTATGCCGCAGCGGCCGCAGGCCCAGCCGCCGCCTGTGGCTGTTGCGCAGACGCCGGCGGTGCAGACTTGGCAGGAGGGCATGCCGATTGTGTTTGGAGGGCCGCCGATGCCGCCGACGACGACGACGACGGCTGGAGGCGCGGGTGCTGCTGCGTCGGCGGGCGGACAGGCGCAGCTGCAGGGCTCGAGGGCGGGGAGTACGGTTGATGGAAGGTGGGATGCTGGGAGGGGGGTGAGTTTTGGGAGATAGATGGGTGGGTTTGTTGGTTTGTTGGTTTGTTGGCTGTGGCTGAGGGTGGTTGGTTGGTTGGTCTATGGCTTGCAGATCGACATTTCTACAATAATGCTAAATAGGGTGATTTCGATTGATCGTTCGACGGCCGTTCGTTTTTTTCCTGATATCTTACGTGTGTGGGTTGTCATCACATTTCGATTCCCTGTCGGGGTGCATCGTCGGGAAGATGTTTCTTCAATCGTGAAGTCACTACTTACCATATTTCAATCATCTTTGCTGACCGGAATTCAGCCGAGAGACATATCCCAAGCCACTTGGGCGCGCTGCGCAATAAGATATCAACGAATGGATTAATCCTCTTTGACAGCATCGTTACCGAGACCCTTTCATCGTGGGTTTGCAATCCCAAGCTCAATGGACTCATCGACCGGGACAGATTACCCAGTAGCATCGGTCAAATCTGACCCATTTTATTCCTCCCGCTGGAGGGGATCAGAGCAGAGCAGATGCCAAGTTTTGTGTCGGAACCGACCCTTGGACACGCGCGGTTCCGCGATTCTCGTGACAAGAATAGAGTTCACTCCATGGGGAAATCGAAGTGGAGAAAGATGTGGAGGGGGCGACCACTGGTGACCGTTGGAAGGCCTGCAAAAGGTACGCGACAGTAATGTACCTCACCGCAGATCGGTTGACCGGAGAATGGACTGCGGACTGATGTCCAGGAGGGCTGTAGACTTGCCACTCCATCTGCTGCTTTGAGCTCTCGTACTGCGCAGGCCATCCGCGTCCGACAACCATTCTCATACTTTCACATCGCGTCGACCATGTCAAGCGGCCGGATACGTCGACAGAACCACTCTTGTGAGCAGTGCAGACGATCCAGAAAGGCTTGTGATGGCTACGCATTGAATCTCCACTGCGACACTACACCCATCCCCGATCATCGCTTGCTCCCATGCTCTTACTGTACTAAGACGTCAAAGTGCTGCAGCCTCAATGTGTACTGGGGAGAAGCCTTGTCCACGGCGAGAACGCTGTCTGCCTCGTCTACTGACACTAAAAACGAGGCACTTCAATCCGTGCGACATCTCAAGCGGCAACGGACCAGTCCCTCGACCGGAGCCGACTCTGGAAACATACCTATTTCTGCGTCACATGCATTCCGACCTTCGGCGGTGCCGACGTCCACAAGCAAGACTAGCAGCGACACCAATGATATCCTCCACGATATACTGCCTTCTTTCGTCACGCCATCTACGAGCGATATGTCATACTGGGACGATCCCGCTTTGAAGTGGGATGGCTCGTTCGACTTATCTCCCAGCTATCCTTTGACAGCAGAGATCTCGAACACGTCTTCGGGCTCTTCAAGTGGCGATGATGTCTTGCCGCCGGCCATGCCTTCTGCAGCACTCCAGACGCCTTATCGAGACATGCCATCGGTGCACCAACTGCCCTTCGACTGCTTCTCCAACTTCCCCATCAGCAGCGACTCATATGCTTCAAGTCTAGACATAGAACCCGCGACATGGCTAGACCCAACCGAGGACCCATCTCTATCATACCCCTCACCAAAACCAGCAGCGCAGCTGACTTTCTCCCCCGACGAAAACGACCCCGAGGACCCGTACAACTCACAGGAAAACAGCATCCTAGCCCCGCGCTCTTCAGACCGCTACGCAATCTCCCCCTACAGCACAGACTACGAGATCATGGCCTCGATCAACCACTCGCTCATCACCGACAGCCTGCTCGGAATCTACCACGACGTCCTCGAGAACAACCTCGCATGCTGGCTCTCGGAAGACACCTGCCCGTACAAAATGCGACCCCGTCGCAGCAAGAACTCAGAAGTTTCTCGCGCCACATCCACCACCACCCCTGAGAGCAATGTGCGGCGGCACTCGGGCGACGCCGCTTGGCCGAATAGAATGTATCGCCGCGTGATACAGCTTGACCGGGCGGCGCAGAGGATAGGCCAGTTCCGACTTACTCGGAGCGAAAATAACGCGGCTTCGAAGGCGCTGTCGTTGGCTATCTTGGCGTTTGCTACGCAATGGTCGCAGGGCCTGGTGCAGGGCAGAGCACAGCAATCAGCCTGGTCGGGCGATCCGCTGGACGAGCGGCACGAGTTCGAGCAAAATGTCCGGGAGTCGACTTGGGAGCAGGCCAGGCGCGCGCTTGAAGCTTGCTCTCACCTGGAGTCGTATCGGGTCGTCTACGCAGAGCTGGTCTTTGGGTTGGCTCAGAAGCCCTCGACGCGCCGTAACGATGAGGTCCAGTCATCAAGGGAGAAGGAAAGCTTGAGTCAGAGCAGGCAGGAAGTCACGAAAATACTGGCAACGCAAAGCCAGCCCGTCTTCATCGAGCGCGCGACCCGCAAAGTCCACGCGATGAAGTTCCGCCTCGACATCGCCGAGACGGGCTTCAACATTTTCGCAAACGGCGCCGAGCCGCCGGCCGAGCTCTCGCCCGAAGACAGGTCGACGATCGGACTCGTGTATTGGTTCGCCGTCATGCTAGACACGGTTTCTTCGTCGATAAACGAGAAGCCCGTCACGGTCACCGACGAAGACTGCCAGCCCGAAGACGACGACGTCACGAAAGAGATGAACGACTCGAGCAGCCTGGTCCAGCAACGCTGGGAAGCCCGCCTCTTCGTGCAAGACGACCTCGAGATCCCCTCCGCAACCCTCTCCTGGCCGTGCAGCTACCACGAAGCCGCCGAGGCAGTCGTCCGCTCCGCACCCGTCAAAGTGTACCTCTTCCGCTACGTCTCGTACCTCCAAAACACCCTGCGCAAGCGGCAATTCGGGCGCCCGATCGAGGACGTCGTCGGCGGCGCCCTGCTGCTGTACAAATACTGGGGCATGACCTACGGCTCCTTCTTCCGAAGCCTGATCCGCGACTACGGCAACGTGCCGCCGCGCATCAAGAGCTGGTTCGTCTGCATCGTCGTCCCCTGGCACCTCGGCGCGCTGATGCTGGCGGACTTCATCGACTTTGTCGACAGCCACGGCCTGGGAGGAGGGGAGGACGCGAGCCGGCGCCGCAAAGCCGAGAACCTGGCGTCCAAGATCCGCGAAGCGAGCGCCAGCGAACTCGCCGACATTGCCTTTGTGACGACTCCCAACGAGCACGACGCGGGCGGCCGCCAGCTACCGGACTTACACTTTGCGGTCAATCAAGGCTCGCTGCTCACGGAGCCCTGGACGATATTGCTGGTGAACGCTTTCGCGAAAGCAGGTCTGTACCATTTGGGCGTCCTCGACGAGCTGGAGAGCAGCAAGAAGGCCAAGGCATCGATTTGCGTCGACGAGAAGAGAGCGAGGATCGTGCGGCGGATCGACGCTTGCGCGCAGTGTCTGTGGTTCTTGGGCCGCAAGACGGCGATTGCAGGCGACATAGCCGTCTCGCTGTTGAAGGCCATCAAGCCATTCAAACGGTAGCCGTTGAGCCAACAAACGGCGTATTGGATGAGATTCTCCAAAGATCGCAGCATCTCACGCGTGCCAGACGGATCGCGGTGTTTTGGTATAACAGTACAAACAACCTACTTAACCGGCGGTACAAAGTCTGAAGCGTTGATTGACAAGAGTCTGCCCGTACTCATGCTTACCTCGCCTCGCGGTTACTGCTTTCGCTGATGGTTGTGCTTGAGCTTCAGCGCTTTGTTGCCTTTGAGCAAACCGCAAGACTGAACGCTGAGCGATAAGCTTGATTCTGACGTAAAAAGCGAAGCGGTACATGTACAGGCGGGTGTCCGTGTCACTTTTCACCTTGTTGTGCTGACTACACTGGAACATACTGTAAGCATAATTTACAATCGAGCGCATTAAGTCGGGTAGGAAACATAGTCATCCTAGATGTGCCGGTCTAGCAAGCACCCGTGGTTCAAAAGACCATAATCAGTAGCCAGAAGTCCGAGAATTGTCGTGCCGTGCCGTGCCACATAACTACCCTTACAAGTCAGCACGGGCTCTGTTTCACATTCAACACCACTAAGAGGCGCAAGCACGTAGGCTTCGGAGCAATCGCTGTACACGTCAAGGCATTCAATTTAACGAACACGAATAATCGATCTCTCTTCTGATGCGTACATACTCAAGATGAATGAATCCAATCTTTCCGGGCGTGTTGCAACCATGGATAAGTCTGCCAGTCTACCTGTGATCAATGAAGCTGCACAATGGATTTGCAATGCCTTACACTCGAAATTCCATCACATGCCAGGTGGCGGAGGGACCTACAAATTGTCAGTATGAAGAATTTTGGGCCGTGACGGATCGTCGACTCACGCTGCTGTAACCACCAGCACCGGGAGGTCCAGGAGGCGGTGGCGGCGGAGCAGAATTATCCTCAGGTGGCGGGGGAGGTGGCGGCGCACCACCATTCTGCGTCGGAGTGCCAGCTTGCGCCATCTGGCTCTGGTAGTAGTCGGCATACTGCTGCTGTTGAGGCTGAGGTTGAGACTGAGCCTGCGCTCCTTGGCCAGCCGCACCGTACATTGCCATCACGCTGCCGAAACCACCGTAAGCTGCGTAAGGGTCTTCTTGAGGGTTCTGCGCGTAGTAAGCTGCCCAAGCTGCGTTCAACTGTTGTTGCTCAGGGGTTAGGACGGCAGTAGCAGCGGCGGGTTGGGCCGCGGCTGCGGCAGCTGCTGCAGGAGGCGATTGCGCACCGCCTCCATAGCCTCCTCCATAGCCTCCAGGAGTTTGTGAGCCATAGCCGCCACCGTAGGAGCTGCCACCACCACCGCCACCATATCCGGACTGGCCGCCACCACCGTAGCTTGAGCCACCACCGTATGATCCATGATCGCGGTCGCGCCCACGGCCTCCATATCCGCCGCGCTCCTCTCCGCCACCGTAGCCGCCGCCGTAGCCACCTCCACCACGAGGAGGACGTTCCTTGAATTCTGCGTAGGACTGCTTGACAGAGTCGAGAAGTGAGATGCACATCTCCTTTGCGCGCTCAACCTCGAGAGGATCCGGTCCACTAGGTGATGTCAGTCTGGTGATTCAGGGTACAATTGGATCCTTCCCGAATACGTACGCAACGTGCAGATACATCTGTTCATCGCTCTCCATCTGGGTGTCGTGCTCTTTGAATCCGCTGCCCCGACCCTTGATCTGTACTCTGCAGCGCGTCTCTTGCTGAATGTGCTTGACGTAGGATCCACCAGCTCCAACGACTTGAGCACGCAGGTTGAAACCAGGGATAGGCTCGAGGTCGATTGGAATACGCTCCTCCGGCCACTTGCGACGGCCCAAGTGATCGCGCTCGACTTGGGGTTGTTCCTCTCTGGGTCGACGGAAGCGACGTTCGTCGATCAAATTCGGAAGTTCCTGCTTCATCATCTCCTCAATTTTTTTGACAGCTGCCTCCAGACCTTCCTTTGAGATGCTTGTGACGTGGAGGTAAAGCGGCGGGTTCTAGAGGAAATGAGCACATGTCCATTAGTTGTAAAAATCAGTCACACTCACCGCAGCAGTTGCCATGCGCTTGTCGGGATAGTAGTTTCCTCTGGTAGTAACATCTTGAAAAGTGTGAGCTCGAGTAATCCTAAGTGAGTTAAACAATCGGTCATGGACGGGAGCGTACCGGCGCCAGTTTCTTCTTTGATCTAGATTCCACGAGGTCAGCTTATGCAAATGGAGCGCGCTGGCGGCCGCGGCTTGTCGATGGCTAGACGTGAGCATTGTCATTTCTCCCCAAACGTTTGACACAAACCCATGGATAACTGTGGGTAAGTGCGTGTATGTGAATGGGAGGACAGGCAGGGAGGGTCTGGAAAGATCAGTGGGCCAAGGTGCAAGAGTGTGTATTTACCATCTTCTGAGTGCTGCCTTTGGTCAGGGTGTAGCGATTACGCAGGTCATTGACCTCGATGTCCTTGATGTAGTCACCGTCTTGCTGGTAGATCTCGACATTGAGTGTACCACTATCGCCGCCAGCAGAGGGAGACTTGGCAGAGCCAGGGACGACACTGGGAGAGTTGGTCTGGCGAGGATTGTCAGTATCTTTCCCGACGGCTGCCTTCTTATCAGAACGGGGCCATACTGCACGAATGGGCGGGACGTCGACATGCTGCGGGGCCTTCTTCTGGCTCAGCTGGGCATTGATACGAGCTGCTGCCTCGGCGGCCGCTGCTGCCGCGTCCCTCTTGGGTCCAGATCCCTCGACACTCTTCGCGACGGGACTGCGACTACGTGTCGCGCGCTCGCTATCGCCCTGCGGCGGAGAGCGTGAGCGGCGGTCGAATTTGCTACGACGCGGTGGCTCGGCCTGGTCGAAGCGCGAGCGCTTGCGCGGTTCGTCGCCCATGTTGGATGGATGTAGCTGGTGGCGAGTGCGTGAGGAGAGATTGAGGTTGTTCGTGTCTTGTGTTGGTTGGTATGCGAAAGGGCTCAAACTCGATGGAGCACATGCATGCTTCGAGCTCGGTATAATCTCGCCGCCAGATTTCTTAGCGTCGTCGGCTCGAGCCTCCGCTCCCGTCCTTCTCCAGATCCGCCATCCGTTACTCGGTGGTTAAGTTATTTTAGATGAATAGCTTCTTTTAGAAGAAAAGAGAGTTATAGCTAGTATCTACTACCTACTCTCTATAAGAGCTATATGGAGCAGTTCCTACATGGCTAGGTTTAGAGCTTCCTAATAACATTTACTTAATACACTTACAGAGGGTAGCCGGAAGAGTAAGGAAGCATAAGTATAATATGCATACATAGATATATAACATCTTGTTATTGTTACATCACTCTTTACAAAGATTGACATTGATATTAACATATCGTAAGGCAGAAGAGTGTCATCCTGTGCGTAGCGAAAGTATGCTCTAGCAATGCGCGCACTACATGTATATCTAATCGACCTATGAGAAGAACACCCATTCCTTCGATGGAACCTTAGTGAAGTTGCTTGTTCGTTGTCGATGTTATCTAACACGGGCGTGAATATCTGGTTGGTACGTTCACACCAGAGTCCCCATCCCTCACATCAATCAAACATTTCACAGTCTTACCTAGCGAGCCCTAATCGGTCACGCTCCACTTTACAGGTTCCATCACTAACTTACCCACCTCCTACATCAGGCCGGCGCCTTCGCAGGCATCAGTGTCAACGCCCTGGTGTACCCGCTCGACACGCTGAAGACACGGATCCAGTCGCCTGCGTTTCAGCAAACCTACCGGAGTGCAACGGCCGTCGCAGAGCGCACGCTCTGGCGGAACCTGTACCAGGGCGTAGGAACCGTGGCGCTCGTTGCCGTGCCTTCATCGGGAGTGTTCTTCACAACCTACGAGGGGCTGAAGTATGCCCTTGAGAATCAAGCCGTATTGCCACAACCGGTAGTGCATGCAATAGCCAGCTCCGCCGCGCAGCTCGTGAACTGCGCCATCGTCACACCGGCAGAGGTATTGAAGCAGAATGCGCAGATGCTAGGGAGTGGAAGCACAACTACAGCCCCTATCGCAGCGGCCGCGTTGCATCCCAGAAGCATGAACAGGAACAACCTCGAGGCAGTGATTCCCCGATCCGCATCCTCATCATCACCAACGCTGCTTGTCCTCCGCCGGATAAAGCGCCATCCGACGGCGCTTTGGCGCGGCTACACAGCGTTGGCAGCGCGCGATCTGCCCTTCACGGCACTGCAATTTCCTGCGTTGGAGTATCTCCGTGGCAAGCTGCTGGAGCTGCGAAGGCAATCGCGGTCGCGGTCGCGGTCGAAGAGTCTTCGGCTGCAAGAAAGCGGCGAGCAGCAGGCAATTGTGGAAATCGGGATGTTCGAGCGGGTGATAATTTCGGGCGTCGCGGCGGGAACAGCTGGGAGTGCGGCGGCGTGGGTGACAACGCCGTTTGATGTTGTCAAGACGAGGATGATGCTTGAGGCTGATGGCGGTGATGGCAAGGATGGAAGAAAGAGGAAGAGGAAGAGTGGGCTGCAAATTGGGAGGGCAGTTCTTCAGAAGGAAGGGGTGCGGGGTTTGTTTAGGGGAGGATCTGTGAGGGCGGCGTTTACTGTTTTAGGGAATGGGCTATACATCGGGTGTTATGAGGGCGCGAAGATGTATTTGCAGGAAGATCAGGAGGAGCATGCTATAGTAGTGTAGACTTCAGGTTGTGGACCTTGTAGACCAAGTCACATGACTGTTGCTGGCGCACAGTCCGCAAGACTTTGACATCACCTTACGAACGGACGTTTACTCTGCCTCTGCCGACTTCCACCAGCAATGGCGACGCCATTGCCAGCTGTCATTGCACACGACAAGCATACCAGACCTTCTCATCCAATCTGCCTGGGATGGTAGTACCTGCCGCACAACGCGAACGAAAGGGTCCCGTCACCATTACCATGAGATCCACGTCTAGCAAAAGAAGAAGCAGACTCTCGAAGACCGAGCTGAACTTGTTTCGAGCACGTTCAAGCATACAAGTGTATTCGAACTCTAGTGATTGGTCGGGGCGCTGAAAGTACACATGAGGCTTCGGAGAACAATCTTTAACATTACATCGTCTGCAAGCTCGCTGGAATAATCTCTCGACCACATTAAATCCAAACAATTCACAGATAAGCACTGACCTGCCTCGACGCCATGGGCCGCGGAAGAAAGCTGGGTGTGACACCAACGACCTCGCGAGAGGCAGGCAGGACACTCCTCTCCTCCATCGCCGGCAGGACGATAGACTTCGCAATCTCCCTCGTCTCCCTCATGACAGCCGCCTGCTGAACAACCCGCTCGTAAATCTCAACATACTTCAACGCCATAGTCGTCGACGTGAAACGCTCCTCGAAGCGCTGCCTGATTCTTCCACGATCAAGCTCGCCGATCTGCTTCAACGCCTCAACCGCCTCTTCCTCCGTATCGACAACAAAGCCAGTAACGCCGTCCTCGATAATCTCCTCCACCGAGCCCACCCTGAAAGCAACGACAGGGCACCCACAAGCCATCGCCTCGATCATAACAAGTCCAAACGGCTCCTTCCAGTTGATTGGAAAGATGAGCGCAATCGCAGTGCTGAGGAAAGGCCCCTTTTCTAACTCTGTGATCTCGCCAATGAAGTCCACCTCGGACGCCTCGAACAGCGGCTTCACCTCCTTCTCATAAAAGTCCCGGTTCACCTGATCAACCTTAGCAGCAACCTTCAACTCGAACCCGCCAGCCTCCGCAATCCTCACGGCAGTCGTAATGCCCTTCTCGGGCGAAATCCTCCCAAGAAAAGCGAGATGAGTCGGCGGTCCAGCGTTCGGAGACGGAGTCAGCACATTCGCCGGAAGGCCGTGGTGGACTGTCTCCAGCCAATTGGCATCGGGAACGGTATTCCTGTGCGAGTCCGAGAGGGCGGTGAGCCCGATGCCAAATTTCTCCATGGATCTGAAGAGCGCGGGTTTGTCGTCGTTGTGAACAGCATTATGATCTGTCCACACCACCGGTGGTGGTGGTGGCACCGCTCCATCATTATCATCAGTAGCAGCAGCAAGAGCAGCAGCCTCTAGCACAGCAAGCTGAAACGGGTACGTCCCTTGATGAACATGCACGATGTCGTGTTTAGGCTCGTGGGCTCCAGAAAGAGCCAAGCGCAACTGGCTGGTGTACGTATCGACACACTCCTGGGATCCGTCGCGGATACCGAGTTCGCGTAGGTTTCCCGGGGAGCATTCGATTAGTTTTGCGGAAGTTTGGGAGCCGGCGGTAGCGTAGAGGGTTACGCAGTGGCCTAGGCGCACAAGTTCTTCGGCGATGAAGTGGACCACGCGTTCTGTCCCGCCGTATTGGCGTGGGGGGACGTGTTCGAACAGGGGAGCGATGAGGGCGATGCGCATGTTGAGGTGTTGCTGTCGTGGGGTGTCAGTGGTGTTGGTGGTGTTTGTCGTGAGTTTTGTTGATGGTTTTGTTGATCAATGGAGATGATGGTGATCGAGTGGTTGACGCCGAAGTCAATCGATCAACCGCCTTCATATAGATCTCAGGCTCGCGTTGATGCTGGCAAACGGCGTCTGCTACGCTGTTCGAATACCGACCGGCCTGGCATGGAACGGCTCGGGATGTCCTGGATTCGGATGGTAGTATGTGTAATTACGTGGGAGGCAGTCAATCTTACATTGAGGGCTTTTCCACAACACCCAAAGAGACCATTCTGGAAATCTGATGCTGGATATCTCGGAGAGCGAATGAATTTCCACAACTGTACGGATCTGCCCTGTGGAGTGAAGCATTTGATCTCACTGATAAAATGCTTAGCAATTGTGGGTCGAAGAAGCATTGTCGTCGAGTCTTAACGCCTAACCGATCGAACACAACCACGTACGACATTCCCGCGTCGGCAAGCCAAACGACCATAGGCATCCGCGCAGATGCGCTCGGCACAACATGAAATAGCCAGCCGTACGGTCCTCCCCGACCCTTCATCTATCAGAGGAAGACCCCGGCTTGGCCTTCGAGCACGTGACATCCGGCCGGAATCTACGGAAGCATGGGTGAGGTACCTACGGATCCACGGGAAAGGATGGAAGTGGAACGTCTTCATGATGGTGTCTACATGAGACGTACATGTTGGAAAAGTGACCCGGAGCTGTCCGTATTGGTGGAAGCAGTGTCTTGGGTGAATTCGCTCGAATTGAAATTTGGAGCTTATATCGACTTCCCTCTCGTCCCTCGAGTCGACTTTGGATATTTATCGATCTCTTGAACAACCAAGAACGTCGGGAATCCTATACCATCTCGACTCGTCCTGTCGCCATCTGGATATTCGACTCCTTCCCCCTTTCACGACCAGCTGCTAGTCATCAAGCCGGCTCTTTCCCTCCCACCACACCAAAATGCCAAGATCACTGCTATCTCTTCGCACCCTCTCCATCCTCGTGACAACGTTTGCCGTCTTCATTGGCGTCGAATTATGGCTACACGACCTTGGACCCGCCGCGATAGTACGGAGTCTTCCAATCAAGAAACCTCTGGAGGCAGCCGGCAAGCAAATGATCCACGACGCTGTCTCTCCGTATATTGATAGCGATGGTGATTCCGCTCTTGGATCCGAAGCCAATGATCTCAAGTCCAGTCTGCTCAAGTGGGTTCTGAGCTACCCTCGTCAAGTGCCGTCACTGATGTCGCAAGCAGTCGCGCCATAGATGGACTGATGAACCTTGCATCTAGCAACGACTCCTCCGGCGCCGAGAAGCAGAAAGGATCTGATACTGACGCAACGACATTATACGTCAGCGACCCACCCTACGAGAACTACTTCTACTCTGATCGCAATGGAGCTGCCCAAGTCGTCGTGACCAGTCCTTTGCCCGATAGCGATCTCAGTATCATCGGACCACGACTCATTGTCGCATGGCCTGCAGGCAACAGCGGAGCCTGTATGTTCTTTCGACCAGAGAATGGTGTCAACGGCTCTCTCGAGATCAAAGTAGTCAACTCCACAGTCGGATCTCCTCTCGCCCCGGTCTTCATCAAAGGCGATGGCTACCCGAGTATTGGAGTCGAAGGAGTCATCCGGTTAAACAGTTCAGCTGTGTTGTCGCTGTCGATTCTAGGATCTGTTCGATCGATTCGAGACTTCACCGAAGGTCCAAGTCTTCTTCACGGTGAACTTCAACGAGGGATTGAAGTCAAAGAGTACGAGGACAACGGTGCGTCTATCTCGCGCCTTTGGCTTGACAATGTCACCACAACGACGGTGATCTTCAAACCCAGAGCATCGCAAAGCGTGACAATCAATGATGGCAGCCCCACCTTTGAAGCAGGAGAATACGTCTTCTCCGCCCATATCGACTACCCCCAACTCAAGCAACTCTCAATTCACGACATGCTAAAAGACGAATCCCTCGTCGAGAAGAACCAGCACGAAGTCAAGAAACTCTCCTTCCTCTCATACTCGGACAAGATCCTAGCAGGAGCCTGGCGCTTCCTCACTTACTTTGGCCGCGATGACATGATTTCAACTCTCCTTCTACAGCCGATCCTCAAAGAAACCGCAGTTGAAGCCGTCATTGGCTCTGTCCTGGAAAGAATTAACCGAACCGACGGGAGTGCCTGCCACGAAGAGACAATCGGAGACTACGCCACTTTCCTCAACCTGCAAGAAGGCAACGGCTCGACGGAGTATCGATGTGACTATAGCATGGTAGACACCGACTACTTCGTTCCGATCCTCGTGCATTCGCACTTCATGGGATATGGAGCCGGCCTTGACCGCCTGAAAGCTTTATTCTCAACCCCAGCGGGAAAGGTCGACCCGAAAAACAGAGGCCTAACATGGCGCGACCTCTTCATCCTGCTCTGCGAGAAAATCATGGACCAGACAGCGGCCTTCGCCGCGCCAGGCGGCCAGACACGGGAGAACATGATCCACCTCAAGCCAGGCCACGAAACAGGCGCCTGGCGCGACTCAGTCTATGGTCTAGGCGGCGGCCGCATCCCATTCGACGTGAACGTCGCCCTTGCCCCCGCCGCCCTCCGCTCCATCGCATTGTTATCAAAAGAATTCGGCGGCGACGTCGTCGGCGACCACGCTTCGGACTGGACCGAGCGAGCCGAACAATACGCCCGCGTCTGGGAAGACAAGACAATCGACTTCTTCCGCACCCTGATCCCGGCCGAAACCCTGCGCGACAGACTGAAAGAATTCGCCGAGACCAGCACCTGGTACAACGGCCCCTCGCACGCCGAGTACATCGACTCCGACTTCTCCTACCACACGCTCGCCCTCGAAGGCCACAACAACCTCGACGTCGTCCCCGTGATGAACACCGACGCATGCGTGCGGATCTTCTACCTCAACGGCACGAACCAAACGCGCCTGACCGAGTTCCTCAACAGCACCGCCGTCTCGATCCTGCGGCCTTTCCCCGCGGGTCTGATGACGCCCGTCGGCCTCGTCGTGGCCAACCCGGCACTTTCAGGAAACGACATCATCAACGCCAATTTCAGCAACGCCGCCTACCACGGCAGCGTAGTCTGGAGCTGGCAGTCGGTTGCCATGGCGGTGGGGCTGGAGAAGCAGCTAGACCGCTGCGATCCACCGACGACAACCCTGGCGCGGAAGCCGGACTTTTGCACTGACAAGGTGGTGTACAGGAACGTGAAGGATGCGTACAATGCGTTGTGGGATTCGATCGAGAAGAACGAGGAGTACATGTCGGATGAGGTGTGGAGTTGGGTGTACGAGCACGGGCGGTTCAAGCATGCGAGTCTTGGAAGTTTACCTCCGCCGCCGGGGGTGGGTGGGGCGGCGGAGAGTGATGTCGTTCAGTTGTGGAGTTTGGCGTTTTTGGCTGTGAAGCGGAATGAGGCGATGCGGTGAGGGGGTGGGAGAGATTGCCTGAGAAGAACGCTGTAGTCTTAGGAGGTGCATGTCGACCAATCTTGCGATTACTTTGGACCACGTCCCTATTTTTGTGACAGAATGCTTCTAGGTTTGAGCACATCACGCTGGTGTCAGTGTCGCAGTCAAGACACATAAATCTCGCTATTGCCGGTAGGGCGCAGCGGATCCGTATCTCGCCAGCCTGGAAGAGGGCCTGTTCGATTCGCTCGCCTGAGATAGTACTAAGTAGGAGAGTTCATCATGGATGAAACGCTATATTCTTCAACCCTCTGCGAGCCTACGCCTAGCAATCCCTAGCCAGCACTCCTCCGGTTCCTTCGGGAGAAGTGCGTGAATTGACCACTGCGGGCCTG
>Ga0265797_10003092_pt1 | contig 27077 bp, 27 predicted proteins | sample P2T30metagenome_FD_192433 | JGI IMG/M metagenome (GOLD analysis project Ga0265797, IMG submission 192433) | Plant litter microbial communities from East Loma Ridge, Irvine, California - P2 T30 | ecosystem: Environmental > Terrestrial > Plant litter > Unclassified | place: USA: California... | reverse complement strand
GAGCGCAAGTAAGACGCCACTCTACGGCAGTCAGCGCGATACTTGGGCAGCGATGATACGGTCCGAAAAGAAACGAACTGGCTCAGGGACTCCACCATGAGATCTGCACTACGCATTAGTTGGGCTAATCAAAGTTTCAAACGTGTACACACCATTGTTACTTCTGCGTGAGACGGCATTGGGTTCCGCACAATCTCTGACTTCCCAGATAACCACTGTATTATCGTTGCCGCCCGTAACGAGAGTGGGTTTGTCATTGTAGCGGGTAAAAGCGGAAGCGAGAATCAAGCCGTCGTGTGCTTTGAAGGACGTGATGCTTTCGTAGTGCTCGTTGAATTTCTATCAATATTAGTCATATCCCTGACAAAGTGGCCGCAAACACCCACCTGCATGACACCTGTTTTACCACCAGCGTAGAGAACACCGGCACCCAGCGTCAAAGTATGCACGTCGCCAGTAGTCGCTTTCAGACTTCTCACTAGTTGTCGGGTCTCCAGGTCCCATACGTTGACCTCGCCGTCGAAGCGTCCACTGTACAGGAAGGAACCTTCTCGGGCGAGGGAGAGTATAGATTCACCTTCTTCTCTCCCATCTTCCAGTGTGTAGATGCTTGTTATAGCACCACGCTGCGCAGGGTCTATCCGCCATAGCAAGATACGTCCGTCTCCTCCACCAGAAACCAGAACCTCTTCAGATGGCGCCTCTGGTAGTATCCCCGTTCCCAAGAGCATGCAGTGCACGTATCCATAGTGGGCGAATTGGCAAATATCATGGCTGTCAATTTGTAGTTCCTGTCCGCCCACTGCGTCCCGTGGCCGTGTGTCCGCCCCGCTAGGTTTTGGGGTCTGCGCGCCGCCAGGTCCAAGAGAGTCGAAGAACTTATTCTTCCGTTCGGCAGGATGTGAAGAAAGACTCGGAGCCGGTCGAGTGTCTTTCTCTTTCAGATCGTACCACTGCCATTGTCAGCGCATGCGCCTTTCCGTCAGGCTTGTCTCATACTTGTATGCTTGTGTTCTGGGCTCCTAGGTAAACAGTGCGATGGTGGGATGAGTATGCGACGCAGAAGATGTCTCCAATGTCGTATGGTGACCAGAGAGCGTATAGGTGTCTGAACGTCGACGTGCACCAGACCTGCTGACTTAGCACATACCATGTCCAGCGCTCCAGACGCTCTTACATTGACGATTGGATCGGCTGCGCTCGAGAACAGCCACTTGCGGTCATGCGACAAGCACAAGCCGAGCACGCTGCCCTTGTGCGCATGTATGACGCTGCGTCGGTCGTAGGTATCGAGGCTGTACACCTGCACGTCATAAGTCTAGAGCCTCGAGAGCTCGCTTAGACACGTACTAGGATCTCTCCTCCCTGAGTACCGGCGAAGATGTACTGTGACGATACTGCCAACGCGAGGATCGATTTGTCGTGCTTCATACGATGCGAGAGCGCAGGCGTTGGGTTCGCATCGGGGGCAGGTCTGTCTGCACCCCGCGTCTCCATGATGCTATCATACTGCGGAGGCGCTGCTGTTGGCATGGTCAGCCTGGCTCGCGTTGTGTATTTGGTGTGTCTGCATGGTCGCGTGTGAGGCTTTCGCGATTTGGTGTGGGAGCGAGCGATGACGGAAGAATCAGGGTCCAGTCACCCAAATGGCGCCGGCTGCGGGGCCAGGTGCATCGCCCAAGTCGACGTACCTTTGACTTCTACGACACGCCTGTCTTCCTGTGATGTAAGCGTTCCAGACAAGTTGCACATGGTCCTTCGTTCTGCTGAGCTGCAGCCTGCGATGAGATGAAAAGGAAACAACACAGAAGACGAGAGACAAGTTGGATCGTGGTTTACCGTGTGCGAAAGAGAAAGCCGTTCATCGGCCTCGTCTACATCGTTCAGTGTAGAGTTCGAGGACGTCTCGTCGTCGCTCCATGATCTCTCAGGCGAGCTCGAGCCTTGGTGCTCGCACATAGTAACAAGCTCACCGCTTCTACATGGCGAGCGATGTCGCTGCAATGACGCCATTTTTGAGGGTGAGTATGTCTTACAGTAAGCTGAGATGGGGGGTTATCATGGCTGCTTTCTTTTTCTCGATTGTTGCAGCAGTACAGTAAGTCACAGCAAGCGCATAGGGATGCCAACATGTGTGTGTGCACCAGCGTGCAGTGACTGCACAGTCGGTGTATGCACCTATCCTACCCTTGGCACCGCGCTGTCAATCATGCAGTCGCTACTCCAGTCCGCGAGCATTGAATCAAGAGTCCAAGTTGACCGTTCGTGGACCCGAAGACGTGGTCGCGCTACAAAGAGCGACTTGCGACGTTGAAGCTACTCATTCACATGACGCTGTCTGCATGGCGTCGAATCGCTCTACGCCTAGGCTAAGGAGACTTAGGACAGCCTCACGGGAACTTGCATATTAGGGGGCGGGAGTGGGAGGCTCGTATCGTATGCAGGTAGAAGACTTTGAGACAAGATCGTCGGTGTACATTCTGGAACACTCTCGCTGCCAACTTGAAAATTGCGAAGCGCGGCCGGGGATTGGATAAAAGAGAGAGGGAAATCGGCGAGCAGCGATGTGTAATGCAGAACTCAACAGTTGCCTGGATCGACTGCCCCTAACTAGTCGTCGAAATCCCTCACCAGGGCGTACCTTACTGTCCGCGTGGAAAACGTGGGAAAAGTGGGTAGAGAAAAAGGAGCGTGGATGACGCTGGAAACCCAGACTATAGCCACACTGAAGGCGATGCAGTCGAGGCTGCTAAACCTCCGACAACCGAAAATGACGCGGCTTTGCGTAGTGTTTGTCCAACCAAGATGCCATCTTGAGCAACTTCAGCTTGATGTTGGTGGGCTTTTCGAGTCTCGATCACCTCCCCCCACGCTGGGGCGCACCGCCACAGGCACCCGCCACAGCACACAGCCACGGCTCGCGCGGTAAGGGTGACATTCCCAGCTGAAGCCTGTTCCTAGGGTCGATCATGCCAACTGGACAATGATTGACAATCTCGATTCTAGACACATCAGAATGAGATTTGGGCAGCAATACTCGGGTTACCGCTGCCAGATGGCATGCATCGTTGCATCAGCACGCGTGAGAACTGAGGCTGCAGCAAATTAGTTGTCCACTCAGCAGCGACACGTTCACGATGGCTGCAGTAATAAAGCATGAATGTGATCCGCACCAATGACATGCAAAGCCGGGTGCTCTAAGAGGCAGCGTCTCGCTGCCCGCATAGCCGGCGCCATGGAAGCGCCTCCAGTTACATGGCGACACGCGCTTCAACTATACCAGGAGTGTACTGGTTGAGGCTTCACGACGCAGCCCACGAACCAGGGCAGGACGTCACAGAGGTTACTGGCGAAGTATGCGGGCAGTCTCGTGAATGGCTTTGCTGCAGGTCGCTTCGGCCACTCTGATCGCTCCCCGCGTCCCACCACCATGACGGCTGCGTGTCTCAGTCGGTAGAAATCGCCTCACTCCGCGCGTAGTGTTCCGACAATAACGCCGGTCAGAACTGACTCTGAAATCCCTTATAGTCCCAGCCAGACCTGCGACGACTTTGATGATCCAGGTGGGACCTTGTGGAGTTGCGCCAGCTGCCGTTTCCGCGAGCATTGATACATGCTCACCGCCGCCTTTTAGGCCCAGGACACAAGTACCATTCTCACCGCAACCCCTACTCCCGTCACACAAAACCCCTCTTGCCGCGCGCTGTGCAGCTGCTGCAGGAACACAACGTCGCATACGTCAGAATGGCCGTCGGACTCGGAGAGACTATTACTGTGATTAACAAGAGTGGGAAGGTAGTGAGCAGTGTGAGTTGCCCGCCCGCATGCCCGCCCGCCCGATAAGCTGGCTAGCCCCCCGATAAGCCTCGTACTCGTTACTGACTACCCGCCCCCAGAGCAAGCACATTGTCAACGTCTTCAAGGAGGCCAAGGCCGCCTACCGCGAGCGCAAAGCTGAAATCAAGGCTGAGCGCGATGCCGTCGTGAAGGAGAGGGAGGTCGCCAAGAAGGCCCTCCGCGCTGCCGGCGAAGACGACGATGCCCGCTCCCAGGTCTCGCACCGCTCCAAGGCTTCCAAAGCCCACACCCACCGCAAGCATGACCGGCCGACCATGGAGCGCGGCTACAGCGACAGCTTCTATGCCAACGACAGCCCGCGGAGCAGCAAACACCGCCTCGAAAATGACCTCGGCGGACACGATGCGCACAACAAGGAGATTGCGAGGAGGAACTCCGACCAGGCCGTCCAGCGTTCGTCCCAAAGCAAGTCGCGATCCAAGTCAGTCGACATGGACCTTTGCTACGGCGACGTGCCCCCGCCCCTGCCCGAAAAGAAGTACGACGACCTCGAGCTCAAAGAGAAGGCTTCCAAGATCGAGATGCTCCTAGACGAGGCCAACTGCCTCCAACATACCGCCACCGCCATGATCGAGAACCTGCAAAAGAACCCCGAGGCCCTTGCCGCCGTATCCCTCACACTCGCCGAGATCAGTGCCATCGTGGGCAAGATGGGTCCCGGTGTGCTCACGGCGCTCAAGGGTAGCTTCCCCGCCGTAGCTGCTCTACTCCTCAGCCCACAGTTCATGATCGCTGGAGGTGTCGCTGTCGGTGTCACCATCGTCGCGCTCGGTGGATACAAGATCATCAAGAAGATGCAGGCACAGCCTGCGGTCGAAGAACCAATGCCTGCCGCGCCTCAAATGCCTTTGCCTGTCCGTGCCGCCACCATGCCGCTGCCCATCGAAGATTCCAACAACGAGCTCGACGAGCTGGAGCCTCAGGAACTAAGTCGTGTGGAGAAGTGGCGTCGTGGCATCGCAGACGTCGAGGCCAACAGCTCCGGCACCAGCGTCGACGGCGAGTTCATCACACCCGAGGCATCACGCACCCTTGTCGCAGCTGGCGTTCTTGATGAAGATGACCTCAAGTCCCGTCGCAGCACCAGATCCAAGAGGACCAGCGACTCAAAACACAGGGAGCACAAGTCGCATCGTGCACCAAAGTCTGACTTCAGCGTCAAGACAAGCAAGACCTCCGACAGCAAACGTCATTCTAGCAAGGAAAAGTCCAGCAAGGAAAAGGTCCCCTCCAGCAAAGTCGCTCCCAGCGTCTCAAGCAAATCCGGCAAAGAAAGCAGCAAGTCCAAGAAGAAGGAAAAAGAGCCTTCAGGCCTGAAGATGTTGTTCCGCGCTCACACCGTTGCCGTTTAGTTGCCCTTTACCGCTATATCTCCTTGTCATCATCATAGCGTTTGGCGTTTCCTTCATCATCGCACATCAGCATTTAGCGTTGCTTTACTCTCGTCACGTTTATACCATTTAGACGACATTACATGGGCATATCAAGATCCCGTCGTTGGCCGCTTGCTGCTTTGGAGTCCTTTTGGGTCGTTTGGCGCATGGCGAAAGTTATGGGTCATGATTATCGCGCAGTACTACGAACCTTTTACGCTGTTTTATGTAACGCATACGTATCAATTACAAACTTACGGACTCACGAAAGAGAATTAATTCTTACCTTACCTCTACCACAATCACCCTCACCACGATCGCCCTCTACACTCCTATCCCTCGTCCCTTCCACGTCCCCACCCGTCGCACCATCAGTCTAGCATACCAGCACACGACTCTTCCACTGCTTTCCCCAGCCTCCCGAATAACCTGACTCTCTCCCTGACCGTAATTCGTTCTTTCCACGTATACTTACGATGCATGGTGATAGGGGAGCTATCCTAAAACAGCGGTGACTAATTGAGGAGGCTGGTCAAGGACGACGTAGCCTCCAAGAGTTAAAGAGGTGGCTGGGTACACGTACGACCAAGAGGCTGTGTACGCAATGAAGTGGCGACGCACAGAGTAGCAAGATGGAGAAGAAAAGGCGGTATGACGATGCTCATGTCTGCGAAGCTTTGACATTAAACGAGGTACGTGATGCCTACCCAATACGAATAGTTCCACTGACAATAGGATTCTCTCCACTGATGCGCTTGAGACATGGCAAGTCTCTGCAGTCGACATGCTTATCTTGATGGATTCCGATTAGTGATCAATTGTACTATTTGCACGATCCCAATTTGGTGCCCCGCAGTCCACTCTTCTTGCGATTGCTATTCGAGGGCAGTCCATACGTGCGTAAGGCTATAGCTCACGATTCCACCTCCGCCTGCACATCAGAGCTCATTGTTTTGACACTCTTCTATCTCGCCATCTCTACATTGTATACTACCCACGTCTCTAAACATACGCGCAATGGAAGCTCGATACAAGCATGGCGGTGGCGACTTCATAGCTACACGCCACTCTACGAGTTACGACTACATATCGCCTTTGAAACTGAACCTGACAGGCAAACACGTCTTGGTCACCGGCGCAGCATGGGAAGACGGTGTTGGGTATGCCACAGCTACGGCGTTTGCGCGCGCAGGAGCAGCAGTAATCGCAGTGGCTGATCTCCATGGAGTGTCGGACGAGTTGGCCTCCAGATTGAAGGAAGTCGCAAAGCAAGCTGGACACGCTGAGCCTACGGTAGTGTGTTGCACGGTCGACATCTCAAAGCTAGACAGCGTGCAGGCCATGCACGAGACTGTTTCGAAGATTTTCGATGGACGTCTAGACATCGTCGTAAACAACGCAGCCCACATGGAACCGTACGTGTCATTCCTTGAGACCGATCCAGACGTATACTGGCGATCTTATGAGGTCAACGTCCGCGGCCTCTTCAACATGTCCCGCGTCTTCCTCCCCTTACAACTCTCAACACAAACCAATCATAACAGCCTCTGCACAATAATTAATGTATCCTCTTCTGGTGCGCTGACTGCTCGTCCCGGAAGCGGAAGTTACCGCAGCTCCAAACTCGCCATTCTCCGCTGGACAGAAACCCTACAACTGGAATACGCTGATAGGGGTCTTCTGGCGATCTGTGTGAATCCAGGTGCGATCAAGACTAAGATCACAGAGACGGCGCCTGAGGAGGTGAGAAATCGGTTTCCGGATCGGCCCGAGGTTGCGGGCGATACAATTGTTTGGTTGGGGGCTGAGAGAAGGGAGTGGTTGGCGGGGAGGTATGTGAGTTGTACGTGGGACATGGAGGAGCTTGTGAAGAAGAAGGATGAGATTGTTGAGGAAGACAAATTGAAGATGAGGATGGCCTTTTAACCGTACTGATGCATCAGGTCTCCTGCAATAGAGAGTAGAATTGGGTATTATGTGTCTTCTTCCATCTCTTGCGCCCACGCAATATGCAGATTTTGTATGATATCATCGCACGTATCTGGACATTGGTCTTCGTTTCGATGGATGTATCTGTCAATCTTTCGACATGTATGATAGTGATACAGGAGGCTCGATGCATCGATGGTGTAATGATGACATAACCATCCTGAGCCCCTTTTGACTGAGTGTCGTATCTCAGTCTCACCCGGGGTATAACTCAACACGGCCTGTTACCCAGCCTTCGCTTTCTCGTCAACCACTACCGTCGCTTCGCACTCTCCGGGCTCATTCGCTTCGCGTTCTCCTGCCGCCGTTGTCTTCCTGTCAAGCTATACGGATCGTTAGCACAAGCTCTTTCCCTCATCAGCGACAATACTCACCCATCTGACCACGAACGCGAATCCGATAAACACGAATACCACCACGATCATGGTGATACTGCCCTTCTTCCAATATGGTACATCTGTTGCCGGGTACATAACAATACCCCACCACGTGTACAAAATCTGTCCACCGAGATTCATCGTATACAGCGTCACACTCCTGACAGCATCGTCACCCGCTCTCTGGCAGATTGTAGTCGCCCATCCGTATAGAACAGGATTCACGATAAAACTCGTGCCACTGATGTAGTGCGCTGTAAAGATTCCTGCATCTGGAAGGTCTCGCACTAGCAGAAGCGACGCCGTAACGAGTTGCATCGCTCCGGCGAAAACGACCATGGGCAAACGATGGCCAGTACGGTCGATGAATGTTCCAGCAACAACCTGAGAGACGATTGCAACAGCCTGGATACCAAGAGGGTAAGTGTTGATCGCAGACTGAGAGAAGCGAGCTTTGTTATGCTTGAGCCAGAGGAGAAACATGCCCTGGAAGGCGAAGGCTTCTGTCATGGCACAAATGACCGAGAAGGCCGTGAGGACATATCTGGAACAAAATCAATTCCGTAAATTGGCGTGACTGTAGGGCTACTTACATGGTTGGTGTCAAGAGAAGACGCTTAGCAAGGCTCTTGATCTCGATACTGTGGGTATTCGCCGTTTTCGGTGGCAGGCGAGCAATGGCGAGCTGCCTTTCTTGCTGGTTAATATAGGTAACTCTTGTCGACTCTGGAAGATCGGGGAATGTGAACTGCGATCATTGTTAAACCCGGAACTCGATGTGGTCCATCAATACAACGTACGAAGCCGAAAAGACCGACTGGTATTCCCATTAGGCCATCTAAGCAGTGTTTGTCAGTAACGCCTGCGATCATGGTACATTGACACACATACCAATAAGGAATACCCATTGCCAACCTTTCAAGCCACCTCTACCTTCCATGGTCTTATGCATGGCTGTCATCATTATACCTGCGAACATGCTCCCAACCTGTCCAACCGCTGTGAAGATGGCGGTTCGTTTGGCGATCTCGGAAGGCTTGCTGTGGACTATCTTGAGCCTCATTTCCAGGGAGGTGGGCTTCACTTAACTTACTACCATGAACCCAACACATATATTGTACCGCTGTACAAACTGGCTTCCATCAAGCCCTGGAAGAAGCGTACTGCGCAAAGCTGTTTGTATGTTTTGCACGCCGCCGAACACATAGTCAGGCCGGACCAGAGGAGGAGAGTGAGAGGGAGCCAGATGCTAGGGCGGACCTTCTGGATGATAAGCCCATGGGGAATTTGGCCAACAACCATGCTGAAAAGTTGTTAGTTAGGAGCAGTATGGCGGACTAGTGCATTGGTACGGACCCGGCAGTGAATATCGACAGCAGAATGCTGTACTGATTGCCTTGCAGATTGACATCTTCCCGCAAACCAGCGACGTAGGCATTGGCGAAAGCTTGACGATCTGCTTCGCATTAGCATACGATATTCTCATTAGGAACTTGAAGTCAGATTTACCGAGGTAGTTGAAGAAGTAGCATGCACAGCAATACACCTGGTGAACATACTCAGATACTATAAATCATCGATCCTTGAAGACGACTGACCATGATGAAGATGTCTAATCACGTGGAGGTCAGCATGGAGGCGTTATGGTGGGGATGACTATGCTGGTACCAAGCTTCATAACGAGTTTCCTCTCCATTGCCTTCGTCGCATCACCGGTACCACCAGTCTTCAGCCCTTCATGTTGGCATTAGCAATGGGACAAATATGCGATTCATCGAATGCGGATCTCTCACATCCTAAAGCACCCATCTTTGCTTGGGTGTGTTAGCAGATCAGATAAAGGGACGATTATCAGATTGATTAGCTTGTACCAATCGCTTACTCTTATTACATCTGATACTGGGTACGACACGCGAGGGGCCAGGCCTAGCCTCGGAGCTGGCGCATTGACTACGAAGATTCTTCGCGCTTGGTGATCGACCGAGCATCGGCCCGTTGCTAAAGTGCCATAGAGCCTTGGCCTTACCATATAATTCGAGGACTTTAGCCAGAAGTCTACACTGGCGTTTCCAATCTGCTGACTTTCTAGTCATAACCCATGTCTACCGCCTTTGCTTACTTGCGGTCTTGAGCGAAAGCGGGAATACCAAGAGGTTCGCCGGAGAGTTCTTGACCAACTTATCGGTAATCTGGTACGAAAGCAGTATGATGTACATGCTGTTGAAGTAAAACGGCCGCAGTATGCGCGACGGAGACGAGTACTGCTCTCTTAACACATTGGTGGATGTTTTCTAATACTGCTTACTCTTCAGCCGGAGGATTTGTCCTGTACAACAGCAACTCCGGTCGCGCACAACGACATTTGATCACCTTCTAGAAATTCGTTTGCCTCCAAAGGGGTGTTGGGGCTGGTATGATATGGTTACGAAGAGCCTGACCGAAACTCACCCGACTCAAGAAGTTGTCTTCGTCACAAGTAATCTCTTACGACCTTGCCTGTATTTCTCATCTCAGGACCATGAGAGGCTCTCGGGCGAACACGTACTTCGAAGCAAAGTGAACAGGTTTCCTGGGTTACTTTACCTGCTCAATACACGCATAAGAAGTTCAATATCCGCAAACACGTCTTCAGCGTCTCCTCTACCCGGAGTCAGCCCTCACCTAAGAGTGAGCATCGAAAAGCCGGCATCTACTCCCAAATCGGTCCCTCCCGTCTCTATCGCATCCAATGTTCCACAACGCCACGTCGTACTCAACCCTGCTTCATCACTACTATCCATTACACGATGTCTCATCTCGCCATGGGCGATCGCAGACCCCCGAGCCAGATAAAGCGGAGGTTGTTAGTACGGGGAATAGTCTGAGCTGTAGTGTGGGCTGTAGTGTGGGCTGTAGTATGAACCATATGAATCTTCATCAGATGCGGAACGGCCGCGGCCGTACCTGTCGTCATGGCCGTCGTCACGCCTTGAACCATAGTCATCATCGTAGCCGTCATCGTAGTCGTCATCGTGCCTAGAGCTATACCTATCACCATAGTTGTCGCCCCTGGAACCGTGCCTTTCAGCGTATTCACGGTCGCGCGTGGGGTTGTAACGACGCGGAGAGTGTGGCCTCGATACTACAGATTCATTTCGGTTGCGCGGAGCGATCCGAGCAGGCGAGCGGGATCGATGGTCTCTTGAACGAACGTGGCCGCGTCTTTCATCATAATCGGGTTCACGCCTGTCGCGATACCGATTCGGAGAATATGGCCTAGATGCCACAAAGCTTCTCCGACTATGCGGAGCGAACCGATCAGGCGAGCGAGACCGATAGCTAGGCGGCGACGTCTGTCCAGATAGGCAAGCAGGTCTAGATTCGCGGCGATCTAAACCTTGAGTAGACGGCTCTTGGGAGCCTTTCTTTTGGAAGCCCATCCTCCCTTTGACGTTTATATTCTGCTGTCCGCTTCCACTGTTCACATTTTGATTGTAAACTGGCGCCATCGTTCGCAAATGCGTACGACCATGTGGGTCTCTCAAGGTCTGACTGTAACCATTAGGTCTGTCATCACCAGCCGTCTTGTTCTTGATGCCATTCGAAACATTAGACTTCTGCAGTCCGCTGCCTCGTTTCTCATTGTGCTCAGATTCGAAAGGGATCTCATACTCGGGTGGTGCGGCAGTAGGAGTATAAGACGACGGAACCTCGAAATCGCCAATGACTTTAATGTTCTGCTGGCCGGATCCGCTGTTCACATTTTGATTGTAGATTGGCGCGCTGTTCGTAAGAAAGTTGGTGGCGGAGGGATTTTCGAGTGTCTGAGAACCAGCCTTTGCGTTTGTGGAATTCTGGACGTTGGCGTTACCACCTATCACACGTTGAGGACCGTCCTTCTGATCTACACGCGCAGAGGATACAGGTATAGGATGAATAGGCTGACGCTGTCGTCTTTCTGATGGATCGAACGCTGGTGATGAGCGAGGCGATAGCTTTCCGCCGCGCAGAACCAACTCTCTGCCTTCAACTTCATCATCCCCATCAAGACGCTGTAGCGGGACTTCACTTGAGGTACGCGTCGCAGTCGAAGTGCGCATCAGACTCATTACAGCTGGCGTATCTGTGTCGTGTTGGTCTAAGTTGACTGTTTAGATTTGAGATGAGTTGATACAGCGTGGTTGGGTAGCTCGCAGGAGCGGCCAGAAGAGTCTTTATCCTCCATAGCTAGAACTGTGACTCTCACAGAAAGACTTTCACTGTCTTTCATTTTCTCAATCGTTTGTTCACCAAACACCGATAGTTGAACATAGAAGAGAAGGGAAGGATGAAGGTAGAGATTTGGCGGAATCGCGTCGGAGATGACCCGTGGATCCGAAGTAACGGCATCCTGAACTCACGCCACTATCGTGCGTCCACATTACTATCTACACAGCGGTGCAGGTGAAAGCCGCGTTACGAGCTTGTGCGTCCGTCAAAGGCAATTCCTGTTGCGTCGGGAAATAAAGGTTGCGTGCCTGGGGCCAAAAACCCTGGTGTAACCTCAGTCGGCTTACCAAAAGCGTACAACCACTCAACCGAAAAACCGACGTCATCCACCTTTCTCCACCTCCGCACTGCAGATCACCCCATGTTATCCCCAGACGCGACATTCACACCCGCCACCAATAGCTCGGCAAGGCTTCCTGCTCACCGTTGCATCTTGATCATTCGCCAACGTCTTGTAGCTAAGAATGGTCCCCGCAATTACTCCGTCAATCATACGGCTCGCGGCCAATTCGCCGAGCAAGCATCGTGACGTTTGATCACTTCACTCTCGGATTACAAGTTCCGCTAGTGGACGTTATAACATATGAGCATGGGTATACTAATGTAAAGGGTCTCCCATCGGGCGCGCTGGTCGCTTTTGCTGTTTTGTTGCGCTCGTGTCTTGCGTGTTAGGTTGGAAGTTGAGACCAGCATCATGTTCCATACACCGCATTTCAACTGGTATGGACGAGGCTTCAAGCTTCGTGCCGCCATCACCATCGCTTGCCAATTAGCGTTCGTGCTTTTCGGTTACGACCAAGGTGTCTTCAGCGGCATCGTCGGCAATGAGGACTTTTTGAATACTTTCGATCATCCCTCGCCTGGCCTCGAAGGAATCATCGTATCCATATACAACCTAGGATGCTTCACAGGATGTATTCTTAGCTTCATCTTTTGCGAGAAAACGGGACGGAGACTGGCTATGTGGATTGCTATGGTCTGGATCATTGTAAGATGTTCAAGTCGCTGGTGTCAGTATTGTGGCTGATAGTATCAGGTCGGCGGCGCTCTTCAAGCCAGCGCGTACTCAGTTCCACATATGATGGTAGCTCGGTTCCTGACTGGCATTGGAACCGGCATCGAAACTTCGACTGTGCCTATGTATCAATCCGAACTTTGCGAAGCGAACAAGCGCGGCCGCCTCGTCGCGTCAGAACCTCTCTTTGTTGGCGTAGGGATCGAAATAGCATACTGGTTCGACTACGGAATGTCATTCACGGCAGGATCTATCGCGTGGCGCCTACCCATTGCATGTCAAGTCATTTTTGCCATTATCGTCATCATCCTTGTTTTTGGTCTTCCTGAATCGCCAAGATATCTCTATGCGCATGGTCGACACGAGGAAGCACTTCAGATCCTCTGCGATGTTTACGATGGCACGCCCGATGATCCAAAGATTGAGAAGGAGAACAGAGAGGTGCTCGAGGCACTGCGGGTCGAGCGCGAACATGGAGAATACAGGTGGTCGCAATTACTCAAGAAAGATCATGTGCAGACTGGACGCCGTGTACTGCTCGCGTACGGCGCGCAGTTTATGAACCAGATGGGTGGTAAGAAGTTCCCCTGCACGAACTGCATGTGAGACATACACTGACTCGGTACACGTACATTCAGGTATAAACCTCGTCGTTTACTACATCACATCGGTGCTAGAGCAGAACGTCGGGCTCGACAGGAACCTATCACTGCTTCTCGGCGGCGTCATCAACCTCATGTTCTTCCTCGGTTCTCTGCTTCCAACCTTCACACTTGATCGCACCGGCCGCCGAAAGCCAATGATGTGGGGCTCTTTAGGCCTCGGCCTTTCCATGATGATGATTTCAATCCTCTTGAGCTTCAAAGGAGAAGACGGAAGAGTCTTGAAAAGTACCGCCTCTGCTAGTGTCGCATTCTTTTTCACGGTAAGTGGATCCCCCGCCCCATCGGTTTCTGTGAAACGGAGCTAACAAAGACTAGTACATGCTGGCGTTTGGCATGACGATGAACTGCATTCCTTGGGTCTATGTGCCCGAGATTTTACCATTACACGTGCGAGCAAAGGGAACGGCTGTCGGTATCTCCGCAAATTGGATATGGAGTAAGTATCCCGCGTAGACTGCGTTCGAGAAGTACACTAATCTTGATATCCATGTATAGACTTCTTCGTTGTCATGATCACTCCCACTCTTCTTAATAGCTTAGCATGGAAGGGCTATCTGATTTTCATGGCACTCAACTTCGCGTTCATTCCCCTTATCGTAGGTCCCCGGATTTGCACCCGAACTTCACTCGCTAACGTGCTGCAGTACTTCTGCTATCCCGAAACTGCTAATCTGACGCTCGAAGAAGTTGACTGGCTCTTCTACGAAGGCGACGTGGTGAAGCGGAGTCGACGTGTTGCGAAAGAGGGCTGGGAACAAGCGATCGGTACCGATCCCGCTGCGATCATGGAGACTGGTAGTACTTCGAGTGGCAACAAAGCTGAACATAAGACGGAGAAGGCAGAGCATGTGTCACCTTGAGAGCTGATGAAGGCACTCCCGATATTGTTTAGATACCCTGTCTTATATTATTATATTATAATGCTTCCGAGACCTTTAGGTCTACATGAACACCCGTGAGCTAATGATACGTTCCGTTAAGCTGACTCGACATCAACCGTATATGTCCTCTCAGCGTAGATCCTCTTATCATGCATCGGTGCAGTGCTCTTATCAGACGCGCCGTCGTGTATCCGTTCCCAGGCATCCTGATCGCGCCCATGATGCACAGTAGACAAGCTAAAGCCAATGTCCGCGTGATAGCTGTCGCCTCTCCTTTTCCGTGAGGTGCCGCCTGCAGTGGTTGTTGCTATGTATCGCTTACTGTTCGGATCTGTGCTGCCGTCGCGATCGTTGTTGAAGAAATGGCGTAGTGCCGGTAGGGAGGATGCAAAGCACCCGATTCCGGTCTCGACGTTGGAGCAAAGGACGATATGGGCAACCCAAACTGTGTGCGGGTCAGTTTGCGTTTCTTGGATTTAGAGAGACTACATGCTTACATGGAAGATTGGTCTGAGACTCAAATTTGTTGACAAATGGAATTCGTATCATAGTAATGATTGACGCCAGTGAGGCGAAGGACAGTAGGCCGAATGCTTGGATCTTGGCTTGTCTTTTCATCTGTGTATTCCATAAGATGATAGCCGGCACGATGACCAGGGCCATGTCGGTCAAGATTGTCGACACTGTCGCAGTGTGCGCAATGATGAGAAAGGTCTCCGCAGAAGCGCACCTTCCTTCGCCGCTCATGATCAGCGTCGGAGTCCCTGTAGGTATCGATTAGTCTTGTCCGACCTGCAGTCTGCAAATCTGCCCAACTCACATAGAGACCGCACTGGCTGGCAGTAAGCCAATGTTCCGACAAAGGTGACGAGAAAAGATGCCCATGTTACGGCCAGTAGAACCCAGACAGTGATCCTCATGGGCTTTTTGATCGAAGCAATCCGCCTGATCGTGATGCACACTGAAGATTTGACGGTTGCAAGTGCAACAACGTATACCAAGATCCAGATCAGGTAATACTTGATAGCTTCGGACTGCTGCCATGCATTCAGATCCTCGTTCATTCTGCCTAGGCCGACCAGACATCCGTAAATTGCAAGACCTGTAACAGGAATGTATGCGATCTGTGAGGTCATGTCAGCATAGCCCAAGCTACAGACCCTTAGCGATAAACATACCGTGCCAATAACCATGAACGTGTCTTCCAGGCCAAATATGCGCTTCTTGATTCGAATGAAGGTACGCAACGCCACAGTAACGACAGAAAGCATGAAGAAGATGGATGAGATGGCGATGATAGCAAGTGGTAGCCCATCCGGTGTGATCAGCCTCGCGGATGGATCGACATCACTCGTAGGCGTCGCCATTGCAGGTTCGAGTCGACTGTGAATAGCAAGGATGCAGACAGGGTGCAAGACCACATCTTGAGGACAGTATTGTTACTATATACATTTACGCCGATCTTGACCGTACCCATAAACCTGGAAGTCGGAGTGCAGGGTACAAGCAGCCGTTAATCCAAATCGCCCAGGAGCCAACTAGAAAAGATTGCTGGAAAGGAGAGCTAATCTCAGGCATTTTGCACCCATACAACGACGCCATTGCGATGGTAGCGAAAAACTAGTGGACCGATCTCCCGCGCCGGCTGATCCTGAGCCGCGATCTAGATGGTGCTAGTGTCATGCGTCATGCTCGAGACGAACCCTGACTCTCCAAATCGTATCGTGAAACCACAGAGCAGGTGTTCCGAGCGAAAGGCCCAGCGTTCTCTGGTGTTCTCTGGTATTTAAACGGTGGGTCAAATCGTAGGTCTGGCACTACGAGATCGCTAATCTGTCATTCTGCATCGCCACAATGGATCTTTCCAGGAATCTAGATGCGAGAGTGCGAACCAATTCGCCTATCGGGAAGGCTGCCAGCGTTGTACTAATCTTGCATCGCGTCATGTAGCTGCGCAGTCGCCAACGGCTCCAATCCTTGAACCCGCCTCTTGTCATCTTCAACCTGAGGCCGTACAATATTGACTGCAAACATGATGCTCAGTCAGAGAATTCTGGTTGCCATGAACCTCAAAATGTCAACTGAAAAGGATTACCGGGCGTAGAGATCGAGCTTGCTCTCGAGTACATATGGCTACTGCATGAGCTTTCTTGTACATACGACCATAGGACACTGAAAATTAGGCTTCCCGTCCGCTCAGCCATATACAAGCAGTGTACCGGCGGATTAGTAGTTAGGTGGGTGACCACTAGCGAATCCCCGCTGTTGTATGTTTTTGACCTTGTTTTTTGCTCATGGACCCAAAGGAATGCGAGCCGGGCCAGATGTGATCGCTTTTTAGTACATCTGTGACAGCAATCCAGAGTCCGCAGAGGTGTTCAGTAGTCATGCAATCACAGTGAGCAAAGGTCTTTTCCGATGCTCCAGTCGTTCGTTCTTCAGCCTTCCACTTCACCACCACCGTGCCCGGTCCACCCGGACAGCCCCTGCCATGGCACGACCACTTACAGGCGCGGAGAGAGCCCGTGTTCGGGCTCACATGGATCATCTTGACAAGGCTATGGCCGTTGTCACAGAGTCAGAGTTCGATCCCGACAAGGTCAATGCTGCTCACGAGGCGGCTGCCAGGGCGTATCCCGTTAGCAAGGAATTGTTCCAGGCTTATAGAGCAGAGGTCCTGACAGAAATGGCCGACCCCCTGAGGGTGTTGAACGACTTATTTGATATCCTCAAACCAGACGCGCCTTGGGGTCTGGCCGTGTACCGTGCCTCATACAACGACGATGCGGCTTGGCATCGTATACTTTCTGTGCTCCGCCGAGATATCGAGTCATCACTAGCAGTATATCAGGCTCAACCAGGCCTTCTCGCAAGACATGAGTTGGTCGTTATGGATGATCAGTCCAAATTCGAAGGAGCAGGTCCCGAGAAGATCCGCGAGCATTTCAATAGCTGGGCTGTAGATGAGCTACAACGTAACTGGCGTGCCGACCGCGAGCCTGCGGCCAAGGACGAAATAACTGGCGCAGCCGGCAGTACCGATTATCTGCACCATGCTGGATCTCGCTACAATTTCTTTCTTCTTGTCGACGACATCTGCCTCGAATCCATTGAGATGATGGACGAGCCCGTGTTCAAGCTCGTCAAGAGAAACTGGGCGCCCGATAGAGAAGGAGACGAAGACGATGAAGACGAGAAGTTTGACTGGGAGGGCGGAGAAACAAATAGTGACCATGAAGACGTCGGTTGGATGTACGTCGACACCAGTGACTACGTTAATGTTCAGGATCAGTTGCAAGAGGATGATTTCTGGCCGGAATTGTATGTGAGGCCGCCGCTCATGCGTTGGGAGGATGATTTCAATAGGGCGCCTGGTTTCTGGCGACGGAACGCATCTTCTGCATAGATAGGATAAGACTACTTGCGCTACACAAAGTAAAGCATAGACGTAGACACTAAGGTAGAGGTACGTGAATCTATGTCTTCTTCAAACCTACATATCGTACAGGGTGGTGATGTTTTCTGTACACCGTCTATGATACACGCTCTAATATGGAGCGATGGAGCGAATGTAGAGACTACGATGATTGCTCAGCAGCCTTGGCGGCTTCGAGTCGCGAACTAATGTGAGGGGTAGCGTGCGTTCTGGGAGCCTGTGGCTTCATGATCTGGCGAAGGATAGCGCGACGTGGCGCAGTTATCCTGTTGCACAAAACAACCGCACCAGTCAACAGAGCGAGAGCGCCGGCTTGATGTGCGGACGCTAGCCAGGTAGGGACCATGTAGATCAATGTGCTGATGCCGAGAGTAACCTGAAGGACAACGAGGTGAACCATTCCTTGGACACCCTTGTGCTGGTCCTTGGAAAGCTTACTTCGCACGCCCTTTCCAAAGCGAGTGTATGCAAAGAGACTCATGATGGCAGTGAATGTAGTCGTTGCGAGGATGCGGTGGTCAAGCTGGACGAGAGAAGGGTTCTCGAGCATGTTGCGCCACCAAAGATCCGATTGATCTGGGACGTGGCTGTAAAAGGGATCGAAAAGTTCCTTCTTGGGTGGAGCGAGACCAAGACCCATCCATGGGAACTCGTTGTAGATCAAACCAGCATCGAGACCAGCAACCAGGGCACCTGACATAGCAGTAGTGAAGACAAGAGCGGTAAGACCGAAGACGGAGCGTCTGAAGATGCGGAGAGCAGGATGTTGCAGAGCCTTGATAGTCTCAGCAGCCTTGGCCGGGTCTGCTAGCATGCGATGCTCCTTGAGAATCGAAAGACCAGTGTAGACCATTGAGCAGTAGACAGTGAAGGCAGCACCCAGATGGGCAGTCAGGCGATACTGGCTGACACGGGGATGGCTTCCAGGTTCGAAGAGGTCGTCCTTGAGTCCACTTTTGACCATCCACCAGCCGATGGCACCCTGGCCACCGATCATACCGCAAATTCCGATAAGCTTCCAGGCCATTGAAGGCGCTACTCTACGACGTGCGATGAAATAGGCGGTTGGTACGAGCATTGTGATGCCGATGACACGACCCCATAGACGATGAGCCCATTCCATAAAGTAAATCTGCTTGAAGTCGGCCATGTCCATGCTCGAGTTGAGCTGTTGAAACTCGGGTGACGCCTTGTATTTTGTGAACTCGCTGTCCCATTCGGCCTGGCTCATAGGCCAGAGGGAGCCGGTGACGGGACGCCATTCGGTGATACTCAGCCTGTCCAACTTTAGCAGGTGTGACGGATGCAGTGACGTTGTGCCTACCCAGACTCTGTGAGACGAGTCAGGCCACCGAAAACGACTATGCCGAAAACGCTCGCAGCACTCCCCAGCAGCCAGTATGCAACGCTCTTGGAAGTTGTCTTGGGGAAGCTGCTCGACTGGCTTTCAGTCTTGGTCGCAGCTTCCTCCAGTATCGCCCTCCCCGCATTCGATCCCTCAATGGTCGCGGTATTGCGGAGAGGCTGGGTCGATTTCCACCTCACCGATTGCAGGGTGGAAGATCTCGATGAAGATCGTGAAGCGGAGACTGCGGATCGAATCGGCGAATTGAGGCATGGCGTAGATACGAAGAGTCGTCGTGAGAGGCGTGGAGCAGCAGTCCGCAGCTGCGGAAATGCCTTGTATATTGAAGCCATGACAGCGGCACGTAGAGAGGAAGAAGGAGGTTAGTCAGTCATCATGTCATCGACTTTGAGTCTTCGGTGGTTCGATGGCCCGGCGGCGCGCCAAGAAAGAACCCTGCATATCCACCGCCGTTGACAGGCGGAAGCGACGACCCACTCCGCAGGTTCGCAACTGCATCACCGGACCCCTCAGAGTGATGATCGCCATTTGGCGTTTTCCGCGCTGGCAGCGTGATGCGCCCAGCCTCCACCGCATTTTGCTAACGTTATCTTCCTATTCTCCTAGTCCTTTCACCGTCTCTGTTTCGCGTGCGTGACCGCCCCGTGTTATTAGACCCGGCGTGCACTGCGTTACCCCACCCGCTCTGGTCGCATACTCCGTCGCTGTCAAACACCACGACCCATGTACTTCAAGAGCAGTGTATAGCATAGCATGGACCCCGCCCATCAGCCACCCACAGGTCACGGGAGCGCCAGCCTCGACCATGACGCCCAGCCGGAACTTGGTGGATTAAATCGCAATGAAACATGGCCGCTGGTTGAAGCAGAGAGTACAGAGGGCGGCGCAGGCTCAAGTAGCACTCCATACGTCAGCCTTTTCTCACCGAATGTACCCGCCATACCACCCTCTGCACCATCCGACCTCCCTAGCAGCCCCAGGAACCACGTGAGCCACTCTAGGTCTCTCAGCTACTCGCGCTCTATGCCATCACTGGCAGGCTACTCCAGCATGACATCGCGCGCCTCTAGGAATCACGTCTCGCCTGACCGACCACCCATAGTCCAGCTACAGACACAGATTGATCAAGCCCAAAAGAGCGCTGACGACCCAAACACACCTCTCGAAGAGCAGGGCAAAAGGCGCACTACCCTGGATCTTATGCGTGCCGAGCATTCTGTTCGCACCGACATCAGCAGGTTGTTCAGCGAGAGTGCGGCTATGCCAGGAACCAGAGCGCCTTCCTACAGCAATGCGACAGGTCCGCTGTATCTCCGTGGTGAGAACCCCTACGACATCGGATTGTGCACCCGCTAACATTGTCAGCCTCAGGCGAAGCCATACCGCTCCCAGATCACCTCTACACCCGCGGATTAGTCGAAGGACGACACTCGGACATCACAATCATCGCCTTCGGTAACCGATACCCCCTGCATCGTCTCATTCTTGACCGCGCACCATTTTTCACGACCGCTCTTTCAGAACCATGGCTCGAAAGTCAGTCCAAGGAAGTCAAGCTACATCCAGAGGAGATCGATCCTAGCATAACGCAGGCATCGTTTGAGCTGGCCATAAGAAAGCTCTATGGCGTGGATATATCAAAAGAGTCGGATGCCGAGGCTATCGGTCTGTTCGCAACTGGCTGTTGGCTGGAGATGCAGGATCTCATCGACTCTGCAATCGAATCCATACTGCGGCAGATGGCACCAGAGACGCTTGCATACCTCATTCGTTTAGTCACCTCCAACTACTACGGCCGATCTGGAGACCGCATACTTGAATCAGCCAAAGCAATGTTAAGTAGGAATGGCTGGGAAATGCCACTCAAATACTGGGACGACATGCCAGGCGACATCATCCGCGAGCTCGTAGGATCGGACGGCTTCTTTGTCGACAGCGAGTGGGACCGATGGGTGCTCTCCAAGCGTCTTCTTGACCGCCGCCTACGACAAGCCGCCATCGAGGCTGGTCTCATACAGCGAGGACAGAAGCCTATACCACAGGCGCCCAACTCTCTCCGTCTCATGGCCGTTCGCTTTGACGGAGTTTATCGACAGAATGCCTTGACGACAGCGCACTCCTCTTCTGATGCGCAGGCAGACTGGCTTGCTCTTTACACCCTGCCCGACATTGAGCGCATACTCGTGTTGCTAGACGAAGGCATACACTACATTCACATGGAATACGAGCAGCTTGAGTTCATCAGGAATGCCCGTGACGTCTTTGGCCTACCAGTGATGCCTGAAAGGGTCATCTCTAACGCACTGTGGCAGCAGCTGGCTCTCCGCCAGAGAGTGCTCAACACGGATGAGTCTGCTCAGGAACTCGGTCTATGCCAATCAACGCCTGACCCCGAAGTAGCGAATGTGGCAACTAAGTCCGGAAGCGAGCCGACTAGCAAAGGAAAACAAAAAGAAACTACGATTCCTGTTGATGAAGGCGATATCGAATCAGATAGCTGGGACGGTAATGGCAAACCACGGAAATTCTGGATCCCAAGCTCGGACTGCAACATCGTCCTAGGCAACGGGGCTGATCCTGTCGTTACGACCTCAAACTCTTTTCAACGCCATGCTTCGCGTCTCTCAGCCACGATCCAACCAGAGGACGCACAATGGGCTACTGACTTCGCATCTACCCCGTCGACCTTGACCAACCCAAACACCCGCATGGACTTCGCGCAACGTCCGATATCAGCTGGCGGTGGTAACGCTGGACAGCCGAAGCCAATCGCCTACACCGAATTCCCTCCATTCCGCTTTTCGGCCGAGTTCCCCAACCCGCGCTTCCTTAAAGAGAAAAAACGGGTATATTCGAGGACAGTATCATATGCAGGCTCGTTGTGGAACATCTACATCCAGAAAGTCCGCTCCGCAAAGAACATCCAGTTGGGCGTATACCTTCACCGTGCCAAAGAGCGAGAGGTAGACGAGACTGGACACATCAGTAGTCTCAGTCAGCAGAACAATGGATCCGTCGACGAGCGCATTGGTCAGCTAGAGCGCGAAATGCTCATGCGTAGCGATCGACGTGATCGCCGGCGTAGCACTCGAGTCCCGTTCATGGATCCTGGCGCAGAAGAAGACACCTCCGGTAGTGGCGGAGACGCTGACCCTTCTCTCGGCTCTCTAGGACTGCGCAATCCACTCTTCTCCAGTAACGGTCTCGGTCGCCATCGCAGTAGGCTACCGACCCGCGGCATCCCCCAATGGGGCTTCCACAATCTAGCCTCCTCCCCACCTCAAGACGGCGATGCCGTAGACTCACCCTCTTTCCCCAACCTTTCATACACGCCTTCCGACCACGAATCTGATACCCCCTCTACTGACGACGAGTCTGACGCAGCCGCATACATCAACCCCTCCCTTGCCTCCAAAGTCCAGCGCAAAACACGCGCCATCGTCCCCGCACTCCCACCCTATGTCGACGGCCGACCAACCATAAAAACCTATTTCAAAATCTACAGTCCCTCCAAGGGCGGAAGGATGTTAAGCATCTATGAAAGCGCGCCTGACCGCTTCAACTTCAGTCAGAGCTGGGGATGGAAGAGCAGCACTTTAATGCTGGATGAGATTACGATTAGTGGTGGAGGTGATGATACCCTGGCTGGAACTAACCCGGCTGCGAGCAAGAAGACGGACGGCAAATTGAGGTTCATGGTTGTTATTGGGAATTTGTAAAAGGGCGTACATGGTGGGATGGTATGAAATTATGTTTTTTTTTGTATGCATCAGCGATGGGTGTTGTGGTGTTAAGATAGTCTTCATCTAAGATGAGCTAGGATGCTACAAACAATCATGTACACTCTCTTCTGAATTTTCTACGCATGTACATGGAACACGCACCCAGCCCTGCGACAGTCAAGTATACATATTCTACCCATCCCTCTCCGATTTGATCACAGCGCTATACAAACCATTCCCGCAAACCCACGCCGTAACACCAAAACAACACATTGCTAGTCTTGCCTAAAGACTGAGAAATCACCAACATGGGTTCTTTCCTCTCATCCGAAGACACGCCGCCCCGTCCAGCTAAGAGGCACATGCTATATGTCGTATCAGTATATGTGTATAGACTTGGCCAGAGGAAAAGAGGTAAAGCGAAAAGTTTAGATTTCCCCATTCTTCTGTACGCTAGTAGCAACAGCAACATATGATGGAGACGAACTATAACTGAATATATAGATCCGTACTGCAAACCAAGGTTGATTATCAACCAAACTAATAGCTACAGCTGACACATAGCTTCCAAACCCATGATCTATGCACTACTCCTGCTCGTTATCGCTAGCTTCACTGTCGCTATGAATCATGCCATGCAGTCCTTCCCTCTCAGCCCCAATCAGTGGAGCCCGCTCACCCTCTTTCCTTGCAAAATGGCCTCCAATACTAACAGCCAGAGTACTGAAACCATGTATCATTGTACTTCCAAGCACAACAAAGCAAACAATCGGCCAAATCATGGTAACCGTTCGTTGTTTATCTGCTGGGAGATCGTTTGGTGGATCAGGAAGAGGCAATGAAGTACCGGTCTCGAGTTGTGCGCGAGCTTCAATGGCAAGGAAGAGGGCGCCGACACCCATTGGTCCGAAATGTCCGACGAAGAGGGCTTCAGTGGTGGTTTTTACAGATGGAAGGCATTTCATCTTAAACAGAGTGAAAACAATCGGAATCCTGCGGAAGAGCAGAACGAGTGCGAGTAGGAGCAACAGTCGGAGAGGTGTGATTTCATCCACGCCGCTGAAACTCTGCCATGGGATCATTGCGCCAAAGAAGATGAAGAAAGCCGAATTGATCAACAAGTCGATGACAACGGGTAGGTTAGTCTCCTCCGTTGGAGCATTTTGGTTGTGCGCGAAGCCACGTCCTGCGAAGAAGGCCACCAGGAAGTCATCAACGCCAAGAAGTGATGCCAATCCGATGGAGAAGATGGCCAAGAGAAGGTAGAAGGCGAGGTATGAGGCTCTGCCCATCCACTCACGGCTGTGCGAGAACTTGAATATCGCGTTGAAGAGGTAGCCTAGTGCGATACCCAACAGAACACCTCCGACACACTGGTACAGTACTGTGATGAGGAACCACTTCTTCAGTACCCCACCAACAGTATTCTTCAGCAAAAGACTGAGACCCAGGTACAAGAACGGGAACGACATGCCGTCGTTGCATCCACTCTCTGCGCTTAGGTAATCCCTGATTCGCTTGGGTACTCGGGTGCTGAACTGACTGTTTGACAGCACTGAAGCTGCGAGGACAGGATCTGTTGGGGTGAGACACGCTGCTATGGTCAATCCAGTTTGGAAATCTGTGTCGAAGATGAACGTGACAAGCATGGCACATATCAGCCAGCCAAACGTCATGACAGGTCCCAGGAGAATAAGCAAGGCGCCCCATTTTCTTTGAAGGTAGCCTTTTGGAAGCTCCAGACCGACTGCAAAACATTGGATTCCGACGATGAGGCGCGTCGTCTCTTGAATCCAGTCATCCTGCAGCAGTTAGTATTGTCCGCTTGCATGGCTGCGGTATACTCACAGAGAGGCCCCATTCATAAGGCGTGAGAAGATTCAGAGCACGTGGTCCGACGATCTATCAAACGTATAAGCAGAAGATTCCAATTTTGAACATGTCTGCTACTCACGATACCAAAAGCTGTGGCTAAAGGTGGTTCTGAAAGATGCAGACGGTTCCGAATCATAAGCGAGAACAACGCGTATAAGATGAGAAAGAAGGTCAGGGTCACGTATGTAACGTGAGGCCCCGTAGGCTCAAACTGAGACCAAGCCATGATGCTTCAGCTGGCTGTTAGAAAATTGCGCGTCTGTTTGTCGTTGGGTGCCGTGAAGTCTCTGCGAAGCTTGGGCTTGAGAGAAGGTGCTATGTGATCGCCGTGACGTCGAGAGAATAGGTAAAGGCCGTACGGAAGCGGCACGCTGTAGAAGACAGCGAGTGTTTGTGAGCGAAGACACTCAGGTGGCAGATATCATGGCAACGGCCTTGCGGGGTGGATGCGTGAATAGAATTAATGGCGCGTTGGATCAAGAGTTCCGACGTGAAGGATCACACTGCATGGATCCGCATCGATGACGAAGGTTGGCTGGATTTGGCAGTCACGCTCGGACCGCCCTGCCGGAAGAGGTGGCACCTTGCATATGAGAACCACACTATTGGGCGTCTGATGTGACATGGGTAGAAGAAGATCAGTAGAGACGACGAGTGTGAGTGAGTGAGTGCATATTCGTCGAGTACTATGGCCCTATCATGTATGTGCACCGGGCGCAAAAGCGACATATGCGGCTAGAGCAGCCACAATCTCCACGTGAGCACGCGAGGTAATCAATTCCGCTACTTTTGTATCAAGCGCCTCCCTCGAATATGGATATGCCCAGACGCCGCTCCCACGCGGTGATGCTACTCAATCTGACCACGACCCATCGCGGCTGGTATTAAAAATACATGCAAATTACAGTGAAACCAAGGATTGTTATTAATGGGGGTTCTTGGCTATGCGTCGTCCGGCGGGTTGTTGAAGAAAGCGAATCGTATCCTGTGAAGCTAGAGGAGAGTCAGAGAGATGTAGTGTGGAGGGAAAGGGTATGCATACCGAAGGCAGTTTCGGAATGACGACTGCGAGCGTCGCGAAACAGTTGATGAGAAAATACGTCAAGTCGTATTGCGTGTAATGCGTACTGACGAGAAACAGCACAATGGGAACGCTGAGAAGGAACTTCTTGGCTGGTGTGTATTGGTCTCCGTTGTCAATCTGTTCCCACATGTTGAGGTTGTCGTAGGCACCCGAGTTGAAGTCAAAGGGCACACCGCGCACGTAGTGGAACATGAGGTAGGATCCCGCCACGTACGAGAGGTTTACTAGGGTCCACGATGCTTCCTGCGACATGCCGGGGATGATATCGAACAAGATCTTGCCGAAGAAGATGAGGACAAAGTGGATGGCCCAGGCGCCTGCATATGTTAGCCGGGGACAGGTAGAGAGGGCTCGTTGGCGTGGGCTCACCTTTTGCATTTACCCATTCGGCGTTCAGGTTGGGGAGGGCTGACTGGTCGCTCAGCTGCTCGAGCGACTCGGGGGGCTCTTTGTAGACAAGACTACTGCTACGTCGCCTCCTCGCGTCTTTTGCAGCATCCAGAGACATCTTGGAGTAGGAAGACGGCGGGTCTGATTGGCGGGAGCGCGGGTCGCCAGCAAAGCTCAGGCGGGAGGTGCGATTGAGGAGTATGGGTGACAGTTTGGCGGTATTGATAGGATCGTCGGGCGGCCGGGCGGTGAGAGGGGGGTAGAGATGGTCGGTGGTCGCGTGAGAGAGCTACTGGAGAGCTGCCACGGGCAATGGCATGTCAGTGAGGGCCAAAAGGAGCAAGGCGGCGAGGTGGGCCTTCAGGGTCTTACTGTGTACGCAATATGTACCTTCCGGGCCGTCCGAGCGTTGCAGCGTTGAGCGATTGTCGAGCAAGACTGTGAGGGTGCAGCGTTGAGTTGGTCTTGGTGTAGTTTGTCGTGGTAAAGGAGCAAGGGGAATGATTTCCTCACTGGGCAGGCGTGAAGACGGAAGCGTGGCAGGTCGGTCCACATGATGCTCCAGAGACCGTGTTCCTAGCAATCACCGAGGCCGTGCCCAGAGCGCAGCGCAACCAGACAACTCCAGACCACCACCAGCCAACACGAACGACACCATCCACACCTGATCCTCAACCCACCAGCACCACGCGCCATGGCTTCTGAAGCGCCCAACCCGATGGACGCCCCGGCCCCAGCCCACGCACAGGATGCACCCGATGCAGGCGATGCGACCATGAAGCCCGTCAAGCGGTCGTG
>Ga0265797_10003091_pt1 | contig 27080 bp, 26 predicted proteins | sample P2T30metagenome_FD_192433 | JGI IMG/M metagenome (GOLD analysis project Ga0265797, IMG submission 192433) | Plant litter microbial communities from East Loma Ridge, Irvine, California - P2 T30 | ecosystem: Environmental > Terrestrial > Plant litter > Unclassified | place: USA: California... | reverse complement strand
TTATGCTGCTGCACCAGGCGCTGCACGTTGATGCCCGTCTCGCTGGGGTTGTACTTGTCGTCCAGCGCGACGATCTCCAGCTTGTAGCGCTTGCCGCCGATCTCCAGGGGCTTGGCGTTGATCTCGGCGGCGGCCATCTGCATGCCGCTCAGGACATTCTTGCCATACAGCGCGGCGCCGCCGCTCAACGGGCCGGAAAAGCCGATCTTGACGACTTCCTGCGCGTGGGCCATGCCGGCAAGGGCCAGCGCGGCGGCAAGCATAGTGACGCGGATGTGCAGTTTCATTGTCTTGTCTCCTCGGTTTGTTGTAAGGTCAGGCGCCGCGCGGTTATGCCCCGATATAGGCCTTGCGCACCTGTGGATTGTTCAGCAGCTCTTCGCGACCGCCCTCCATGACGATGCGGCCCTGCTCGATGACGTACGCCCGGCTGGCGATGTTCAGTGCCGCGTACGCGTTCTGTTCCGCCAGCAGCACAGTCGTGCCGGCGCGGTTGATGCGGGCGATGATCTCGAACATCTGCCTGACGACAAGCGGGGCGAGGCCCAGCGACGGCTCATCCAGCAGCAGCGCCTTCGGGCGGCCCATCAGCGCGCGGCCGATCGCCACCATCTGCTGCTGGCCGCCGCTCAGGGACCCGGCCGGCGCGTCCTTCTTTTCGTCCAGGATCGGGAACAGGCCGAATACTTCATCCAGCGTACGCGCCACGCCGCGGCTGTCGCGGCGGTGCACGTAGGCGCCCAGGGTCAGGTTCTTCAGCACCGACATGCCGGGGAACAGCTTGCGTCCCTCCGGGCAGTGCACCAGGCCATCGGCCACGATCTGCGAAGGCTTGCGGCCCACCAGTTCGCGCCCGCCGAAGCGGATGCTGCCGCCGGCGGCGCGCTGCAGGCCGCTCGTCGTCAGGAAGATCGAGCTTTTGCCGGCGCCGTTCGATCCCAGCAGCACGACAAGCTCGCCTTCGTCCGCATGAATGCTGACGTTGTGCAGCGCGTGGAAGCTGCCGTACGACAGCGACACCCCCTCGAGTCTAAGCATGCTCGCTCCCCAGGTAGGCTTCGATGACGGCCGGGTTGGCGCGGATCTCGGCCGGCGTGCCTTCGGCGATCTTCTCGCCGTAGTTCAGCACGAGGATGCGGTCCGCCAGGTTCATGATCATGTCCATCTTGTGTTCGATCAGGCAGACGGTCAGGCCGCTGTGCGCCATCTTGCGGATCAGCCGCGCCAGGCCTTCCGTCTCCTCGGGATTGACGCCGCCGGCCGGTTCGTCCAGCAGCAGCAATGCGGGATCGGTGGACAGCGCCAGCGCGAACGCCACGCGCTTCCTCTCTTCCTGCGAGATGTCGCCGGCGATGCGCGACTCGATGTGTGCCAGGCCGACGAAGTCCAGCGCGGCGCGCGCCTTCTCGCGGCAGATGCGCTCCTCGTCGCGCAGCCTTTTCGTGCCGAGGATGACGTCCACCAGCGTCGAGCGGGTGCGCAGGCGGTGGCCGACGATCAGGTTGTCCAGCACCGTCGCCGTGTCGAACAGCGCCGTCGTCTGGAACGTGCGCGCCATGCCCAGGCGCGCCGCCTGGTCGGCGCGCAGGCCCGTCACGTCCTGGCCGTCGAACAGGATGCGTCCGGACGTGGGGCGGATCGCACCGCTGATCAGATTGAAGAACGTCGTCTTGCCGGCGCCGTTCGGGCCGATGATCGCGTTGATGGTGCCGCGCGCGAACCGGGCGCTGACATCGTTGACGGCGGTGAGCCCGCCGAAGCGCTTCGTCAGGGACTCGATGTCAAGCATGGCTCACCTCCTTGACGGGCGCCACGGCAACCGGTGCAGGGGAGGCGGCCTTCCTGCGCTGGCGGTTCAGCCATGTGCCGACGATCCCGTGCGGCAGGAAGATCACCAGCAGCACGAGAACGGGACCGAAGACGACGAAGCGGTATTCCTGCAGCACCTGCAGGTACTGCGTCAGCCACGGCACGCCGATGGCGCCCAGCAGGGGACCAAGCAGCGTGCCGATGCCGCCGACCAGCATGTACATCGTCATGTCGAACGTGTTCTCGACGCCGGCAATGCCGGGGCCGAGGAAGCGCACGTAGCCCGCGTACAGGCCGCCGGCCAGGCCGGCAAAGAACACGGACAGCACGAACGCCAGCAGCTTGTTGCGCATCAGCGGGATGCCCAGCGCCTGCGCCAGGTCGTCGCTGTTGCGGATCGCCATGAAGGTGCGGCCCAGCAGCGAGTGCACGATACGGTGCATGATCCACAGGCTGGCCACGAGGAAGAACAGCACCAGGTAGTACTGCGCGCGCGGCTCGGAAAAATCCAGCGGCCCGATGGACTCGGGCGCCGGGATGCCGACGATGCCGCCGGTGCCGTGCGTCAGGCTCTCCCATTTCTCGATCAGCAGGAACATGATGTAGCCCACGCACAGCGTGAAGATCGAGAAGAAGTGGGTTTTCAGGCGCAGCGACACGAGGCCGACGAACACGCCGATGGCCGCGGCGACGAAGCCTGACAGCGCGAAGGCAACCCAGAACGGCACGCCATAATCGACGGTGAGGATGCCGACGGTATAGGCACCGACGGCCATGAAGCCGCTGTGCGCCAGGTTGAACTGGCCCGTGTAGCCCGTGATCAGGTTCAGGCCCACGGTGGCGATGGCGTAGATGTACGCGGTCGACATGACGGTGAGATGGTAGTCATTGCCCGCCATGTAGGGGAAGGCCAGGGCCAGCAGCAACAGCACCGTCCAGCCGATTTTTGCATTGAAGCGCTTCATCAGTGAGCTCCCCGCGCGAACAGGCCTTGCGGCCGTACCGACAGGATCAGCACCAGCAGCGCGAACGCGATGATGTCCTTGTAGTCCGTCGAGATGTAGAACGCGCCGAAGGCTTCGGCAAAGCCGATGATGAGGCCCCCGACGATGGCGCCGGGCACGCTGCCCATCCCGCCCAGCACGATGATGACGAACGCCTTGGTGATGACGAGATGCCCCATCGACGTGTAGACCAGGTTGATCGGCGCGTACAGCACGGCGGCCATGCCGGCCAGCGCGCCGGCGATGGCAAACGTCAGCATCGCCACGCGGGTGGCGTCGATGCCGACCAGCGCCGCGCCTTCGCGGTTCTGCGCCATCGCAACGATCGTGGCGCCGGTGATGGTCCTCGTCAGGAACACCTGCAGCAGCACGACCAACGTGAACGCCGCGCCGATGATCAGCAGGCGCTGGGCTGGCAACGTCAGCGAGCCGAATGTCAGCAGCTGCGTGTACGGCGTTTCCATGCGGTGGAAGTCCGCGCCCCACAGCGCCTGCGCGCCCGCTTCCAGGAACAGCAGGATGCCGATGGACGCGATCATGTGGTGCAGGTAGGGCGCCTTGCGCAGCGGATGGAACACCAGCCGTTCGGACAGCACGGAGATCAGCGCCACCGTGGCAGCCGCGCCCAGCATGCCCCACCAGTAGTTCAGTCCCAGCCGGTTAATCAGGAAGAAGGCGGAATAAGCGCCCGCCATGTAGAACGCGCCGTGCGCGAAGTTGGGCACGTGCAGGATGCCGTACACCAGCGTGAGGCCGAGCGCCACGAGGCTGTACACGCCTCCCAGCGTCAGCCCGTTGAGGACTTGCTGCAGAAAAAGCTCCAAAATCTGTCTCCGTTATTGTGTGATGCGTCTTTGGATGCTGGAGGACTGCGAGAGAAGTGTTTTGCTGTGCGAAACCGCCTGCTGTAAAATGGGTTGAAAAAAGAATACGACACTTTTACCAGCCCGGCAACGATTTGTTCGTCAGCGATGTGCGGGGGGCGGCGTGGCGACAACGGTGCCGCTGGCTGCCGCGACTCACAGGAGCATCAATGGACGGAGTGGATATGAGCGAGGATGTGGCAGCGCCCGATGCGGGTTCCACGCGCGGCCCGGAAGACCGCTATTACATCACCGCCCTGGCCCGCGGGCTGGAAGTGCTGGCGTGCTTTCGCTGCGCCGACAAGGGCCTGACGAACCAGCAGATCGCCCAGCGCTGCGGCCTGCCGAAATCGACGGTGACGCGCTTTACCTACACGCTGACGAAACTGGGTTACCTGACGCAGGAGGAGGGCGGCCGCTACATCCTGGGCACCGCGACGCTGGGCCTGGGCAGCGCAATGCTGGCACGGCTCGACATCCGCCAGCTGGCGCGCCCGATGCTGCAGGAACTGGCCGAGTTCTCCGGCACCACCGTGTCGATCGCCATGCGCGACCGGCTGTCGATGATCTTCGTGGAGGTCTGCCGCAGCACGGCCGCGCTGGCGCTGGCGCTGCAGGTCGGATCGCGCCTGCCGCTGGCCACTTCCGCGATCGGCCGCGCCTATCTTGCCCGCGCGTCGGAGCAGGAGCGCAACGACATCCTGGGCCGCTCACTGGAACTGGACGAAACCGCGCACACGGCGATGCGCCAGGGCTTGGCGCGCGGTGTCGCCGATTACGAGCGGTACGGCTGCGCCACGTCGTTCGGCGACTGGCAGAAGGACGTCAACGGCATCGCCGTCGGCTTCATGCCGATCGGCGGCAGCCAGCTGATGTCGATGAACTGCGGCGGCCCGTCGTCCAGCGTGTCGCGCGAGTTCCTGCTGGACGAAGTGCGGCCGCGGCTGATTGCGATTGCGCGGCGGCTGGAGTCCTAGTAGCCCGCGGCCAGTTGCTCCGGCGTCAGCGGCGCCATTACGGCAAACACGCCGCTGGCGCGCAGCAGCGGTTTTTCCGCGACGCGCAGGTCGCAGGCGGCGAACGCCACGCGCCCGCCGATGCGGTCGATGCGTACATGCGCCTCGACCCAGTCGCCGGGACGCGCCGCATCGAGGAAGTCCGTGGTCAGGCTGACGGTGACGAAGGAATGCCGCGCCTCGCAGGCGAGCGTCAGGCCGATGCCCAGCGCCGTATCGGCAAGGCTGGCCAGCATGCCGCCATGCGCGATGCCGCGCATATTCGTGTGGCGCTGCGCCACGTGCATCGCGATGACGATCGCCTCGCCTGCGTGCCGCACATACAGCTCGCCGAGGGCGGCGATATAGGGCCCGCCCCGCTTCAGGCGCTCGAAGCCGGCGGGCGGCGCCGCGGCGCTGTTTTCTGCTGTCATGCCACTCCCCGAGATCGTGCTCCGGCTCAGTTTACAGCACTTCGGCCCGCTGCTACACTGGCTCGTACTAAAACGCTGTTTCGCACAGCAAAATAGAAGGGTGGAGACGATGCACGAGCGCCATGTCGATCACTGGCCCAGGGGTCTGCCACGCCACCTCACGGTGCCGCAAACGAACCTCTGCTACAACCTCGAGGTCTCGGCGCGCCGCTATTCCGACAAGCCCTGCATCGTGTTCTACGACACGCCCATCAGCTACGCGCAATGCTGGCACGAGGTGGAGCGCATCGCCGGCTACCTGCGCGAACAATGCGGCGTCACGGCGGGCGACCGCGTGCTGCTGTACATGCAGAACTGCCCGCAGTTCGTGCTGGCCTACTACGCCATCCTGCGCGCCAATGCCGTCGTCGTCCCCGTCAATCCGATGAACCTGACGGACGAGTTGCGGCACTATGTCGACGACACCGGTGCGCGCGTGGCCTTCGTGCCGCAGGACCTGTATGCGCAGCTGCAGCCGCTAGGCTTGAGCCACGTAGTAGTGGCGGCGTATTCCGACTACCTGCGCCGGCCAACCGACCTGCCCGTGCCCGACTTCGTGGCGGCGCCGCGCGGCGAGATCGCCGGGGCAGGCGTGGTGATGTGGCGCGACATGCTGGCACGCGGCGGCGAGCCGCCACCTCTTGTCGCCGGGCCGGACGACTTGTGCGTCATGCCGTACACGTCCGGCACGACGGGATATCCGAAAGGCTGCATGCACACGCATCGCAGCGTCATGGTCACCGCCGTGGCCGGAATGCAGTGGTTCGGTACGCAGCAGGACACGGTGGGCCTGTCGGTGCTCCCGCTGTTCCACGTCACGGGCATGCAGGGCGGGATGAACGGAGTGATCTTCATCGGCGGCACAATGGTGCTGATGGCGCGCTGGGAGCGCGACACGGCGGCAGAGTGCATTCGGCGCCACCGCGTCAATGCGCTGCAACTGATTTCAACGATGGTGGTGGATTTGCTGTCGAGCCCTCGGGTGGGCGAATACGACCTGTCCAGCGTGCGGCGCATGAGCGGCGGCGGGGCGGCGATGCCCGATGCGATCGCGCAGAAGATGCACGACCTGCTGGGCATCGATTACGTGGAAGGCTATGGCATGTCGGAGACCATCGCGCCCACGCACATCAATCCGGCTGAGCGGCCGAAGAAGCAGTGCCTCGGCATCCCCATCTTCGACGTCGATGCCCGTGTTGTCGATCCTGTCTCGATGGCGGCGCTGCCGCCGGGGGAAGTGGGCGAGATTGTCGTGCACGGACCGCAGGTCATGCAGGGCTACTGGAACAACCCGGACGCCAGCGCCGAGGCGTTCGTGCAGATCGACGGCAAGCGTTTCCTGCGCACGGGCGACCTGGGACGCGTCGACGATGACGGCTACTTCTTCATGGTCGACCGCCTGAAGAGGATGATCAACGCGTGCGGCTACAAGGTCTGGCCGGCCGAGGTGGAGGCCCTGATGTACCGGCACCCGGCGATCCGCGAAGTGTGCGTCGTCGCCAGCCGCGACGAACGCCGCGGCGAAACCGTCAAAGCCGTCGTCGCACTGAAGGACGGTTTCGCCGGCAGTGTCAGCGCGCAGGACATTGTCGACTGGGCCCATGCCAACATGGCTGCCTACAAAAGCCCACGCATCGTCGAGTTCTGCGCGGCGCTGCCGAAATCGGCGACCGGCAAGATCCTGTGGCGTACGTTGCAGGAGGCCCAGGCTACGGTGGCGCGGTGATCGATGCGGGTCCGTTGTACACAGGCAATCGGGTCGCCCCTGCAGCGGAAACTGCCGGTTGTGCTACGCTATTGCCAGCCAGCATGGGTCGCCATCCCATCCTGGCATCGAGCCGGTTATACAACCATTGCCACCTGTTTGTCGCTGAAAGAAAGTTGATATGCACGCTGTCTGGACGAAATTCGAAGCATGGCTGTCGGAAAACTGGGCGGAAGGCCTCGCGAGCCTGAACCCGCCCGCGACCGATGAAGAAATCGCCGGTCTCCAGGCAGCACTGGGCGTCACGCTGCCGGAGGATTACGTCGCGTGCCTCAAGGTCCATAACGGCCAGGATCCGGATATCGGCGGCCTGTTCGAAGGTACCGAATTCCTGTCGACCGACGAGATCCTGGCACAGTGGACGGTCTGGAAGGAGGTGCTCGACGGTGGGAAGCTCGCCGGAGCGCAATCCGAACCCGACAGCGGCATCCGCAACGACTGGTGGAATGCCGCCTGGATCCCGTTTACCCATAATGGCGGCGGCGATCACCTTTGCCTCGATCTTGCGCCGGACACTTCGGGAACCCCGGGGCAAGTCATCACCATGTGGCACGATTCCGGCACGCGCGTGCTGGTGGCGCCCGGCTTTGGTGCCTGGTTCGAGTCCTACACGGACCGCGTGCTCGCCGGCGATATCGTGTATTCCGAAGACTACTGCGGCCTGGTCGACCGTGAGGACGCCGAAGCGGCGTAGTTGGCAAGCACGCGTGCCGGTTGCGGAAGTTTCACAGCCGGCGTGACAGGGTGCGTGCTTTCCCGGACAGACTTACGCCCTGGCGGGCCGGCGTTTGGCCGGCTGGGAAGTATTCAGGGCGGCCGCGGCGCGAATCAGCCCTTGCAGCGCGGCTTCGTCCAGGTTCGCGTCTTCGTGGATGTCGAGAGCGCGTCGGACATTGCCCTCCAGGCTGGAGTTGAAGATGCCGGCCGGGTCGTCCAGCGCCGCGCCCTTGGGGAACGTCAGCTTGACGGCCTTCTTGTACGTCTCGCCCGTGCACAGGATGCCGTTGTGCGACCAGACGGGGACGTCCCATTTCCATTCTTCGATCACGTCCGGCACGGCCTGCCGGATCAGCTCCCGCACCCGTGCCAGCACGGGACCGCGCCAGTCGTCCAGGGCGCGGATTTTTTCGTCGATCAGTTGCGAGGGTGGCACCGTGTCGGCGCTCGTGTTCTTCATGCTCGTCTCCTTTCAGGTTATCGTTGGGCCGCCAGGATCTCCTTGCGGAACCAGTCGTCCAGCATGTCTTTCTCGTGCTGGTAAAGCTCGCCGTTGTAGCGGCTCGAATGCATCAGATAATTGGCATCCGCCAGTTCGCGCTCGCCGCTGCGCAGCACCGTCCCATCCTGTTCGATGCGATAGCGCAGGTGCATGCGCGGCCAGTCGGCGCGGCCTTTCAGCACGCGGATATCCTGCACGGGTACGCGGGGGAACACGTCGCCGGCCAGGTCGATGTCGAGGAATTCCACGACCAGCTGCTGGCCCGCCGGCAGCCGTTCGGACAGTTTGTCGAGATGCTCGCGAAACGTGATCTCCATCGACTCGCGGTCGGATGGATAGCGCGGCACGTCCGTCATTTTTTCCGGGTGGATGTAGGTGACCTGCGCGCCGGCGATGGCGCCGGCGGCAGTGAGCAGCAGGCCGGCCGCCAGGGCGGCGCTGCGGATGCGCGGGTTCATGGTGACTCCTTTGCTGGCGTGATCCTGAGCCAAGAATATACGCCCAAACGCCGCGCGAAGGGCATTGCAATACCGTCATGACGCCCCATATGGCCGTCATCGCTTCCAACAGGCCACGCCATGTCCACGATCCTTGCCTCCGCCGCCACGCTGCTCGCGCTGATCTTCTCCGCCCCCGTGCTGTGCGCCCCGGCTGCCCGTGCACCGGTCGTGACCAGCAGCGCCGCGACGGTGCTGCCAGGGCGCTACCAGATTGACGACGGAACGGATACGGAACTGCTGCTGCACGAAGACGGCAGCTTCCAGTATGCCTCCGGCGCGCAAGGTACCTGGAGCGTCGACGGCGACACGCTGACGCTGGCGGGTTCGCCTCCGCACATGGCCACGATTACGCTGCGCAGCGATGGCATGAAACTGATCGCGCCAGCCGTCTGACGCCTACTTCAGGAACCTGATCGACTGCACGAACATCAGCTGGTCGTCCGGGTCGGCACCCGGCAGACGTCCCTCGTTGCGTTCCGGTCGCACGGTGAACGACACCCGCCGGCCCAGGTAGGCGGGTTTTACCTGTTCCACTTCAGGGTCCGCGCTTTCCTCGAACCAGTCGCCACACGGTCGCCCGCAGAACGCCATGAAACGCTGGCCGTCGTCGCTGCGGATCGTGAGCACCGGATAATCGACGGCGCGGCCGGCGACCAGATAGCCTTCATGCGTACCCTTGCGGGCTTCCGAGTAGCAGAACGGCGCCGGTCGCGAGTATTGCTCGCAGCCGCGCTGGATCGTCTGCTCGATCTTCTGGCAGTTGTTGGCCGCGCCACACGCCGGCCGCAATGCCGGCGCCACCTTCAGGCATTGCCTGACGAGTTCCCCGGCGCGCTCCGGGCCAATCTCGGTAGTGCAGCTTGCGGCGGCGCCGATGTGGGCCGCGGTGGCCAGGAGCAGGAACAGCTTGCGCAGGCGGTGAGACATCGGGAAGGCCACGTTCACTTACTTCAGGAATTTGATCGACTGCACGAACATCATCACGTCGTTGTCGTCGGCGCCCGGCAGCCGTTCGCCATTGCGTTCCGGCCGCACGGTCACGGAGACGCGCTTGCCCAGGTAGGCCGGCTTCAGGTCCTCCATGTCGGTCTCGGCGTTATGCTCGAACCACGCTTCGCACTGCATGCCGCAATACACGGAAAAGCGCTTGCCATCGTCGCGCCGGATCGAGATGCTCGTGAAATCGCTGCCGCCGCCGCCGACCAGGTAGCCTTCATGGGTTCCCTTTGTTGCTTCGGCAAAGCAGAACGGCGCAGGCCTGGTCTGTTCGTAGCACGCCTTCTGGATCGTCTCTTCGATGCGCTGGCAGGAATTGGCCGCGTTGCATGCGGGCCGCGTCGCCGGCGCCACCGTCAGGCATTGCTTGACGAGTTGCGCGGCGCGCTCGGCGCCCAGTTCGGCAGTGCAGGTTGCGGCGCTGGCGCCAGCGTGAAGGGCGGCCAGCAGGACTGGCAGGACAAGTTTGAGCATGGTGCGAATCATGGATGAGTTGATGAACAGCCGGGATTATCGCATCGACGCGGCGGGCTTTCGTTACCTGCGCATCGTCGGCACAAACCGCAGCAGGTACACCGTCACGCCAAGCCCGATGGCCGCCAGCATCAGCACCAGCGCCACGCCCGGCACGCGCGTCATCGACCACCCCAGCGACCCCCACATCAATACCAGTACGACGATCTTGCCGCGCAGCGGGATGCCGCGGCCGTCCTCATAGTCGCGCAGGTAGCCGCCGAACAGGCGGTTCGTGCGCAGCCAGTTGTGCAGGCGCGGCGAGCCGCGCACGAAGCAGGCGGAGGCCAGCAGCAGGAACGGTGTCGTCGGCAGCAGCGGCAGGAAGACGCCGAACAGCGCCAAAACGACGGCAATGCAGCCGATGGTATTGAACAGAAGTTTCATGGCGAAAGAAGAGCAGGGCAGTGCGCAGCGTACCCCATCCGCACGGCGATTGCACTGCCGGCAAGGGGGGCGGGTCATTGTCGATTCATGAATGGACGACATAAGACTATGCCGCCCAACCGTGCTAATCGTTTTGAGGTTTGCATTTAAGATAACTATCGGCCAGGCTGACCCACCGTCTGCCGTCCCGCGCTGCACGAGGCGCCGCTTCCAGCCACTTCACCCCCCAGCCATAGGATGCGATACATGGATGACCTCAAACTTACCCGGCGCGACCTGCTGATCGCAGGCGCGCTCACGGCCACCGCTGCCGCCGTGCCATCCGTCGCGGGCGCGCAGGCGCAGCCGGCCGGCGGCCGTGTCGACTCGCCGACGCCACCCGTCACGTCGAAGGTAGCGCTAACCGTGAACGGCCAGTCGCGCCAGCTCGATGTCGACACGCGCACCACGCTGCTCGACGCGCTGCGCGAGCATCTGCACCTGACCGGCACCAAGAAGGGCTGCGACCAGGGGCAGTGCGGGGCATGCACCGTCATCGTCGACGGCCGCCGCATCAACTCCTGCCTGACGCTCGCCGTCATGCACAACGGCGCGCAGGTGACGACGATCGAAGGCCTCGGCACGCCGGACAAGCTGCATCCGATGCAGGCCGCCTTCGTTAAGCATGACGGCTACCAGTGCGGCTACTGTACGCCGGGCCAGATCTGTTCGGCCGTCTCCGTGCTGGACGAGATCCGCAAGGGCATCCCCAGCCACGTCACGGGCGACCTGACGCAGGCGCCGCTGCTGAGCGCCGCCGAGATCCGCGAACGCATGAGCGGCAATATCTGCCGCTGCGGCGCCTATTCGAACATTCTCGACGCGATTGTCGAAGTCGGGGGAGGCAAGGCATGAAAGTCTTCACCTACGAACGGGCGCGTACGCCCGCCGAAGCCGCCGCCGCCGTGATGCGCGTGGAAGGCTCGCGCTTCATCGCCGGCGGCACCAACCTGCTGGACCTGATGAAGCTGGAGATCGAGACGCCGCCGCACCTGGTGGACGTCAACGGCCTGGGCCTCGACAGGATCGAGGGCACGTCGGAGGGCGGCCTGCGCATCGGCGCGCTGGTGCGCAATACGGACCTGGCGGCGGACGCCCGCGTGCGCCGCGACTATGGCGTGCTGTCGCGCGCGCTGCTGGCCGGCGCCTCGCAGCAGCTGCGCAACAAGGCCACGACGGCGGGCAACCTGCTGCAGCGCACCCGCTGCCCGTATTTCTACGACACGAACATGGCGTGCAACAAGCGCGCCCCAGGCAGCGGCTGCGCCGCCATCGGCGGCTACACGCGCGGTCACGCGATCGTCGGTGCCAGCGATGCCTGCATCGCCACCCATCCAAGCGACATGGCCGTCGCCATGCGCGTGCTGGACGCGAACGTCGAAACCGTCAAGCCGGACGGCGGGACGCGCGTGATCCCCATCGCCGAGTTCCACCGCCTGCCCGGCAATACGCCGCATATCGAGCACGTGCTGGCGCCGGGTGAGCTGATCACAGCCGTCACGCTGCCCAAGCCTGTCGGCGGCAAGCACTTCTACCGCAAGGTGCGGGACCGCGCCTCGTATGCGTTTGCGCTGATCTCCGTGGCCGCCATCGTCCAGCCGGACGGCAAGGGCCGCGTCGCCCTGGGCGGCGTGGCGCACAAGCCGTGGCGCGTCGAGGCGGCGGAAGCGCAGTTGCCGCGCGGCGGCAAGGCGGTCGTCGACCAGCTGCTGGCCGGCGCGAAGACGACCGAGGAAAGCGCGTTCAAGATCCCCCTGGTCCAGCGTACGCTCGACGGCGTGCTGGCGGATGCGAAGAAAGGATAAGCGATGAAATTTGCAACGCCTGCCACCACCAATCCGATCGACCAGCTGAAGGTCATCGGCAAGCCCGTCGACCGCATCGACGGCCCCCTGAAAACCACCGGCACCGCGCACTACGCCTACGAGCAGAACGAGGCCGCCCCCAACGCGGCGTATGGCTACGTTGTCGGTTCCGCCATCGCCAAGGGCCGCATCGAATCGATCGACTTCGCCGCCGCGAAGCGGGCGCCCGGCGTCATCGCCGTCATCACGGCGGAGAACGCGGGCAAGCTGGGTAAAGGAAAGTTCAATACGGCCACCCTGCTGGGCGGCCCGAAGATCGAGCACTATCACCAGGCCGTCGCGCTGGTGGTGGCCGAGACTTTCGAGCAGGCCCGCTCCGCCGCGCAGCTGGTGCAGGTGAAGTACGTGCGCGAGAAGGGCGCCTATGACCTGGCGGCGGTGAAGGACACGGCGAAGATTCCGAAGAAGGAAGAAGACCCGCCGCAAACGAAGGTCGGCGCGTTCAACACCGCCTTCGACAGCGCACCCGTGAAGCTGGACGCCACCTACACCACGCCGGACCAGAGCCACGCGATGATGGAGCCGCATGCGTCGATCGCCCGCTGGGAAGGCGACAAGGTCACGATCTGGACGTCCAACCAGATGATCGCCTGGAGCGTGGGCGACATGGCGAAGACGTTGAACATCCCGAAGGAAAACGTGCGCCTGATTTCGCCCTACATCGGCGGCGGCTTCGGCGGCAAGCTGTGGATACGCGCCGAGGCGCTGCTGGCGGCGCTGGGCGCGAAGGCGGCGGGGCGGCCCGTCAAGGTGGCGCTGCAGCGCGCGCTGATGATCAACAACACGACGCACCGCCCGGCCACGATCCAGCGCCTGCGCATCGGCGCCACGCGCGAAGGGCGCATCACGGCCATCGCGCACGAGAGCTGGTCGGGCGATCTGCCGGAAGGGAAACCGGAAACGGCCGTCAACCAGACGCGCCTGCTGTACGCGGGCGCCAACCGCCTGACGACGTTGCGCCTGGCGGTGCTCGATCTGCCGGAAGGGAACGCGATGCGCGCGCCGGGCGAGGCGCCGGGGATGATGGCGCTGGAAATCGCCATCGACGAGATGGCGGAGAAGCTGAAGATGGACCCCGTCATGTTCCGCATCCTGAACGACACCACGGTGGACCCGGAAAAGCGCACCCGCAAATTCTCGCAGCGCCGCTACGTCGAATGCATGCGCCAGGGGATGGAGCGCTTCGGCTGGAACAAGCGCAACGCCACGCCGGCACAGGTGCGCGAGGGCCGCTGGCTGATCGGCATGGGCGTCGCCTCCGCGTTCCGCAACAATATCGTGACGAAGTCCGGCGCGCGGGTGCGGCTGGGGCCCGACGGCGTCGTCACCGTCGAAACCGACATGACCGATATCGGCACCGGCAGCTACACGGTCATCGCGCAGACGGCCGCCGAGATGATGGGCGTCGCGCTGGACAAGGTGGTGGTGAAGCTGGGCGACTCCGCTTATCCGGAATCGGCCGGCTCGGGCGGGCAGTGGGGCGCCAACAGCGCCACGTCGGGCGTGTATGCCGCCTGCGTGAAGCTGCGCGACATCGTCTGCCAGAAGCTGGGCATGGACGGCGCGCAGGCGCAGTTCACGGACGGCATGGTCAAGGCGGGCGGCAAGTCGTTGCCGCTGCGCCAGGCCGCGCAGGGCGCCGAGCTGGTGGCCGAGGATGCGATCGAATTCGGAGACCTGGACAAGCAGTATCAGCAGTCGACGTTCGGTTCGCACTTCGTCGAAGTCGCCGTGGATGCTTATACGGGCGAAGTGCGGGTACGGCGCATGCTGGCCGTCTGCGCGGCCGGCCGCATCCTGAATCCGAAGTCGGCGCGCAGCCAGGTGATCGGCGCGATGACGATGGGCGTGGGCGCGGCGCTGATGGAGGATCTCGTGGTCGACAAGCGCCTCGGCTTCTTCGTCAACCACGACCTGGCCAGCTACGAGGTGCCCGTGCATGCGGACATCCCGCACCAGGAGGTCGTCTTCCTGGACGAAACGGACCCGATCTCCTCGCCGATGAAGGCCAAGGGCGTCGGCGAGCTGGGGATCTGCGGCGTGGCGGCCGCTGTTGCCAACGCCATCTATAACGCCACCGGCGTGCGCGTGCGAGATTATCCGATCACGCTGGACAAGCTGATCGACAAGCTGCCGCAGGTGGCGTAACGCGGCTGCCAGTCCGGCCGATGTCTGGTGGCCGGACTGGCATATTTATCAGTGGTGGATATTATCCCGCCTATGTTAATGACGGCATGAACATTAATGGCGAGTGCCCGACAATCCGATGCAGTGATTATTGGAGAGAATCGGCGATATTACAACGCGTAATTCGTTAAACTTGACACTACGATATTGTCGCATTGAAAATAACCGGTCCAAATATCCCGGTGCCGATAATGCGATCGTTTCTTCTGAAGTCCGCCCTGGCAGTGTCGATCTGCCTCTCTCCACTGGCAGGCGCTGTCGCGGCACCGCCCGCGGAAGCGTTTTTCGGCGAGCCGACCATTGCCATGGCGAGGCTCTCGCCCAAGGGTAATTACGTCGCCTATCTGTACACGGACGAGAAGCGCAAGCAGCGTATTATCGTGCGCAGCACGCGCAACCTTACCGAAGCAACAGTCGCCGCGGAATCGCAGGGCGAGGATGCGCCGGTCACGGCGATCCACTGGGTCAACGAAAACCGCCTGACGTTCACCGTCAAGGACATGCGCGTCGAGTTCGAAGGCAATCTCGACGAATTTGCCGCCGACCGTGACGGCGGCAATATGACGCATCTTATTTCTGGCAACTGGCGCCACCGGCAGGAAACCACCGGCTCGCACCTGAAGACCCGCGTGCTGACGGCCGCCTACGGTTATTACGGCCCCACGCACGACGGTTCTGACGACATCATCGTCGAGAAGTACCTGTGGAATAACACCGACCGGCTGCCGGAATCGTCCCGCCTGTACCGCCTGAATACCCGGACCCGTATCCTGTCCGACTCGTTCCAGGGAACGCAGCCGGGGAAAGTCGCCGCATGGGTGCTCGATGCGGACGACAGGCCCCGCATTGCCTTTTCCAGCGACAAGGGCCGCTGCATCCTGTTCTATCGCGAGAATGAGGGAAAGGACTGGACGGAAATCAGCAACACGGACTGCTTCAAGGAAGCGCGCTTCCATCCCGCATTTTTCGACAGCCGCAACACGCTGTATGTGACGGCCGGATACAAGGGCCACACGGCGCTTTACACGTTCGATATCGCCAAACGCCAGCGCGCGAAAGAACCGCTGATCGTTCTGGACGGTTTCGATTTTGCCGGCTATCCGGAAATCGACTACGCAGCGCGCACGCTGCTGGGCGTCCACTTCCAGTCCGATGCCACGTCCACCGTCTGGTTCGATCCCGTGCTGAAGGATGCGCAGGCAAAAATCGATGCGCTCGTGCCGGGAATGAGCAACCACGTCAGTTGCGGCACCGACTGCCGGGATACGCCGGCCCTGCTGGTCGAATCGAGCTCCGACCGCCAGCCCATGCAATACCTGATCTATACGCCGGCCACGAATGCTGTTGTCAGCCTGGGCAGCGCCCATCCCGACATTGAGCGCCGCGCCATGGGCGTGCGCGATTTCCGCCGCATCGCCGCCCGCGACGGCCTGAAGATCCCGACCTACGTCACCATGCCCCCGGGCAAAAGCAAGGGACCGCTCCCTACGGTTGTGCTGGTGCACGGCGGACCTTGGGTACGCGGCGGCTCGTGGGAGTGGGACGCCCAGGCGCAATTCCTCGCGTCGCGCGGCTATGTCGTGCTGCAACCGGAATTCCGTGGCAGCCTCGGCTTTGGATTTGCCCATTTCCGTGCCGGCTGGCAGCAATGGGGCCGCACGATGCAGGACGACCTGGCCGATACGGCGCAGTGGGCCATCAAGCAGGGCCTGACCGATCCGAAACGCATTGCCATCATGGGCGGCAGCTACGGCGGTTACGCCACGCTGATGGGTCTGATCCGCAATCCCGAGCTGTTCCGCGCCGGGATCGATTCGTTCGGCGTCAGCGATATCGACCTGATGTTCACGTCGTCGCAGGCCGACGTGTCAGAGAATCACATCCGCTACGACATGCGCACGCTGATCGGCGACCCCGACAAGGATGCGGAAGTGCTGCGGCAGAATTCGCCCGTGGCGCTGGCAAGCCAACTGACGCAGCCGCTGATGATCGCCCACGGCAGCCAGGACCGCCGCGTGCCCATCGCCCACGCCGACCGTCTGCGCCGGGCGCTTTCCGAACACAACCGGCAAGTCGACTGGGTGGTCTATGCCGACGAAGGTCACGGTTTAAGGCACGAGAATAACCGTATCGATTTCTGGAAGCGGGTTGAGGCTTTTCTTGCCACGAATTTGAAATAACAGAAAATATACGGCGCTGATACCACCGATGGTTCGGATAGTGCAGTACCGCGACCAAGCCGAGCCGGCGTGCTGGATGGGTGAGTACGATCGCTGACGGTGGTAATCGCCAGGCGAATGAACTGCTGAAAAAACCGAGGTGAATGTGCGATTACTTCTGCCATCCGGCCTGATATGACGATGGCGAGGTAACCGGAGAGTTCGGGGATATCGATCCTCGAACGCTGCCAATCAGTGCGGCTCTGGTGGAGGCGCTGGCGTCATGGTGTCAACCGCTGGTGGTTGTTCTTGTCAGCGATTCTGGTTGTCTCATTGGCATCGATAGCCACGCGCGGGCATGGAGCCTGACGTTGCCGGGTGAAGCCGCGTTTGCCGATGCCCGGCGGCGTCCCGACCGATGCCGGGTGATCGGCCGCAACCTGCGCTAAAATGGCCGGTTTCGAGCATCTGAGGTTCCGCGCCATGAAATGGGCCATTATCGGTTTTTACTTCCTCTCCATCCTGCACATCCACTTCCGCGGGCGGGTGCGGCTGCCGTTCGGGCGCCAGCTGTTCGACCACTCGTCGTTCATGTCGCCGATTAACATCTTCATGCATGCGTTCTCGCGCGTGCCTTCGACGCCTTACCTGCCTGTCAGCGATTTTCCCGAGCTGGCGCCGCTGCAGCAGAACTGGCAGGTGATCCGTGCCGAGGCCGAGAACCTGCTGCGGCTGCAGAAGATCAAGGCGTCCGAGCAGAATGACGATGCCGGTTTCAATTCCTTCTTCAAGGCCGGCTGGAAGCGCTTCTATCTGAAATGGTATAACGCCAGCCACCCGTCGGCGGCGCAGCTGTGCCCGCAGACGCACGCGCTGTTGCAGGGTATTCCGTCCGTGAAGGCGGCGATGTTCGCGGAACTGCCACCCGGCGGCAAACTCAATCCGCACCGCGATCCGTTTGCCGGCTCGCTGCGTTATCACCTGGGGCTGGCCACGCCGAACGACGACCGCTGCTTCATCGACGTCGACGGCGTCAAGCACAGCTGGCGCGACGGCCAGGGCGTGATGTTCGACGAGACGTATATTCACTGGGCCATCAACGGCAGCGAGAGCGACCGCATCATCCTGTTCTGCGACGTCGAGCGGCCGATGCGGTTCCGCTGGGCGCAGGCCGTGAATCGCTTCCTGGGCAAGACGATGATGACGGCGGCGGCTTCGCCGAACGAGACGGGCGACCAGGTTGGCCTGGTCAGCAAGTTGTTCCGGGTGTCGTTCTATGCCGGTAAATACCGTCGGCGCTTCAAGGCCTGGAACAAGACGGTGTACAAGATCACCAAGGTGGCTTTGATTGTTGGTGTTGCTGCGCTGATTTACTACATCTGATTTCGACTGAGGCTGGCTAAACGTCGGGGACAGGCACCACTTGCGAGCGGGACGCTCGCAAGTGGTGCCTGTCCCCAAAAGCCTGTCCTCCGATTCGCCAGCGTTAAGGCTTCCCACTGTCAAAGCCGGCCAGCACCTTGTCCGGCGTCATCGGCGTGCTGCGCAGGCGCCTTCCCGTGGCGTGGTAGATGGCGTTGCTGATGGCCGCCGCCACGCCCACGATCCCGATTTCTCCCACACCCTTTGCCCCCAGCCGGCTGACGATGCGGTCGTCCTCCTGCGCGAAGATGACGTCGATGGCGTGGATGTCCGCGTTGACGGGCACGTGGTATTCCGAGAAGTTGTGGTTCATGAAGCGCCCGAACCGGTGGTCCGTGTAGCTCTCTTCGTGCAGCGCCTGGCTGATGCCCCAGACGATGCCGCCCACGACCTGGCTGGTGGCCGTCTTCAGGTTCATGATGCGGCCCGCGGCAACAGCGTTGACGACACGCGTCACGCGTACCACGCTCAGTTCCTCGTCCACGCGCACTTCCACGAAGACTGCCGAATGCACCAGGCGGCGGAACTTGCGCTGCTTGAGCATATTCGGCAGCATCAGATACTTTTCCTCCAGCCGCACCATGCCGCTGTCGTTGAGGATTGCCTTCAACGGCAGGGCCGTCTCCGGCTGCTTCTTCAGGCGCAGCATGCCGCCGGCAAATTCCACGTCCTTCATCTTCGCGCTGGCGAACGGCGAGTCCTTCAGCTTCTGCGCATGCTTCAGCAACGTCTTGCGCAGCTTCTCGCAGACGCCGGCCACCGCCGACCCCACCGTCGTCACGTGCGACGAGCCGCCTTCGATCGGCGCCACCGGCAACGTCGAGTCGCCCAGCTGGAACGTCACATCCTCCAGCGGCATGCCCATCGCCTCGGCGGCGATCATCGCCATGACCGTGTACGTGCCCGTGCCGATGTCCGTCGCGGCGCTCGACACCACCAACCTGCCGTCCGCATGCAGCACGGCGCTGGCGCGGGCGAACATCTGCATCGCATCCCACACGCCCGTCGCCATGCCCCAGCCGACGAGTTCCGTGCCTTCCTTCATCGAGCGCGGCGCCAGCTGCCGCTTGTCCCAGCCGAACTGTTTCGCGCCCAGCTCATAGCAGGCGCGCAGCTCCTTGCTGGAGTAGGGCTTGTCCTCGACGGGCGAGCGCTCCGCGTAGTTCTTCAGGCGCAGCTGCAGCGGGTCCATGTTCAGTGCATACGACAGCTCGTCCATCGCCACTTCCAGCGCGTGCACGCCGTGCGCCGCGCCGGGGGCGCGCATGTCGATCGGCGTGTACTGGTCCAGTTTCACCAGCTTGTAGTCGAACTTGATGTTGTCGCAGGCGTACAGCAGGCCTGACCAGTTGACGACGACCTCCACGTAATCCTCGATCGGCGACGTCTCGGCGATCGCCTGGTGATAGATCGAGCGCAGCGTGCCGTCGCGTTCCGCCGCCAGTTTTACACGCTGCAGCGTCTCCGGACGGTGGCCGAAGCTGAACATCTGCTGGCGCGTCAGCTGCACGCGCACGGAGCGCTTCAGGTGCAGCGCCGCCATCACGGCCAGCGTCAGCTGATACTGCGGCCGCAGGCCGGAGCCGAACGCGCCGCCCACGTACGGGTTGCGTACGGTGACCTTGTTCTTCGACAGCCCGAACACGTGCGACACGTACCAGCGGCTGTTCTGCGAGCTTTGCGTCTTGTCGTAGATCGTCAGGTGGCCGTCGGCGTCGCGGATCACCGTGGAGGCGAACAGCTCCATCGGGTTGTGGTGCTCCACGCCGCTGTAGAACTCCGCGTCGATCTTGACGGGGGCTTCGGCAAACGCCTTGTCCGCATCGCCCTTCTCGTCGGGCGGCGGCTCGAAGCCGGCCTTCAGCGGTTTCGGCTTGTACGCCTTGTCGACGTTGGCGGAGAGCTTCGTGTCGTGCGGCTCCTGGTCGATGTCGATGCGCACCAGCGCGGCGGCGTAGCGGGCCGCCTCGAACGTCTCGGCCACCACCAGCGCGACCGGCTGGCCGCTGTAGAACACCTTGTCGTCGTACAGGGGGCGGAACGGCGCGCCGGCCGGCGCCGTCATGTCCTTGTAGGCGATGTCGAAGCTGCGTACTTTCGGGCGGTTCTGGTGCGTCAGCACTTCCACCACGCCGGGCACCGCCAGCGCATCGGCCGTGTGGATGGCCGTGATGCGGCCCTTGGCGACAGGGCTGCTGACGACAACGCCGTAAGCCAGGTCCGGCGCCGGAATCTCGGCGGCGTATTTCGCCTGGCCCGTCACCTTGGCGCGGCCGTCCACGCGCGATACGGGCGTGCCGGTGCGCACTTGCCCCGTGCCCGGGTCGGCCGTCGGTGCCTTTAATGCCTCGATCAGGTCCGTCATTGATTCTCTCCTTCGTTCGTTTCTGTGCTGACGTTCCAGTTGGTGACCGTGCCGCGCGACGCGACGTGCAGCGCGCGCACGATGGCGTTGCGTGCCAGCGGAATCTTGAAGTTGTTCGAGCCGCGGCCCACCGCGCCGGACAGCAGCGCTTCGGCCACGCGGCCGAATACCTCGTCCGACGGGCGCTGGCCCTGCAGCATTGCTTCAACCTGCGGGATGCGCCACGGCTTGTGGGCGACGCCGCCGACGGCGATGCGCGCCGCGCGGATCGTGCCGTCTTCGGCGATATCGAGCGCCGCGGCCACGGAAGCCAGCGCGAATGCGTACGACAGCCGCTCGCGCAGCTTCAGGTAAGCCGAGTGGCCGGCAAACTGCGGTGCCGGCGGCAGCGCGATGTGCGTGATCAGTTCATCTGGTGCCAGTGTCGTGTCGATGTCGGGACGATCGCCCGGCAGGCGGTGGAACTCCGCGAACGGAATCTGTCGCTTGCCGCGCGCGGACTGCACATGCACGACCGCTTCCAGCGCGGCCAGCGCCACGCACATGTCCGATGGATGCGTGGCGATGCAGTGTTCGGACGTGCCCAGGATCGCATGCTGGCGCGTGACGCCGCCGATGGCGGAGCAGCCGGCGCCCGGCGTACGTTTGTTGCAGGGCGTGGCCACGTCGTAGAAGTAATAGCAGCGGGTGCGCTGCAGCAGGTTGCCGCCGTTGCTGGCCATATTGCGCAGCTGCGGCGATGCGCCGGCCAGGATCGCATCCGCCAGCAGCGGGTAGCGCTCCTTGACGAGCGGGTGATAGGCCGTGTCGGCATTGCGGGCGAGGGCGCCCAGCAGCAGGCCGCCGTCCGGCGTTTCCTCAATGCGGTCCAGCGGCAGGCGGTTGATGTCGACTAGCTTCGGCGCCACCATCACGCCTTCCTTCAGCAGGTCGAGCAGGTTGGTGCCGCCGGCAACGAAGCGCACTTCGTACTGGTTGGCCGCTGCCGGCGTGGCGGCATTCACGGCGGGGGCAAGGTCGGGCACCGGTGTCGGACCGGCGGTGGACGGCAGCGCGGTGTCGCCGGCGCCATTGGCCGCGATCTGCGTCAGCGCGGCATCGATGTCCGTGGGGCGGGAGTAGGCGAACGGGTTCATGCCGGCACCGTCCCGGTGACGACCGCGTGTTCGGCATTCTCGCTGTCCGGCGCGATGCCCGCCACCTGGCTGACGGCGCGCAGGATCTGCGGGTAGGCGCCGCAGCGGCAGACGTTCCCGCTCATCAGCTCGCGCACCTCGGCCGAACATTTGGCCTGGCCTTCGTTGATCAGGCCCACGGCGGAACAGATCTGGCCAGGGGTGCAGTAACCGCACTGGAAGGCGTCGTGCTCGACGAACGCCTGCTGCAGCGGGTGCAGCTGGTCGCCTTGCGCCAGGCCCTCGATGGTGGTGACGCTGCGGCCGTCCTGCATCACGGCCAGGGTCAGGCAGGAGTTGATGCGGCGGCCGTCCACCAATACGGTGCACGCGCCGCACTGGCCCTGGTCGCAGCCCTTCTTTGTGCCGGTCAGCCCCAGCCGCTCGCGCAGCAAGTCCAGCAGGGTGACCCAGGCTTCCAGTTCCAGTGTGTGCTCGCGGCCGTTGACGGTAATCGTCAGCGGGTGACGCTCGGGAGCTTGCATGGCGATATCCTTTTTGTCGTGTTCAAAGGAGACCGGGAGCCCGAAGCGGTGGCGCGCGAGCTTACCCCGGCGACTCCCGGATGTGAAGGCTCACCATAGCGCTCAGTGCCAGGCGCGGCAGTGCGTTCGTTCACACAGGCGGGCACAAACTCGCGTCATGCGCGTCATAAAAGAAAAAGCCCGCGGCTTGCGCCGCGGGCTCGAAGGGTACTGCTGTTTTCTTCTTCGTTCTTGTTGCTTGCCTTGCGGCGTTTATTTTTTCGACTTGCGACGGGCCGCCAGCGCGACCAGTGCCAGGCCGCCGGCAACCATCGGCAGCGTGCCCGGCTCCGGCACGGCCGGGATGGCCGTCGTCAGGCACAGGTCACGGCCGAACAGTACGGCGTTCGAGAAGCCGGGGATCTGGCCGCCCTTGTTCAGCCACTCGATGTCCCACGTGCCGTTCAGCGTCTGCCCGGCGCCGATTTTCGTGTTATCGAACAGGAATGCCGTGCTGGCATTCGATGCGTGGATGTCCAGTACCAGATCCAGTTGTGCGTCGTACTTCGTGCTGGCATTGGTGATGGACCAGGTGCCCGTCTTGCCGGACTTGTCCTTGCCGAACGTGAAGTCGAAGCGCGAGCTGTAGTCGGTCACCCATTTGCCGTCCACGGTTTCCAGCGTGCTCCAGAACAGCGAGCCCGTGTTCCAGAATGCCAGGCTGAAGGCCAGCGAGCCGGTGCTCATCGGGTTCAGGCTGGAATACACCAGCTTGTCGGCATTGTCGCCGGCCAGCGTGACGTCGTCGACGCTTGCGCCGCCGATGCTGCCGGTCTTGAAGGTGGCGTTGGCCGATCCGGCGCCCAGCAGGGCCGCGCTCAGCAGGGCGGTTTTGAAGATACCAGCAAAAGTCATTGTTGTTTTCTCGTTGAGTTTTTTTGCCGGGATCGTGGGCAAAAAGAAATGGCGGCGAATGTTTGGCCGGAATCAAAATGGTAAACGCAACCGTATGAAATTGCAAGAATTGACACTAAAATTTCCAAAATAGAACGTGTTTTCTATGCAATCTATGTGGCTGCTAAGCCACGCTCAGACGGTTTCCCCGGCCGGAACGGGCCGCCCGACAGTATCGGAGAGCATCGTGGCTCCGTTTTTTTGCCGTCGGTGGCATGCTGTGAATACCCGGCGCCGTGCCCGAGCACGGCCATCGATAACCAAAGCAGCGGACGGCGGCCACCGGCCCTTCGGCCCAGCGCTCACAACGTCCGCCTGATAAAGGAGACACCATGAAGTGGTTCCACAACCTGCGGATCGCGCCCAAGCTGATCGCCACCTTCGGGGCCGTGCAATTGCTGATGCTGATCATGGGGATCGCCAGCATCAATTCGATGTCCAGACTCAACGATGCTTCCACCAACCTTGCCACCAACTGGATGCCCAGCGTGCGCGCCGTCATGCAGCTGCGCACGGACGTGGGCGAGCTGCGCCGCTGGCAACTGGCGCACATGCTGACGGACGTGCCGAAGTCGCTGGCCACGTACGAGGAGCGCATGGCGAAAACGCTGGAGGGCCAGCGGGCCAATGCGGCGGCATACGAAAAGCTGATCTCCAGTCCGGAGGAACGGGCCATCTACGACGATTTCAGCCGCAACTGGCAGTTGTTTCTGGTGGAGCACAACAAGGTGGTTGCCCTGTCGCGCCAGAACCTGAAGACGGAAGCGCGCGCGGCGGCCGCGGGGTCGTCGGCCAAGATCCTGGCGGACGCCAACGCGGCGCTGGACAAGCTCGTCAAGATGAACGTGGAAGGCGGCGACCGGGCCAGCGCCGCGGCCGAGGAACAGTATCAGCAGGCCAGGACGGTGTCGATCGGCCTGCTGTTGCTGGCACTGATCGTGGGCAGCGCGCTGGCGTTGTGGGTGGCGCGGATGATCGCACGGCCGCTGGGTGAGGCCGTGGAGGCGGCGCGCGCCGTGGCATCGGGCGACCTGACGCGCGACATCACCGTGCGTTCGCGCGATGAAACGGGCGAGCTGATGGAGGCGTTGCGCGACATGACGGGCAAGCTGCAGGGGCTGGTCGCCCAGGTGCGTGCCGGCACCGAGACGATCGCCACGGCGTCGAGCCAGATCGCGGCCGGCAACCAGGACCTGTCGGCCCGTACCGAGGAGCAGGCCAGCGCGCTGGAAGAGACGGCATCGTCGATGGAGGAGCTGACCTCCACCGTGCGCCAGAATGCGGACAATGCCCGCCAGGCCAACCAGATGGCGCAGTCGGCGTCCGGCATCGCCGTGCGCGGCGGCTCGGTCGTCGGTGAAGTGGTGGGCACGATGGCGTCGATCAACGACGCGTCGCGCAAGATCGTCGACATCATTTCCGTCATCGACGGCATCGCGTTCCAGACCAATATCCTGGCCCTGAACGCCGCCGTCGAAGCGGCCCGCGCGGGCGAGCAGGGCCGGGGCTTTGCCGTCGTCGCCAGCGAGGTGCGCAACCTGGCGCAGCGCTCGGCGGCGGCCGCGAAGGACATCAAGGGGCTGATCAACGATTCCGTCGACAAGGTGGAAACGGGGTCGCGGCTCGTCAACGAGGCCGGCAGCACGATGCAGGAAATCGTGGCCGGCATCACGCGCGTGACGGACATCATGAGCGAGATCACGGCCGCCAGCAGCGAGCAGAGTGCGGGCATCGAGCAGGTCAACCAGGCGGTCGTGCAGATGGACCAGACCACGCAGCAGAACGCCGCGCTGGTGGAGCAGTCGGCCGCCGCCGCCGAAGCGATGCAGCAGCAGGCCGCGCAGCTGGCGCAGATCGTCAGCGTGTTCCGCGTCGATGCCAGCGTGATGGCGGCCGTGCAGCCGGTGCCGGTGAAACGCCAATCCAGCGCCGTGGTGGCCGCATCGGCGCCACGCGTGGTGCATGCGGGGCCGAAGCCTTCGCCGCGGCCTTCGCTGGGCAATTCGCCAGGACGCGCGAACCCTCAGGAGGATCAGTGGGAGACGTTCTGAAGGCGTCGGTGACCGGCGGCGAAGGTCCGGCGCCTTCCCCGCTGCGGTAAAATCGGCGCGAGCCGGTCGCTGACCGGCCGCATTGCAAAGGAAATCGTATGGCCAAGCAAGAAGAGCTGGATGAAGAGTCGTTGGCGTTCATCCACTGGTGTATCGAAGTAGAGGGCTTTCTGGTCGCCGGCGGCGCCACCGTCAAGGAAGCGCAGGATCATATCGAAGAGCAGATCGACTGGTTTACCGACCAGTACTGCGCCGACCTGACGCCGGAGGAGGCGGCCAAGGAAGCGCTGGCCTGAGGACGCAGCTGCGCGTCACTCCGGATGCCGCGCCAGCCACGCGGCCAGCGCCGCCTCGTAACGCTCCAGCGCCTCGTTATACAGGTCGAACACGCAGACGGCGCAGCCGCTGCGGCAGCAGTCTTCCGGGTCCGGCGGCGCTGGCGGGACGGGGCGGGGATCGGCTGGCGGCGCGTTTACATCACCACTCACGTCACCACTCACGTTACTACTCCCGTCACTCCTCACGTCACTCGTCCCCGGCCAGCATGGCCTGATTGCGGCCGCGGATCTTGGCGCGGTACAGCGCGCGGTCGGCGCGGCGTACCAGGTCGTCGGCATCGCTGTCTTCCCGCGGCACCAGCACGGCCACGCCGATGCTGATCGTAACGACGCCAAATGGCGACTCGTCGTGCTCGATGGCCAGGCTTGCCAGTTCCGTGCAGATGGCCTGCGCCGTCTGCATCGCTTCCTCGCGCTCCATCGCCGCCGACAGCAGCACGAATTCCTCGCCGCCGTAGCGGGCCGCCAGGTCCGTCGGGCGCCGCGCGTGGCGCGTCAGCAGTTCGGCGACCGTGCGCAGGCAGGCGTCGCCGGCCACGTGGCCGTAGCGGTCGTTGTACTTCTTGAAGTGATCCACGTCCAGCACCATCAGCGCCAGCGGCTGGCCCGTGCGGCCCGTGCGGCGCCACTCCGTTGCCAGTTGCGTGTCGAAGCCGCGCCGGTTGGTGATGCCCGTCAGGCCGTCCGTCATCGACAGCGCCGCCAGCTTCAGGTTCGACTGTTCCAGTTCCGCCGTGCGCTGCGCCACGATCCGCTCCAGCGCCAGCTGCAGCTGCGTCAGCCGGCGCACGCGCCAGCGGTACAGGGTCCACAGCAGCGCACCGGCCAGCAGGCCGGCTGTCACGCGGAACCACCACGTCTCCCAGAACGGCGGCGTGACGGTGATGACGAGCGTCGTCGGCTCCTCGTTCCAGACGCCGCGGTGGTTGGCCGCCTTGACGCGGAAGACGTAGCGGCCCGGATCGAGGTTGGTGTACGTGGCGGCGCGGCGCGTGGCGTCCGTTTCGACCCAGGCGTCGTCGAAGCCCTCCAGCCGGTAGGCATAGCGGTTCAGGCCCGGCTCCGTGTAATGCAGCGCGGCGAATTCGATCGAGAAGCCGGCGGCCGGCGGCGCCAGGGTCAGCGCGCGCGGGGCCGTCACGGCGCCGTCGAGCGTCACGCCGGGGTGCGGCATCGGCGCGGCCAGCGAATGGTTGTAGACCTTGATGTCCGTGATCGCCACCTGTGGGGCCACGGACGGGCTGCGCACGTCGCGCGGCGCGATCGCCGTCATGCCGTGCACGCCGCCGAAGTACAGCAGGCCGTCCGGGCCCGCGGCCGACGAATTGATCGTGAAGCCGTCCGTCATGCCGTCTGCCGCCGTGTACTGCAGCGACTTGCCCGTGGCGGGATCGATGCGGTACAGGCCCGCGATCGTGCTGACCCACAGCCGGTCGTCCAGGTCGTTGCGGATCGACAGGATCTTCGCCCCCTGCGTCGCCTCCAGGTAGGAGCGGAAGCCGATCCGGCCGCCGCGCTCGATGACCTGCTGCAGCCC
>Ga0265797_10003090_pt1 | contig 27084 bp, 36 predicted proteins | sample P2T30metagenome_FD_192433 | JGI IMG/M metagenome (GOLD analysis project Ga0265797, IMG submission 192433) | Plant litter microbial communities from East Loma Ridge, Irvine, California - P2 T30 | ecosystem: Environmental > Terrestrial > Plant litter > Unclassified | place: USA: California... | reverse complement strand
CGCAGTTGGAGCTATCGCACAAGCCAAGGGTGTACAGGTACTACAGCCGATTATTCTGGCGCTGTTGGGCGTGATTCTACTGCTTTGGTTGGGTCTACCGAGGATCCATAAGAAGGAGGAGTGAGATATTTGAGGGTGTTGGGAGGATTGTAGGCTCTAGAGATGTTTGCTGTGTGATGGAATTGGGATATGCAAGGAAGCTACTGACACGCTTTGCGAAATGGATAATTTCGGCCATCCTCGAACCAACAATTTCATACCCGCCAAAGCTTAGCTTGGTTTACCACCCCACACTCTTCCTCTCGGTCTTCTCCGCCCCTCCCTTCATCAACTTACCCTCCTTCACCACCGCACCAATTTCCATCACACCTACCAATTGCCCAGGTATCAGCACTCGACGTCCCACACTCCCTACATATACACATATGAGAGACTTACCAGTCGAACGGCCCACCCTATGCATAGCTTTGTCCCACAGGTGGTCTATCGCGTCGACCACCGTATCCATTTTCTGGCTTTGCTCAACAAGCCTCCAGCTATTCCCGGATGTAGTTGGTGTGACGGCGAACAGTTTCGCGGTGTATAAAGTGGTAGATGTTATTGACCTAAGGGCTGTGTGTATCTCGGCACGTGCTTTCCTTGCGGTGAAGATGACCTTGTAGCAAGTAGTGTTGTTGGAGCTTTCTGTGATGAGAAGAGGTGCAGTTTCTAGTTGCCGATGGCTTGTTAGCTGGTCGGTTTCTGATTTTCAACACGCCTCATGCTTTATTCTTTTGTTCCATCTAAGTAAGACCTGTAGATGATACTACATGCGCACGTACCGATGATCCATCCCTTGACTGCTTCAGTGAACTGAAGTTGCTCCAGTTTGTCTAATCCTGCTGCTTTCGAGCTATTGAACGCGTGACTGTGCTTTGTCACAACATTGATCGTCGGCAGTGGCGCTTGTGTCTCAGGGAAGAGGCGTATCGATGGTTTCTTGATGGCGTATTTTGGCGGGGGCGCCGGTTCTCTGCTGGCATTGTTGCTAGTGGAAGAAGACGTTTCGGATGAGGATGAAGGTATGGACGTGCTTTTAACAATAAGGTCGTTGATGCGGGCTTTTAGGTCAGAGAATTGAGCGATGAACATAACTAGAGTTGTCTGAGCGGTTCTGGTGCGATCGAAGGTTTGGACTCGAGATGTTACGTGGAAGAAAGCTGAGAGGAAACATGTGGGCATCTGAGAGTTTGAACATGGCGAGTGTGGAAAACGTGGCAAGTGTCGTGGTGCTGGGGGTATTCGAGGGATGGTGCGCTGGATGCGAATGCTCCTGCTTTTGATGCGATTGAAGAAGGTACAGTGTACGGACCAGCCACTCGACTAACACATAGACATTGAATTGATGCATGATGAATCTAAAAGGGGGAAATACATTCTATACGTTCAGGGAAGCGACTTCATTACACCTTGACCATTCTACCTGCCACTCGCTGATTTCCAAGACTACAAGATCGGGCCCTCTTCAACTTATGGTTATTGTTTAGCCCTCGCTTCTAGTACGAAGCCACCTCCGCCTTATCTTTCTCTCCCTCGATCGTACCCTCCCTCTCTTCAAAAGCCTTGGCTAAACCCTTAGCCTTCTCCTGTGCAATCTGCATTCCTGCACCTGCGGCAGCTTTGAGTCCATCCGCCATGGAAATCGCAACCTGCTTCATCATGACCATAGTATCACCGCCTGCAAACACACCTCTGACACTGGTCTCGTTGAACATTGCGTTTGCGATCTTGATGTGTCCGCCCATCGCTGGATCCACTGTCTCGACGCCAAGCTGCTCGATGAGATGTTGCGCGCGATTGACCGTAATAGGTCTGTGAACGAGGAAACCGAGAGTGACTGGTTCTCCAGTCTCAAAATGGATTGTGACGCCATCTATGTGACTTGGGCCGTTGTTCACCATGCGAACGATCTTCCGCTCGTCGAGCGTTGCACCGAAAGCCTTTGCGAGCTTCAAAGCGTCTTGCATTGGCGCTTCCTTCTTGATGGGTCCGTTGGTAAACAAGGTAATTGAGACAGGTTCGAGAGGGACTGCCATTTGGACCATATGTGCGTATCCGGGATTATCGAAATCCAGTATGCCGACTGCACTCCCTCTTTGCTCGTAGCCATCGCAAGCTAGACATTGGTATATGTGGTCTGGCCAGTTCTCCTTGTAACCTTGAACGTCGGGAAGGATATCCTTCGAACCAGTGGCCAGGATGATCTTCTTGCCCTCGTACGAGTGGCCTTCACTGTCCTTGACTTCGAAGCCATCGTACAAGTCCTTCTGATCTGGCAATGACAGTTGTTTCTTCGATGCATGGGTGATTGTAGCGGATTGAAACCATACGCTATCGTATCGGGATTCGATCTGTTCACGGGCTATGCGGCCGAACTCTCTGGGGTTGAAGTGGTCGCGGGACGCTACAGTATGCATGTGCGTGACACCTTCGTTGCGATACTGTTGGTTGTCGAATACGAGGGCTTTGGTGCGTGTTCTTGCGCAAGTGAGCGCCGCATTAAGTCCTGCAGGACCTGAGCCGATGATGAGTACGTCGAATATCTGGGGTCGAGATCGGAGCGCCATCTTGATGAGGCTTCAATATGTTGCTGTGGAGGCAAATGTATAGGGAGAAGAGGTGTCCTGAGTATCTGGGTATGACTGTAAAAGACGATGTGAGCTTGCGGTGGGTGTTGTGTTTGACATCAGTCGAACTTGCCTGCTTTATACACCACGAACACCAGCTCCGCGGCATAAAGCTCCGATGCATAACGCTCCGATACAATTTCGTTGTCCAACATGCTCACCATTAAGGTACAGACTGTTTGGAAATATGCAAAGAAGGGACTGTGTGGCGCAAAGTATCTTAGGTAAAGTCCCCGATCAATATTAGAGGGGTAGTGACGGAATGTCTCCGAGAAAGTTTCCGGATTGAATCCAGCAAGCTCACCTCTCCGAAATTCCATACCCTACTTAGTATCATGTCTTTGCTTCACTGTATAGTCTGTATGAGAACGCCGTGGTTATGATAACCCGTGGATAGCGCCTGTGGTGGGGAGGAAATGTCCAGGAAACCCACAGGTCGTCAAGTCTCCCTGATTTGGCGTATCGCGCCCTGCTACAGCGCCATTCTCAAAATCTAATTCCGGTATCTCATGTTTGATGAGCTGATGCAGTCAGACTGTACGAAGTTGTGGTATGGTGATGAAAGGTGAGGACGCGACTGCTCCGAAGGCGCCGTTGCTGCACCACGCTAGTATGAACCCCACATTGGCAGGATAACTACGCCAGATCCAATACATCCAACACCCGGGGATCACGCATGAGGAATGTATATCATAGGCTCTCCTATGCAGTGAAGGGTGCTATTCATCACGGCTGAAAATACATCCGCAGCAAATAACAACGAGAACGTAACTACGAATTGTGTCCTCCTCTCTACCAAGCATCATGTGCTTGATCTTGATATTCATCCGGATCTGGACTATACTCCCATATACTATACTCTCGTATAGTGCTTCCCTCTCGCTCAGCTACGTTAAAGTTAGACCGCTCCATTAGGTATCGCAATTGTTTAGATGTATGGCAACAACTTACCTATTACCTCCTCAAATCTGACCATGGCCCCACCGAGGAAGTTCTCCATCGCCTCCAGAGGTGTGTAACAACTCTTTCCACCTTCAGCAACCAAATCCCACTTGCTGCAACCAGAATCTAGGTACACTAGCGCTCTTGTGGAGTAGATAGCCTGTCTTTCGCCCTTATCGTCGACAATGGTCTTTGCACCAGTCAGAAATTCGAAATGGTGGTAATTGGGATAGTCGTGGCTGAATATGGCAGTAATGTGTCCTATATAGACGTCAACTCTCCTGTTCCGTTTATATTTACTTCGCATAATAGGCCATTCATTACTCACGAATCGCTTCAGCTCGCAATACGGCGATGAGTTGACAATTTTGAAGCTGTTCCGAGACGCTTTCTTCAGGCGCAGCAGTCATGGCCTTCAGTAGAGTCCGATAATAAATTTTGTCCAACAAACCGAAGCTGATTTTGTAGTCATGTAAACCCTAAGATGTTTGCCCAAGTATGTCACTATTTCGATTGTTGATTGTACGCTTTTCTTCTGGAAGAGCCAAGTCGAAGCCGGCAAGTACTGCACAAGAAAGATGTAGACCATTCCCATCTGGATGAGCGTTCATGTGCATCGATCATGCCCTCATGTAGAACCCAGACAGCCTGGGTACCCATCTAAGAGGTCCCCAATTCCGATATGTGCCTTGGCATTATATCCTCGTCTCTCCATATCCAAGAGACATCACGCCGTGTTCGAATGGTATCGCCTCGTCTGCTGATTGCATCGGTCCACCCCATGTCACTACACCCCTCCCGTCCACCGAATATGAGCCTCCAACCTGCCATCTACATGCGCCTTCTCCAACCAGTTGACCCCAGACCCCCTCATTCTTCCTGAGCATGACCTGGTTGTAGCCATTCCTGGGATGCAGAACATGACCCCAAGTCGCTATGCCTAGACCCCATAGCGCGTATAGTTCCCGGTCTTGGTCTACTATTACGTCTACATTCCAGGCCCCGCCGAGTTTTTTGACCCATTCTGTAGTTGCAGCAGGTGTGCAGTGCGATATTGCGACGAAGTGGATGGAAGTGTGCTTGTTCGCAAGGGTTCGGAGCGTGAGGAAGAGTTTCTCTGAGACTGTTGCAGCTATTAGCAAATGTCTAACTTCTACTGTTGCATCCGAATACAGCCTCTGGGATGATGACTACTCACAAGGACATCCGCAAAACCTCAGGAACAGCAGTATAGTCGGCCGCCCATCGGCTGTAGGAAATTGTAACTTAGGATGGCTTTGTGCGCGGTCTCCTATGTTTGGTGGCTTGCGCACCGGGTTCTGCGGTGGTGGAGGTGTCGTCCAAGATTGTAGGGCTTTTGGTACACCCCATTGTACGTTTGCGAATGGGTTGGCGAAACCTGTGTCTCCTCCCTCGGCGCCATTTGTGTTCCCCTTCTTCGTGTTGCCATTCCCAAACAAGCCGTCGGTTTTTGGTAGCGATACACCGCCCAGTCCGGCTTTTCGGAGGGCTATCTTTGTCCCTAGAGAACTGAACATGTTTGCTGATGTCGTTCAGCGGTCGTAATTCGGATATATCGATCGGGGGCCGATCTAGATTTCCGCACGATTGTGTAGGGGCTACGCTAAATTATGAAGGAGTGATGCAAGTATTAATCAACCTGTAGGGGAAGCAGACCGAAGGCACTGTGGAATGAAAGAGATGTGCAGGAGAAGTCTCGGTTGTGCCGACATAGTGCTGATCATGTAGCCACGACGCGTCGCGGACCTTGCAGCTGAAACGAAGGGCGTGGCACGGACGGTTGGGGGAGGCGGAGCGAAACAAAGCGGCTACCGGATTTCGACTTCTGGTGGTACACAGCGGGTTCCATCCTTTGCGACTCGATATGAGAAAGAATAAGATGATAGTAATAACCATTATTACCAAGGTACGATAATGCCCAGGAGGCACGCTGTCACGTGTGAGGACGCTAATACCCATATGGGTAGCGCGGGGTAGGGATTAACTAGGGCTCCATTGATCGGCTCGCACATCCAACCATCAATGTACGCGTACCAAATGCATCGCTATCTAACTACAGGTCTAAAGGCGGTATAATCGTAAGCGGTAGTGACAGCAACACGCGTCGGGTATCCTATCGTACAGACGCCCCATATCTCCACCAACGCCATTTCCATCCCGCTAAACCTTCAGTACTATTACATTGTATCAACCACGGTGCCACAAAGTACGGCGCTCATCGCTTGTATGCAAAGATCGTCCTGCACTCGAGCAAGGTTTGGCGCTTTACACATTCTTGAACGATCTCTTCGTCTTCCCACCACCACTTCGGTTCGTCTTGAGCGTCGTCTACGAAGCTACCCCATATGTCCTTCCAGAAGGCCCGGCCGATGATCATGGAAAGCTCTTCGTTCACATTGGCAGTATCCGAGTCGATAGCGCACGGTAGCGTCATGCTCTGGTTGTCTTCCTGAACGAGCATCTCGAATCCGGCAGCTGTCAGCCAACTGGGGACCAGCGAACATGGCTTTGAGCATCTGAAGTCTCGCTCCAGATTGACGGAGAGTCTGTCCTCGATCCAGGTTCGCATCAATGGGCCGGTAGTCTTGCGTACCGGGGCAGCATCCATGATCCTGATCTCTAGGAAACCACCGGTAGCGAGCAGCTTGTGACATTCGCTGAACAGTTCCGGTAATATGGCAGAGGGTACCAGCGATGGCAACGTCGATGCTCTTATATGCGAGAAGTAGTCCTCTGGGTAAGGCAGTGGAACAGCACCAAGCTTGCGCACTGTCAAGTAGGATACGTTGCCCGGTAACTGAACACGTCGCTGGGGTTTGGTAGTGAGGAAGTGCACTGTTTGGGACGGATGCATTGCCGACAGTTGGTATACCTCAGCTGACATCGACCGTTAGAGATTGCACAGCAGCGTAACGCAAGGGCACAACATGGACTTACAGAGATTACCGTAGAGTTCAAGGATCCTCCCGGTGTTACATTCGGGCTTCGGCAGGGTCCGTTCCCGACCCAAATTCTGCATTTGGAACCCCGTCAACAGCCACAATTGTTTCTCGAGGACCAACTGTTTCTACTATTAGGAAAGGTCTGTGCAGAGTTATAACGACGACACGTACCTCCTCATCAACGTCTCCGCCTGTGCTCCACTGCCAATCTTCCTTCAGTCGGTCCAGGATGACTTTGGGACCGGCTCCCTCCATTCTCCGGATAAATCGTGTAAAACGGCCGAGGTCCGGTGTGGTATTCTGGGCGACTGCAACCTTCTTAGGGGTCAACCGCGACTGCAACTGTATTTCCGAAGGTACCCCTCGTGGAGTGAGACATTGCCATTGCGAGAGAGGCTTGCAGGAGACCTCGGAATTTGCGCCACCGCTCGCTTTTGAGACATGCTTAGCGTCGTCGTGTTCTTTCTCCTGGAAGCTGTCATGCAGCTCGAGTGCTTCAACTTTGGGCATTGCTTCGGTTTCAGCTGACTGTGGCCACCTACAGACAATAAGCATAAGACCGACGTTGGTGGAAACATTACTTACCCGCTGTCAACCCTCTTCGCTCCTGGCATTGACATTGGCGGGGCACTTCTATCTTCAGGGGTCTCGGAACTGGCACGAGTTCTGCTCGTAACAAAAGATCTAGGACTGACGCGGCTTGCTTGCGTTGCGTCATCGCTGCTGTCAACTACCGGCGGAGTCCTCACCGAGCGCTTTCGGTCATCTGGAATATGTCTTCAGCACATGATCGTGGTACGCTGATGCTTAATGACTTACGTGAGACGCGCGATCTCGTAGAGTCTGTCTTTCGAGAGGACTTTTCACCTTCCAGCTCCTGTACTTCATCCTGTTGCGGATGCAGAGAATCACCAGATGGAAGTTTCGCAGGAATAGTGCCTGTGTATGTCCAGCTAGGGTGCAGCGCGGGATCCTTGAGCTTGTGCGTGCGGGTCAAGTCCAACTCGGCTGGCACGGTCTTCGCGGTTCTCTGAGAATCTGTGGTTTGTCCGGTTGATGGTCGTAGTATCCTGGGTTTTATACTCTTTGCTTTCTTCAGGCCTGAAGACCACCATTGCTCACGGTCGGTAGAGCCAGAGTTTGCGGAACTAGTGGACGTTCGTGAAGTATGGATGGAGTTTGACCTGATGGATCGCTCTTTGGTCTTTCGCTCCCTCCGCGCTCCAACAGACTCCGCCTCTTGATCCAGTGGTAAGTCGGTTGCGAACATGTTTGATCACAGTGGCGAGTCTAGCGGAGTGCAGCGGGGCCACTATAAGTCGATCTTTCAAGGGGTGGGAGCGAATGATCGACTGAAGGCTATCCAGCACTCAAGGCTAGCCGCACCTCTCGACGGAAAAGTAGTCAAGTACCTGGGTGGAGGGTGTCGCAACCGTAAAGCGAGTTACGCAACGGTCCCATGTTTCCGCGGCATCGAAACGCTGTCGCACCACTCGGACCGTGGCGTTATTGACCTTTTTAGGACTGCTACCAGGGCTTCCCTAATCCGAACTCATGCGCTAGTGCTCTGCCGTGCTTCCTCCACGGCGCAAAACCACTAAGCGCACCGTGAGCTTTCGGGTTGTTGACCATACTGCTGGGGAAAGATACACCTACACGTGGTATGAGCGTGCAAAGCAACGCCTCTTGCCTTCGGTTCTTCCCCGAAAAAGCAAATACTCGGGTTGTACAGCAATTGCGACTGGCTGGCTTATCGGGCTCACTTTTCCAACTTTCGGTGTCTCCGCCCAAGGTTTTGCAGAACCGCTTGTGGCTGGATACGATTCGCACATGCCAACATGACGGCTGCTAGGTTGAATAACCGATATGATGCCGCCGACCTTGACTTGCACCCGCGGGCTACGAATTGCAACCCCAACTAGGCCGACGATCACAGCTGATCCCTCTGATCAGTTCCGTGGGATCAAAGACGGACACCGGTGCCATGGACAAAATCAGCTGCAAGGCCGCTGAACCGCCAGGGCGGCGTGAACTGTAAGTGATCTGCCCTTAGTTGCTGTCTGTGTTGTCAGAAGCAATCGGCAAGGGAGAGGCACAAGGTTCTACTAAGGCTTTTAGTCGCCCCGTCATTTTGCTGCAGATGCGGGAGGGGCACCAGACATCATCCCTTTGGCCAGTCATGATGCAGTCTGATCGACATCGGGCGTGCCTGACTAGCGTTAGCTAGGCTCCCCGGCCCCTGACTCGCTTCCGTCAAGCCACCAGAGTACGAGCCTAGACTGCCACACTCCAGCACGCTGCACGAGTCTCCGCTTCAGCTGCATGACAACGCTCCTGCCGCCGTTCAATTCACTTGTACTACGCTTGCGGCGGCCCTCTTAGGTTGTCATGCCGTCACTCCGTCCAAAAGCTTCTTAGATCGTGCTTTTTTCCCCTGCCGCGCCGCATGCCTACCCTCGTCGTTCCCGCCCATCCCTTACGGTTGATATCACATCGCCTCGAGTGTCTCTGATGTTTAGCCAGCTCGCCCTGTCGTCGATACTTTTCATTGCATTTCGGGAAGGCCCTTTGCTTATGGCCCCACCTTAAGCGATCGCATTGGCGATTGATCAATACCATATACCTTTTCGTTCCGAATCGTTCATGTTTGCTTATACTGGACGTGCGTGACACAAATATAGTCAACGCAGGGCTATCTGCTGCCGATCACTGCATCTCTTATACTGGAGATTGAAACCCCCAACTGGCGACCAACTTCACGTCTGCAACATGGAGTCCATACGTTCCTCAATCCACTCGTTCAATGTCTACGTCGGCCGGTCGACTTTCGGCAGGATATTCCGTCTCTCCGGTTGCGGGCATGTATGTTGACAGTTGTAGTAATATCTCGGACATGACTGACTGTTTTCACAGAAAGATGAGATCCTGCATACGAAGTTCACCACCGAAGTGCGGGCAGGACTTACGTCCTTCTTCACAATGGCATACATCATCGCGGTCAATGTAAAGCTCTCGAAGGATTATGTCTCGCAAAATACTAACGAGCCTAGGCTACTATCCTCGCTGATACAGGCGGTAATTGCGTGTGCAATGATGCCACAGACCCTCTGTGCTTAACGAACACGGAATACCTCATTTGCAAGCAGGGTAGGAAACGTCTACACTCTCAACAACTTCAGCTGATCCAAGCTCAGATTTGAACCGCAACCTCATCACCGCTACAGCTGCCGTAGCCGGCTTCAGCTCTTTCCTCTTTGGGTTCTTCACCAACATGCCCGTGTGTCTTGCACCGGGTATGGGCCTCAACGCATACTTCGCCTACCAGATCGTCGGCTTCCATGGCCAAGGCCTCATCTCCTACAACCTTGCGCTCACTGCTGTCTTTGCAGAGGGCTTCATATTCATCTTCTTGTCCTTGATTGGCATGCGACAATGGCTCGTCAAGATCATACCAGTATCGCTCAAGATCGCCGCGGCATGTGGTATAGGACTCTTTCTTGCAGAAGTCGGACTGAGCAACAACGCGGGCATTGGTGCCATTGCGGGCTCAAAGAGTACCCCACTTGATATCGCGGGGTGTCCTGATCAATACAAGGATGAGTTTGGCTCATGCATAAGTCACAAGATGACTTCACCCACTGTAGGTCATATGATGCCGGCTCATCAAATATTGCTAACATGTCTGGCAGATGTGGCTAGGCATCCTTGGCGGTGGTATCTTGACAGCCTACTTGATGACATACAAGGTCAAGAGCGCCATGATTCTAGCTATCTTGCTTGTGTCAATCATTTCATGGCCGTGAGCTTTTTTCATCATCTCAGTCAAGCTCAGAAGGCTAACATGCATACAGACGAGGCACTTCAGTCACTTTCTTCCCCTACACTGAGGTCGGCGATAACCGCTTCGAGTTCTTCAAGAAGGTCGTGGACTTCCATCCCATCAACCGCACATTGAACGCCCTGGACTGGAACGTCAACGCAGCACCTGGCCATTTCGCACTCGCTCTTTTCACTTTCCTATATGTTGACATTATCGACTGCACAGCTACGCTCTATTCCATGGCACGTTTCTCCGGAGTGGTGGACGCAGAGACTGGCGACTTTCCGCGATCAACGATAGCCTATTGCACAGACGCATTCTGCATCTCCATGGGTGCACTTCTCGGCTGCTCACCCGTCACTGCCTTCATCGAGAGTGGAGCAGGAATTGCAGAGGGCGGGAAAACAGGACTGACTGCCATGACCTGTGGCGTCTGCTTCCTCATCTCGATGTTCTTCGCACCTATCTTCGCTTCGATCCCACCATGGGCTACTGGAAGCACTTTGGTTCTCGTAAGTCACCTGGCACCACCTCCATATTGCTAGCGTTAACGTAAATATAGGTTGGTTGCCTGATGATGCGACAAATCTCCTCCATCAACTGGCGATACATCGGCGACGCCGTCCCAGCCTTCGTAACCGTAATGTTCATCCCATTCGGATACAGCGCAGCCTACGGTCTTATTGCGGGCTTGATGGTGTACACGGCGCTCAACGGCATGATCTATTTGACAAAGCTTATATCCGGCGGATACATCGTTCCCGAAGACGAAAATAATCGTGAATACTGGACTAGTAAGTTTCATCACATCGCGCATCCCATCTCGCCGCACTTTCCCATCATCAAATACCAGCCGCTAACTCAGGAACCCAGTCAAACCCGCCGGCAGACTCCCCTGGTTCATCTCCGCATCCCAGAACCTTGCCGATCGCGTGCGGGGAAACGACAGGAGACAAAAGTCCCCGGATGCGCTCTCCATCCGAAGCACGGAGTCGGAGTGGAAGTACCATGATCGCATTGGCTCGAACGGATCGAATCGCGAGCTCGACTCTGTCGTCATTCAAGCCTTGCCCACTGATCCTCGTCGGGAGAAGGTTTTCAGGTCCATGGGGAGATGACGGCGCCTGTGATTGGCAGGGGAACTATTCTGTTGATTTAGAGTTTCGCGCTTGTGAAATGAAATACCACGAGTCATTTAACACTGCGTTCGAGGCTACTATTTTCTGCCCATGCCGTTATTTCGATGTCATGGCATTTGATGATTAGAAAACCACATTGAGCACTGGTTCGACGTCGGTGCATCCCGCACGTATGGGGGTGGTATGGACTTTGGCTCACGATCTCTGGGCCGGGTCAACGCCTTCGCTCGACTTTTGGTTCGGGTCCGCGGCATTGATACTAGTCTAACTTTGCTCCAACCCTCCCTCTTCCCCAACCTCACTCAGGCGACAAGAAGCAAGAAAGTAGCACTTTGCCCAGCCAGGGAAACTCAGCGAGACACTAGGCAGTCTCTCCGAGATCGACTCATTGCTTTCTTGCTTTTTTACTTCTAGCCGTACCTGCCACGAAAACGAGATCTACAAACTCTAAGGTTGGCGCAATACCTTCCGAGCCGCGGATTCGCAAGCAGCACGGCTGGGGTGCAGATCGCTGCCCTGTTAGAAGGGGTATGCAGCGGCACTTGACGCGTAAGTAGAGCACTACCGCTTGTCTAACAACAGTCCGCAACCGAGCGTGCATTGTCTGATCATGCCATCATTGAAAGTGTCGGCGCGTCTTTATCGATAGTAACCAAAAAGCAATTCAATGCTGACAATTCCAACTCCACAACGCCTCTCGTGTATCTGAGGAAAACGAATTGCAACTACCTAGGTACCCTTTCCCAGAATAGCACATGCGTGCGGGACTCGCATTAACGTCGACTCTCTTAATTTTGGTACGGGTCTGCGGCATGTGTACCCAGCTCAACGACGGAGATCACATTTCTTTTTGTAAGGCTGAAAAAGACAGTTGTATGACATCTCGGCAAGTAAGCATAAGCTTGCCTCGCTTCCACCATCGTCGTCTTCCTGAAGTGGGAATACTCCACACCCATCGCAGAAACCCAAACTAACCCCAGAGCGTGTATAGCGACCTCTTCTCGTACCCACTCTCGCTTCTGCAACACCAATTCGCGTCTGCACGTCTTTCTTTTCCCTTATCTCAACTCAACACAGCATGCCGCCATCGACCTGCCACACAGAGCCAGTAACGTAGCTCGCGTCGCTGCTTAGCAGGAACTGGATTATTTTCGCTATCTCAATAGGGTCGGCGCGTCGGCCGAGCACGGCGTTGTTCGGGAGTTGGAAGCCAAGTTCTGTATCGAGGGCGTCCATGAGGGGTGTGTTGACAAAGCCTCTAAAGTAGTGTCAACGTCAGCGACCGGCTCTCCTCCAGTGGCACCATTGCGCGCGCGAAAGAACGACCTAGGAGAACACGGAGAGAGTTCCTTTGAGTGGTGGAAAGAAGAACTTACGGTGCGATGGCGTTGATGCGGATTCCAGTGTGCTCCTGCTCCCTCGCGGCAGCTTTTGTGAGCCCAACGACGGCATGCTTCGAGGCGCAATAGACGGAGCAGTTTGGCTTGCCGACAAGCCCTGTTATCGACGCCGCGTTCACAATCGACCCGCCTGGCACACCTGAACTTGCCACACGTATGTTGCGCAGCTCGGCTGACATGCAGTTAAACGTGCCGCGGACGTTGACTGCGAAGACGGCCTCGTAGTCGGCGGCGTCGAATTTTGCCGCAGTTTCGAGTCGACCTGAGATGCCTGCGAGGTTTACTGCGCCTACATTGTGCCCACGTCAGTCAAAGCACTCCTGCAGATGTCGACTTCGCCAGACACATTCATGCGTTGAAGACAGGACGTTGGCATACCGTCGATTTGCTTCAACCCAAACCTCGTTGGCGCATGCGCCAGCCAATGCTCTACCTCTTCCCTGACTGTAACGTCCACCTTCGCCCATATCGCACTCGCCCCAAGCTCCCTCGCGAGCTGCGACACTGCTTCTTCGTTCTTATCCCCCAGCGCGACCTTTGCGCCGCTCGCAACCAGCAGCGTAGCCGTCGCACGTCCGATGCCTGACCCTGCCCCGGAAATAGCAAAGAGCTGCCCCTTGATACTATAGGGGGGCCCAGACAGTCTCTTCTCTTCATTTGAGGATGGGCGCGGGTCCTCAGGCATGGTACGGTCGGGCGATGATGATCGTCTGCGATGGAGAGTGCGACAGGGAAGGCGATAGGGATGTGCGCCGTTGCTAGGCTCGGAGAGATGCCGAGACGACGATATCGTAGCGGCTTCTGTCTATAGGTATAGCTGTTGATTCGAAACGTGCGAAATGATGATGTGATGACCTTAGCGATAGGTATGTCTGTTGACGTTCGGCGCCTATTCACGCACGGGAAGCTGTGAAGTGTGGTGGGATGCTCGACAGCATTTGCGCCTTCAAATGCCTGGATATGTATGGGCAGGCGCCATGCGGTGTGTTGCAGCACGACTTCTTGTGCTGGACGGCGGTGACGATGCACACTCTTATGCACGGCAAGTGTGGTGGGCTCAAGGCTTGATTGGGCAGTCTCATGCAGGTCGAGAACTTCAGGCGCCGTGATATACCGTTGAATGGGTTGGATAAGAGCCTCGACAAGTAGAAATCAAGAGCATGTTGGCGCTGGATGTCACGATGCAACTTGGCTGTGATATCGTGGCTGTCTCACGTAAGCCAACATGGGGTGCAATTCGTATCGCGTTGCTCAGGTTTGTCGAACGCATACTACTATTTCTTGACAAGTAAACATTCTATGAGATAATGTGACCTTCTAGCTGGGCATCGCCTTTAGTGGTTGTTCTGGTGAATGCGACATGAATCTAGCATCCTAGGTGCTGTAGGGCTAACGACATTGTCTCCAGGCTTCCAAGGTTCTCGGGCCACACGACGTCAAATCACAACTCTCTCACAACTCATACTTCACCAACACATCTCTCGCCTCCGCAAATTCCCTTTCAAGCACTCCCTCGCGTCCCTCTCTCACCCGTATCTCGCATTCAAAATCCTTCGGCGTCCTCACAATACCATCCATAAACCCAGTGTTAGGATCGATATCAATAGGCTTCCCAGACTTCTCCTTGAACTCGAAGGCCCAAAGTAGTTTCGCAATAGCAACGAAGAGACTGCGCTCAGCAAGATGCATGCCAGGACAAATACGACGACCAGCACCGAACGTGAAGTGATCTCGTGAGGCAATGTCGGGAGATGCTGCGTACTGAGCTGAAGTGTGCGTACGCGTTTCGTAGCGATCGGGATTGAAAACCGACATTGGGGATTCACAAGTGTCGACATCGCATGGGCCATGGTTCAAGGCCCAGACGTTCATGAGAACAGTCGTGCCCTTCGGGATGAAGTAGCCGTCAATCGTGTCATCTGCTTCACATTAGCCACGGTTGGTTCATGATCCGAGCGGAGTGAAGGATACCAGCGGTGGTAGAGCGCATTATCAAGGCCGCAAGAGGTCTCCATCGCATGACCTCCTTGATAATCTGCACGACATAGGGTAACCTCGCGACATCGCTCCACCCGGGCGATCGCAAGCTTCCCACCACCTCATCAACATGTCTGTGTGCTCGTTCCTGAACATCCGGATACCTAGCCATCGCCTGAATGAAGACTCGTATAGCAGACGCCGTCGTGTCACTCCCGGCATCGATCAGCGACCCAGCAAAAACATCCAAATCTCTTCTCGTAAGATCAATCCCCTTCTCGCCCTCATCAAGCACATAGTCATATACAGTCGCTGCACGCACACCCCGTTTCCTCCTCTCCAATACCGGCTCCGCCATCTGCGTAAACGCAGCATTAACCGCCCTCGAAGTCTCCTCGCTCTTATCCTTCCAATTCTTCCAGCGTCCTGTCCACAGCCCCTGTGGCACATGCACCAACCACGGTAGCAAATCGACCGGCGGTGTTGCACCAACCTCAAGCAACGCAACGTACTTGTCAAACCAAGACTTGTACTCCTCCAGCTGCTCCGCATGTCTCGTTCTTGTTCCGTAAACTAGACTCTTGATAGTGCTATTCGCGAACCTCAGTGTATGCTCCATGAACTCCTCGGGCTCTTTCACAAAATCACACAGCATCTGGCTAGCCTCCGCGTCCACAAGTCCGATGTACTCTTTCTCTACTTTCGCCTCGTTGAAACACTGCGCCAGTAACTTGCGGCATAACCTCAGTTTCTCGCCCGACGGCATGAAGACGACTAGAGGCATATTCGCGGGATCGCGCGCGATGTACTTTGTTGCAAAGACGAAGGGTGGGCGGCTGCTGTATGTCGTTCCCCTTTTGTCGATGAGCTCGCGGACGAGGCGCCGGGAGCTGAGGACGATGGTGGTGGTGTGGAAGAGCTTGAGGCTGTAGATGTCGCCGTATTGGGAGGCCCATTTTGTGAATTGGAATTGGGCGTTTTTTGTGGGTATGGCGAGGACGTTGCCGAGGAGGGGGAGGGGACGTGGGCCTAGATGGGTGGGTTAGCTTTGGGATAGGATGGGGTAGGATGGGACCAGGGATGGAGAGGGAGGTACCGGGTGGTAGATGGGCTTCTCGACGTCCTATTATGAGGATGTAGTAGAGCCCTATGACTGAGATGGCGATGCTTATTGCAGCTAAAGTACCCATGGTTCAGATGTGGGTTAAACACGTTGTTGTCCCACCAACAAGGCAGACTGAAATGGCATCGAACCTCGCCATATATACCCTTTGTTTCTTCACTAGACGTATGATCGCTCTCTTCTACATGCAGGCTCTGGTTACACGTCTGGCGGGGTAAGTTGCATTACCACTGTGTCGGTAGGCAATAGACACCCATGACCTGTAGTGTGAAGTCCAATCGCATGATGAGACCGTATACGGAGACATCGATCGATAAATAATGCACAACCGCCAAGGCATGCGTATGCCAACCATTGTACGCGAAACTCGTCTCTCCGAAGCGGTGATTGGCGGTCATTCGTGTAAGCAGGAGGCACAACGAAAACAGCCTGTAATGGTGAGTAAGCCACGCTTCTGCAACAACTTTCGAGAAGATGTAATCAGGAGACTTGAGATGTGGAGAGTAAGAAATTATCTGGTATTATGCTTGAACGAGAAAGGTAAAGCAGCAACCACATCGTAGACATCCATCATCACTGCGATAGCACCCTACAACAGCGCACCAGCAAACGCCGACATTACAAGCATGCCCAGCATACCCACCGCAGTCTTCGACACACCCACATGCACCGCAGCCCCCGTATCCGGCTTCCCATCCTCGCCCGTAGCATCCGGACCACTACTACCCGTGCGACTCGCACCACCACTAGGCGTGCCCGTCGCACTCGCAGTATTATTCCCCGAGCAAAGGATATCCCTCGGATTAACCCCGTTGTCCATGAAGCAAGTCCTTAGATCAGCAACCGTCTGTTCGTAACTAAGACAGTAGTATCCGCAGGAGCCGTTGAATTCCTCGACCGGTGCGTCTTTGCAGCATTGTTTGAGTGCGGAGGAGGTGTTGGACGCGACGCCCGTTGTGCTGCCTACGCCGCAGAATATGTCTTGTGTGGGGAAGACGGAGAAGTCGGCTGTGGTGCACGAGGTGCTTGTTGCGCTTGGAGAGGCGGCGGAGGATATGAGGGACATTTTGGGTGAGGTGGAGGTGAGGTTTGAAGGCTGGATTACTGGAGTGGTGGTTAGGAAGGTGATGCATGAAGGATGTTCAAGGACTTACATTGGGTACAGTCGTAGGTATTGTAGTAGTCTGACAGCGAGTACCAACGTTCTCTTGTTCACTGCAATGTACAGGTAAGTAGTCGGAGAATTGTTAGTGATCTAGCAAACAGGGACGATTAAACGGTCAAGAAATATCCGCAGAGCCAGAGCCAGTGCCAACGGCTTAGCCGCTAAGCACGTCACACGATACTTCCAGCAAGATCCATGAGGCCATGGCTCTGCCCTGTTCTGGTTCCAAGGCCCAGCTGTTGACATGAGGCAGTGGCGCGTTGCTCGGGGCGGTGGCTCATGGCTCCACTTGGTTGCTCAGGGGACCCGCGTTCGACGGGTTATTTTTGGAGTCGTGACGGCCCTTTCGGCAGCTGCTTGCCGAGGTGCAATCACAGCGTGGGCAGTTTTCTTGCTTGGAAGAGATGTTTGTATAAGGGCCTTTGGTAAAAGTCGAGGTTGTACTTTCGCATCGTGTAGTTGGTGTTGCTTGCTGGATTTGGGGATTTGGGAGATGCCGCGCGCTTTGGCTTGATGAGGATAGCGTCGCGTATGGTTCCGAGGTCACGGCGAGAAACATGCTGCATCCATGATCGTGCTTACTGAACCAAAGTTTATGTCGACTTCATGTAAAAACTTGCTCTTGGAGTCAATTCTGATGCCTATAATATATACAACGAAGTTTAAATACCCTCTTTTACTCGAGTCCAGCCAACTCCATCTCGGTGGCAGCGTACATGAACGCACCAGCACCCTTACCATCGTTGGTCAGGGTCTCAACACCAGTGTAGTACTCGTACGACGCATCGCCCTTCAAACTTCCCACAGTAACCGTGCCGGTGAAGCTGATGGTGCCGTTCTTCTCGTACTGGATGAACTCGTCCAACATCAGATCCCACGCCTTGGACGCAGTCTGCTGGTACTTCTTCTCCAACAAACCGAGCCTGACACCCTTCATGTACGCGTAGGTGAACATGGCGGTTGCGCTCGACTCGATGTAGTTGCCTTCCCTTCCAGCAAGTTCCGGGTCCATGAGCAACCACCATCCGCCGCTGGTGTCTTGCACGTCGTTGATACCGGAGGCGAGCGTGACGAAGTAGTCGACGAGCTTAGAGTAGCCCTTGTGTGTCTTGGGGAAGACCTCTAGAACCTCAACCAGCGCAACGAAGTACCATCCTAGAGCACGGTCCCAGACGTATGGGGAGGCACCAGTCTCTGGGTCAGCCCACACAGTCGATTTGTCCTCGCTGTAGCCGTGGTACAGAAGGTTGGTTGTCTCGTTTCGGCAGTGCTCCTCAATCAAGTCGAATTGCAACTCGATGTCGTTCCAGGCTGTGATGTTGTTGGGCTCGAAGTACAATGTGTAGGTCGCGTAGAAGGTATCAGCCATGTAGATGCCGTCCAACCACATCTGGTTCTCATAAGTCGGGGCCCTGTGCCAGAAGCCGCCGGTGGGGGTGCGCGGCCATCGGTTCAGCTGCTCTCGGAGACCCTTGGCCGCAACAACGTATTTCTCGTCCTTGCGTCCTTCCGAGTTCCAGAAGTAGAGAATGTTGTTGCCAAACCGAATATCGTCCAATGTGTAGAAAGTGGCGTTCCAGCCCTTAATGGTACCGTTCGAGGTGACAACAGACGAGACCGCGTCGGAGGCATACTCAAGCAGAGCAGTGTCGTTTTGCGTCACGGCGGCTTTCTGAATGCCTTCGCGAATGACGGAGGAGACGTAGTGGTTGTCGACCTTCTGGCCCTTGGACAAAAAGGAAGTTGCCATCCATGTCGAGTACGGCTGGGTGGAGTTCTTCGCCGCGACGGCGGTGGTAGCCAAAGCCAGGGTAAGAGCCGTAAGATGCATGGTTGCGAAACGGTATTATCGACAAGCTAGGAATATCGGAGACAAATCGAGGACCCTGAGGAGACAAACGGGAACACTTGCGGATACTTTATCTGACACCGTTCGCCCGTCGCTCTTTATAGCGACTGCGCGGCGTCTGTGGACATTGAACATCTTCCCCTCAAGGCTGGCACTACTGCAGTTGATGCAATCTAAATCCATGTTCATGCAGCCTCAAAGCGCCCCGGTCTCTCCACCTTGCGGTCCTGAGCGCCTGGTTGAGAATTTCCGCGAGCGGACGTTTGCCCATCATCGACGAAATTGGGAAGGTCTGGCATGGTCCCTCGCTTGGCAGCGGAGAAATTGGTGATTGGAGATGTAGTGGCGATGGGGCCAAAATAGTCAGCAACCTTAAGCTGGAGGACGAGGTGCAGGTGAGGGATCGGAATATCTCGAGTGACATGAACATCAGTGCTTGTCCAAACTCGCAGCGATGTTGGAGGAACGCTTCTTCTTTGCGGCGTGGAAGCGACTTTGATCTGGGAAGGAGCTCACCCTGAACAGGCTGAATGGTCCACGCTGGAGTGGGTCTCCCTGCACTAGCGGAGTCAAGCATCCTAAGTCCGCGGGACGTTTCTTGCGCACTTCTTGTCACTGCGCTAACAAACGCCCACTCTCTAATCTCTCGTCAAGGGTAGGAGAGGCCCAATTCTCCGGGATGTCTTCGTTGTGCAGTCAAATGTGCTGATGATTACTCAAGCTTAGTCTCACAAACATACAGCCAAGCGTTTCTTCAAGTACCTCCACTGGCCATAGCGCTCTACAAATTACCGACAAGCAAGAAGGATGAAATTCGCTGTACAAAAATTTCCGACCACTTGAACGCATCGACATGAGAGCTTGTTGCGTAGAGGGGGATGGGGTGGTTCTGCACCACCCGCAGGCGGCGCGACTTGCTCCTCACACATCGAGTCTTCCGGGCCACGGTTCCCAACTCTGACCATGCATCCAGATATTTGTCTTCGACAAAATTGTGTAGGAACTGATATGTAAGATCAACGGAGTCCGTTTCGTCCCCCAATACGATGTCAGGCCTGGACCTCACGCTTCGTGTAACGACTTGCGTACTTCCAACCTATAATGTATCCTTCTTCACCACAGACCACCACCGTCCAAACCTCATGATGCCCATGTCATATCCTTTCCACCAACAATATCCCCAAGAGATCGCCCACGTGGAACCCAGAATAAGTGCTAGACCAACAAGATTGGAGTTCTTCCACGACCAAGGCTCCTGTCCCTGCCGTAGCGTTAGCTACCATCTGATACTGTAATGTCTTTAAAGTCTTACGCCTGTGCCCTTCTCGCCGCTCACAATGCCTCTTTCGATGTCGTCTGGCTGCGCAACAGCCTTGATCGAGTTGAGAGTGAGCGAGAAATCGCCTTCTTGCGTACCAAAGAAACTATCGATTGTCAATTGCCGCCATCTCGTGATCGCGTGGTGGACTGTTACCTTCTCATCATGATGCTAAACCGCTTGACGTTCTTCAAATCCAATGGCTTTGCATCGTTCTTCTCTTTCCCGCGATACGTAGGCTTCATTGCACGCCATGGCACGAACAACCCAAGCTCGCTTTGCGATTCAAAGTCGTATTCCCAGCTGATAGTTGATTGCTCCCGTCCATCTGCCATAAGCGGCAGAATCTCGTCTTTGAGCGTTAGTGTGTACTTCTTGCCGTCGTGCTTTCCTAGATCGAGATAAATGCCATCGTAGGTAGATAGATCCCAGGTGCGATCCTCGCCGGTAGTGCGCTGACTGGCAAAGCCGGCGCCGCCCAGAGCGGTGATGTCGAGATTGCCGTGGAAACGCGCGGAAGAGTCGTTGATGGTAAGGTAGGACTAGTAATCATACATTAGTTATCAAATTATTTCATTCATTTTGAGAGATGGGTTTTACCTGAGACGCTCCTCCTCTCACACGGTCATCACTGTCCGTCCAATCCGAAGCTTTCCAACCTCTGCACGCGCATGCATTAGCTTCAAAGCGACAGTGCATTACCCAAACACTTACTTATCACCACCAAAAAGAACTAGCTCTTTCTCGTTACCCATTTTTGCTGAAATGCGATAAACGTTGATTGTGTTGATGGTATCAACTCTCACAAACCCTGGAGATGTCCAAATGCAGTAGTGACCTCATCGGCAGGGGTCCGTGCGGCGTCTCACACAAGCACACTCATTCGTCTGCCGACCAAGCATCCCCATACCACTAGCCATAGCGCGTTTTCATCGCAACCCCAAGTGGTCCTACATATTATCCGAAAAACATGGATTTCCGAGATGCTTCGCGTATGAGCGATGCAGATGAGTCTATCCTAGCCGAGCCGTACCGACCGTTTTACAAGATATTTGGAGGCCAGCCCATCTTAGTTAAACAGTGCGTGCAACCTAGTCTACGTAATTCTCGTTCAAGCCCTAACGTGCGCCTCAGAAACAATGACTACGATCGAGTAGCCTTCAGAGAGAGGCCATGGATGGGTGTGCTGCTGTTCGATAACGTGTCTTCGGATGCAAGGGATCATGCTGCGAACGAACGAAGTATGTCAGGATCTGCTGAAAGTACAAGAAGATTGCGTAGCTAACAGATATCACAGCTTTCCTGTCATGGCTGAAGCTTAGTGTGTACATGGCCATCGTGTCTGTTGCCATCGTCATGTCGTTCCATCTCAAGTCGGAGCCCACTCCACTTGGTAAGTCAATAGCAAAATCTCATCGCATCATGCTTACAACTCTGTACAGAAAAACGTTTCGCGTTGCCACTGGGAATCGTCTTCTGGCTTCTTTCGATAGCGTGCATGTTGTCTGGGTTGTCGAACTACATCAACACGGTCTCCCGGTACAGCACGCGGCGGGCGCTCGTGCAGACAGGTTGGAAGACGCAGGTCGTGTTCACCGTGGTGTCAAGTGCGATCGTTGCGACGTGCATACTGTTTCTCTCTACGAATGCAGAGAAGTAATTCGTGTTTGATAGATTGTATCTTGCGGATGCTTTCAATGCAGTATGTGAAATATCATGATGAATCGTTACGCCTATGCTAGTGTTTTACTAGCATATTTGGTTGTTCCCCTACTTATTCGCCCATACACTTGGTCCCGCGCCTGCAAACACCATGCTTAATCAGCCTCGAGGATGGCCCAGGTCTGGTCGTCAACAGTGGTGTAAATCAGACCACCCGACAATAGATCATCACCAGCCTTTGCAACATCGGTTGTATCCATACCAAGTTGCGCCGCAATCTCGTGCTGGTTAAGACCCTCGTTGGACTGAGGAGTGGTCTTAAGATGGTTGAACACCCTCTTCGCCGACGCAGTGTAACCGGCAAGATCATATCCGCCGCCGTAGTTAGCGCCATCTCCCGCTTGTTGCTGTCCTCCAGCGCCATTCGTAGCGGCACCACCCTGCGCACTGCCAGGAGGCCCACGCGTGAAGTATAGATGTACCGCGGTCGCTTCAAGCAGGTGATAGGAGACTTCGTTCATGTCTTCGACTGGACGGATTACGGTCGCTCCGACGGATCTTCGGTCGTTGAAGCTCTTCAGCTTGCCCCATGCTCGGCAGTAGGCGCCTTCGACAAGTTTCGCTTTGGTAGGGTTGGTCTGCTCTGCAGCATCGGAATCGACCCACTGCTTGACCTCTACGCTGCCAGTGCCATCGTCGAGCCTATACGTTGTGTTTGTAGTCTGGTTGGATATGTTGCGTATTTGACCGACGAATGTGAGCTTAGGAAGCGGTTAGTATAGCCGTTGGACCATGGAACTCGTGCATACCTGAGTAATTGGAGTGCCGTCGATTTTGAACACGTCGTTGCTGCCGGCTTCGAGTTGAGCATCAAGTATCTGCTTGATGGTGACGGGTCGCAGGGTATCTTGGGCACGGTCTTGCCGACCTCCAGGGCTCTGTGTACTACCACCCTCTCCCGGTATGAAGCCGCCTCCGCCAGCACCACCCCCAGCGCCGTAAGAGGTGGTGCTGTACGAGGTTTCGTAGCCGCCGTAATTGTCTAAAGAGGTTAGAACGAAGGGTTCAATGGTGTTAAGAAGGGGATTGCATACTCATCTCGTGGGTGTGGGTTGGGTGACGCGATGGCAGAAGTTCGGTGAGGGCAAAACGCGTCGGACGCGCCTGCCTCATCGCGGGGCACGTGGAAGCTAGCGACGAGATGCGCCATGCTCATCCCTGCCGCCAAGATTTCGAGAGGCCCGTGCCCGAAATTTTCCAACAGCCAGACTGGAGGCGCGACCTTCAGACGTCAGGTAGGCAAAGTGCATCACGTCGCCTCCGAGCCCTACCAACCATCTATCAGTCATGGCTCCCCGCGCGAGCTCGCCGGCGCTCTCCGAAACCGAGTTCGACATATTCGATGCCCTCGCTGGCGGTGATGATGTTCAGCAAGAGGCGGATTTGAACGCAGATCTGGGCGTAGATCTGGACGTCGGGCACGATGACGGATCCGACGACGAAGCCTTTATCGCCGCGAAACAGGCTGCCTCGAATCGCAAAGCCTCGAATGTCGGAAAGTCAATTAAGAAAGGTGGAGGTTTCCAGGCCATGGGGCTGAACGCGGCGCTTCTCAAGGCCATCACGCAGAAGGGATTCAAGATTCCAACTCCGATCCAGCGCAAGGCCGTTCCGCTCATGCTCGATGGGCAAGATGTCGTGGGTATGGCCAGGACGGGTTCCGGAAAGACGGCCGCGTTCGTCATCCCCATGATCCAGAAACTCAAGGCGCATTCTGCCAAAGTAGGCGCTCGAGGAATCATCATGTCGCCCTCCCGAGAACTGGCACTGCAGACGTTGAAGGTCGTGAAGGAGCTGGGTCGCGGCACAGATTTGAGGACTATTCTGCTCGTTGGAGGTGACAGTCTTGAAGAGCGTACGTGTATACGGGCAGGTTAATTCTAAGAAAAACGAGACTAACATGTTCGCAGAATTCAGCTCCATGACCACCAACCCCGACATCATCATCGCTACCCCTGGTCGCTTCCTGCATCTAAAGGTCGAGATGGGCCTCGATCTGTCCTCCGTAAAGTACATCGTGTTCGACGAAGCCGATCGCCTTTTCGAGATGGGTTTCGCGGCGCAACTAGCTGAGATTCTGCATGCCCTACCCACTTCGAGACAAACACTGCTGTTCAGTGCGACACTCCCCAAATCCCTCGTAGAGTTCGCGAGAGCAGGTCTACAAGAGCCAAAGCTCATCCGTCTCGATGCTGAGAGCAAGATCTCTCCAGATCTCAAAAGTGCCTACTTCACAATCAAGTCGGGTGACCGTGATGGCGCGCTGCTTCACCTCCTCGACAATGTCATCAAGGTGCCGGTAGGCGAGACCGACGCATCAAAGAAGGCCAAGGCAGATGCAGAGAAAGCTGCCAACAGCAAGAAGCGGAAGCGCAGCGACGGATTTGTCAAGGACGTCCCGATCGCTGAGTCCACCATCATCTTCGCTGCAACAAAGCACAGAGTGGAGTATCTCGCGAACCTTCTTCGCAATGCGGGATACGCCGTGTCTTACGGTACGTAATCGTATGTTCTTATGTGATGCTCTCGCTAACTTCACAAGTGTACGGCAACCTTGACCAAACAGCGCGCAAGGAGCAGATCCAGGACTTCCGCACTGGCTTGACTCGCATTCTCGTTGTCACCGATGTGGCTGCTCGTGGTGTGGATATGCCCCATATCAACCACGTCATCAACTACGACTTTCCTTCGCAGCCCAAGATCTTCGTACACAGAGTCGGACGAACGGCTCGAGCTGGAAGGAAAGGATGGGCGTACAGTCTGTGCAGACATGTCGACCTACCCTACCTCATAGATCTACAGCTTTTCCTCGGTAAACGACTCCTAGTCGGGAGGTCACACGAAGAGCCAAACTATGCAGAAGACTTTGTCGTCGGTAGCTTGGCACCATGGCAACTGGAATCGTCTGTCGAGATTGTGAACAAACAGCTCGCCGATGACGAAGACCTAGCGCTTCTCTTAAGCGTAGCCGAAAAGGGTGAGCGCCAATATCAACGAACACGCAACCAGGCAAGTGCACAAAGTGTGGGACGAGCTAAGGAGTTGGTTGCATCTCCCAACTTTGCAGAGACGCATATGCTCTTCAGCGATGACGCGCATAGTGCTCAGAAAGCGAAGGAGGATATGCTTGCACGAATTCAATCATTCAGGCCCGCGGAGACCGTATTCGAGATCGGCAAACGAGGTACCCAGAGTGACACAGCCGAAATTATGCGCAAGAGGCGTGAACAAGTCGGACGACAAAAAGCCAAGCAAGCAGCCAACAAACGAGCCGCGGACGATATGGACCCACTTCAAGCACCTGCAAGACAGTCAAACGGTGAAGAAGCATCAGAGGATGAAGAAGACGAGGTTGAAGTCGCTGATGGCGTATACGACTCAGACTCTGATGGGCTCGAGGTGTCTGTCTCGCAACCATCCTCCAAGAAGTCAAAACAGGACAGCTGGAAGAATGATGACTTCTTCATGTCATATACTCCCAAGGAGAACATGGCAGAGGAGAAGGCCTATGGAGTGAGCGGAGGAGATGCCGGCAACACCAACTTCGTGTCAGCAGCAAGGGCGGCAGAAATGTCACTTGTGAACGATGAGATTCAGGGCTTCGCAGATGCGGCCAAGTCGAAGATGCGTTGGGACAAAAAGTCGAAGAAGTACGTAAACCGCACCAACGACGAGGATGGCTCCAAGGGAGCCAAGATGATTCGAGGAGAAAGTGGGCAAAAGATTGCAGCCAGTTTCCGCAGCGGTCGCTTCGACGACTGGCGCAAGGCGAACAAGGTCAAGATGCCTCGAGTGGGCGAAATTGAAGCCCCCAACCGGTCTGCTGGATCCTTCAATAACGCCCCGCGCTACAAGCACAAGGCCGAGAAGGCTCCGAAGCAGGCTGATCGGTACCGCGATGATTATCACGTCCAGAAGAAGAGGGTGGCTGAAGCGAAGGAGAAGCGCATCGGTGCATGGAAGGATGGAGGCGCCAAGAGCGAACTCAGAGATGTGGACGCTGTGCGCAAGAACCGCAAGGTGCAGGAAAATCGCCGAGCAAAGAATGCTCGTCCCTCCAAGAAGCGGAAGTTTTGAGTTCAACAAATGCATTGAATCAATACCCGGGCCCTGTGCCCAACGACATGAATCGGCTATAAGATTTTCTTCAGGCACGTGTCAGCGAACTAATACCCGTGGGCCCTCGATTATTGTGCGCGGACCGAGGTGAAAACAATCCGATTTGACAGCTGTACGATGTGGCGACTAAAAGAAAAAGCGTTAGATTTTTAGCAATTGGCCAGATCTCGATATTTGTGCGAAGAAAGGCCGTTATGACCCGCATGGTCAGGCCATGTTTGCTTCTCCAGAGCCCGCGTCCCCGTCGGTTCTGTGTAACGCTCCATGTTGGCATTGCTTTGCTGTGCCACAGAGGTGCGGATTGGCGAAAGTTTATCGGGGCCCTGCGACATGGCAGTGGGCGAACATCCTGCCATCCTCGGACAGCGCGCGTATTGACTCGATAGTGGCTTTTTGTGCGCATCGTCGTGGTCGACGAGATTGAAAAGTTTAGACACGATTTCTTTCGGTGCGACGCAGTCCCTTTTTGTATCGAGCATGTATCGGTTTGCTCCAAGGTTTATTTGCTGGCGCGGTAGCTGCCACCAGTGTGGTCGGATTGGGACTGACAAGCTGCAAGTCACGCTGTAGTCCAAACTATGCACACGTTGTCGACTAGGATAGAGTTGCCGGCGTCTATTGACGTCGGGTAGTGTTGACACTGACAGGCGACCGCGTATAAGTCCGCGTATTGGGTGAAGCGCCTCCCAATCTCACGCCATTGTGATTAAGGTCCGAAGCAGGGATAGGGGCCTCTTCGGGTACCCATGGCATATTGTGGGCAGGCACGTCATTCCTCGAGGAGATTTCTGCGAGCCGGGACGAGTGCACTGTAAGGGTGCACACCAGCCCCTGTTTAGTGCCAACGCCGCCAGACTTCAATAATCCTTCTGCACGCAGCC
>Ga0265797_10003088_pt1 | contig 27086 bp, 18 predicted proteins | sample P2T30metagenome_FD_192433 | JGI IMG/M metagenome (GOLD analysis project Ga0265797, IMG submission 192433) | Plant litter microbial communities from East Loma Ridge, Irvine, California - P2 T30 | ecosystem: Environmental > Terrestrial > Plant litter > Unclassified | place: USA: California... | reverse complement strand
TGGAGGTCACGAACAGGTCGTAGTAGTTGAGCAGACGTTCCCAGTGGGGAAGGAAAGACTGGCCCTGGTTCTTGAAGATGGTGTGGAATGCCTTGTTCATGTCGGAAAGCAGAGTCTGGTCGTCCTCGATAGCGAACTGGAGCTCTTCGTCAAGCTCATCACCCTCTTCACGGTCATCAGCCTCCTCCAGGCGTAGCTTGACGCGCTCCTGGTAGTCCTTGAGCACAGTCTCAGCAGAGGTGATGAATGTGGCCATGTGGTCGTTGGACAAGCTGTCCTTGCCAGAGACCTCGACGGACTCATAGAAGCACTGGTACATCTCGGCGAGGGTCTCGATAGCAGGCTCGGTCTCAAGGACCTCGAGAACCTTCTCAAGAGTCTTGCTCCACATAGCGAGGTATTCAGGCGAGGCGACACCGTGAGCGGCCTTGAAAGAGTTGAGCAATTGAGGCACAGCCTTTGCGGAGGCAACACGGACAGGGTCGTGGAAGAAGAAGGCCAGACCAGGGAAGGCAACCTTCTCGAGGATATCAGCCGCAAATCTTGAGAAGCCAGCCTCAAGGTTTTGAGCGTAAATAGTAATTAGCTCGATAGCCATGAACTTGTCGTCGAGAGTGCTGGTCTTGATACCAATGTACTTGCCCTTCAAGGGGACAAGCTCCCAGCCCTCCTCTTGCTCGATCTGGGCAACATTCTCCTCGTCGTCAAGAAGTTGGATGTCGGCCTTGGCGGTTGCAAGCTTGGTGAGAGGAGGCATAACAGCATCGAGGTAAGGAACGAAGTCCTGGCCAAGAACACGGCACATACGTCCCCAGCAGTGGAGCAAGTACTGCTCCTGTGGGTCATCGTCGTCGATGAGGCTGGATTGCACGTTGCCGAGAACCTGCACAAGGTTGACAGCATCAGCACCCATACGCTCCTTGCCAACTGCGAGAGCAATCAGAGTGGCGCACTCCATGGCCTTAGCTCTGAGCAATCTCAAGTCACGCTCGTTGGGCTGCTGAAGAACGTTCATGAGGAGAGGCATGAGGCGATCGTACCACTTGCCGAATGCTGACTCGGCAGAGTCTGCGACGGTGGCAATGGTCGAAAGAGCCTGTTCCTGCACAAAGCGCTTAGGGTTTTGCAGAAGAGCCATAAGGTGCTCGAGAAGAGTGTCGAGGTAAGGCTCAAGGATGTCCTTCTCGGCCTCCTCGCAGAAGTTGACCAGCGCTGCAGCAGCGTGCGACTGGACTCTAGGCTCAGGCGCACCCAAAACAGGGATGAGTGCCTGGAGAACAGCCTGGTGGTACTTGGTCTGCATGGTGCCCTTGAAATCGGTGCTCATCTGGCCAAGAGCGTTGCAGCCTGCCCAGCGCACACGAGGGTGAGGGTCACTGAGAGCGGGCACGACAAGTTCGAGCACTCTGTCGAGCTCACCCTCCATGAGCTCGTGGCAGCCTTCACTAATGGCAGAGATAGCCATGAGCGCAGCGTGTCTGTCCCTCCAGTTGGTAGAAGTGATCATCCTTGGCAACCAGGTGAAAGTTGGGGGCAGGACGATTTGGCCTCCAAGCCTGTTGGCAAGACGGTCCATGCACTGCTCACCAGCGACGTGGTTTGAGTCGCTCTCATCCAGCTCCAGATCCTCCTGTGCGTTCCACTCCTCTGCGGTCTCGTCGTCGGCACCAACGTCAGTCATGAGGGACAAACATTGGGTAACCATGTTCTCGATGTAGGCAGGCTCCTTCTTGCACATGGTCGGGTTGCAGTCTGCGAAAGTGGCCATGAGTTCCAGGGCGTTCTGTCTGGTCTGGTCTTCGAGGTCCTTATCCGAGATCATGCTGATAGCCAGCTGGACAAGTTGGGAGAAGACTCCCTTGAACATCTTGGGCGACGCTTCGGCCAGATCGATAATGGTCACCAGAGCCTTGGTGAGCTGGTCGGAGTCGTTGGCCTCCTTCAAGGGAACCAGAGTGTTGAGGATCTCGGGAATCAAAGCGTAGTATTTTTGCTGGCTCTTCTTGGTCAGGCTGACGAAGAAGGCCGCAAAGGCCGACATGGTCGCCAATCGAACGTCCGCCTCAGGATCTCTGATACCGCGGTTGAAGACCTCCAGCACAGCAGTCTCGTGCTGCTTCTCTATTATGCCAGGCGTGCTCTCGAAGATCTTGAATGCACTCTCCCTCATGCCGGCCTCGGGCGAGTTGCTGGCCTGGAAAAGCGCAGCGAGCAGCTCTGGCCATGTGTCCCTTGTTCCATCCGGACTCATGACCTCTTCGTCGGTGTACTGCCTCGCAAGCTCGGCGACCGCATCGCCGATCTTGTTTCTGACGCTGCCCTTGGTTTCCTGCGCATGTGCCTGTAGTAGTTTCGAGCGGATGCCGGCTCTTGCCTCGTGGCTTAGGTGCAAGAAGATCTCCTTGGACTCGCCAGAGGAGGCTTCCTTGAGTGTACGCGCCGACATGCGTCTGAAGAGCACAGCGGAGAACGACCTGGTCTGGATCACATTGTTAGTGCCTCCGCTCCGCTCGTTTCCGTAATCTTCATGTGAAAGGTACTCACGCCCTCGTCCTGTGAGCCTTGCATCTGCTCTGCCAGGCCCATGAGCAGCATGTCGGGCCGCTGGTTGAGCCAGTCATCGTTGAGCGTCTTCTCTGCCTGCGACCGGGCGGTGTTGTCGGTACTCTGCAGCGCCTGCAGGACCTGGTCCAGGGCGCTGTGGACCTCTGCCGGAAGAATAGACATGGTCCTTGGATGGTTGTTGTAATTGTGGGGAATTAAGGGCTTTCAAAATGCCACCATAGGCGGTGTTTTCGCTGCGCGACAGTTGGATTCCAGTGCCTGTGAGTTTGCCGAGTGTTTTGTATCAGTGACGTCTGCCAGTGGGAGGATGAGTAAAGATATTTGTTGGGTCGAGGGGTGGAACAGTGACAGCACAGTCAAGCAGTTGGCGGGACTATCAGCAGGAAATATTTCGGGACCCTTTCAAAAGGCTCGCTCCTTCCTGAGCGACCCTTGGGCGGCGGGCCGAAGAATTTGACTTGCAAGCAGTGTAAACAAACCCGTTTTGCTCAAGAAAATGATTAGATCTTAAAGTTCTTTGGCAACACTGTCGTATGCCAGTGTTCAATTGCAAGTGTTAAGCGGACAGATTTTATCATATCTGTACCTGTGTTCAAGATGTTTCAAAGCATCAAACGAGATGGAAACGATCGTCTACGCAGAAATATGACGTCTTTCTGTACACCTTACAATCCAAGGTAGGAGATCGAAGGAACATTAATGCGTGCGTTTGGCAGTTAATCTGCACATTCACGTGGCGTTGGGAGACACGTGGCTCAACAATAATGGCTATGAGTTACAATTGACTACGTGAATGAATCTGGTATTCTGCTGCTACTGCTACACTCATACACATTCGGCGGCAAGAGGGGAATTTAATGCTTTGCAGCGTCGCCATCACAAGAAAGGCAAAAAAATGTCACAAAGGAAATCTTAGTATGCACATGGCCACGCTTAGCGACTCGAGGCACGTCCAATAGCGAATGTGACGATGATCACACCCGCAAGGACAGCGATGGCGCCAGGCAGAAGCAGCTCGTTGGGAACGCCAGCAATGACTTGCGGTGCTTCCTGGTTCTTGCCTGCCGCGTTCGCCTTGCGATCCCGTGAGCGTACGCTGGGTGAATCATCTTCGTCCTCTTCCTCGAATCTCCTGCGCCTGATGTGGCTCTCGGGTGGCGTAAGCGGCTGAGATGCCAGCGGTTGCGGCTCCGTGGTAGGAGGAATGGCTGCCTTCTCGGGGTGGTGTACGAAAAGGTCGACCTTGTCCTGGTGTGCGTGTCGTGCAATGGTGATGGCTTCGAGAAGATCGCCGTCAGTCGTGATACTGACAATGTCACCTTCATTGTCCATGTAGGCAAGAGCAAATCCTGCTTTGCTAAGCTTGCCCTCTTCAAATGTGGGCACGCCACCAAGGCCATCGGCCTCACTGCCAAGCTTCTCTGCAACGACAGACAGCAGCTCAGCCAAACCAGCAGATGCAACGACCTGCAGTCTGTGCACTCTGCCGCCAGGTGCCTTGAATTTGAATGTGAAAGGAGTGTCTTCGGTCGCTCCAGCGAAGGTCGAGTGCTCGGGCGACTCAGGAACGCCGGCGTGGGATGCGGAGTCGTTAGGCAGGACACTATCCAGACGGTCCATCATTCCTGGGCGGCCAGAGATGTGATCGGGAGACATCAATGATCTTGCGTCCGGAGTGTAAGGGTGGTGGCTGCTTCCCTCTCCAGACATCATTGATCCAGTCTCGTCGTCACCCATTGACATCCAGAATTTGTTCCAAGCAGGGCCTTCGCCGTCGCCAGTTGACATGCTGTTGATCTGAGAGTTGTTAGTGTCACGTAGAAGTTGAAGCCTAATATTCGACTTACCTGATCAAGCGTGGCGTAGGTCAGCTTCAAGACATCGACCATGCCGACGATCTCGTCGCTCTCCTTGTTCATAACAGGGAGGTTGAGGTAGTGGCCATCGTGCATCTTCCTGAGAGCTTGCTGAATGCTCATGTCTGCAGGAGCAAAGTCGGGGTGGGGAGTCATGACACGGATGACACTGCAGTTTGCAGGGTCAAGTCCGGCAGCAATCACACGGAGGACAACATCCTTCGAGGTGAAGATACCTGTGATCTGGCCATTGTCTTGCACAAGGACAGCAGTGGTGTGGTTCTCCTTCATAGCCTGTGCAGCCTCCTTGACGCTCGTCCTCACTGATACAGTGGTGGGGGGTCTTCCGTCCAGAACAGACTCGAGTGTGGGGCCAGACATCCTCGATCGGACAGCCTCGACGTACTGAATGATCTGCTGCGGCTGGCTTGAACCGAGCTCTGCCTGAACACCTTCAAGCGCGTCGTACAATTTTTTGGATGAGGCGTATGCACGCTCAAGCTTCTCCATCGCATCGTAGAAACACTTGGTGATGTCCAAAATGCCAGAGATGTCGTGGTTCTCGTCCATAACCGGCAAATGCCTGAAGCCCTTGCGTACCATCAAATCCAGGGCATCGGTGGCACTGGTGTCGGTCTTTGCGCACAGTGGGTTCTTGGTCATGATCTCTGCGATAGTGACATTTTGCGCCCTAAGTCCAGCACCCACAACCCTGAAAGCCAAATCCTTTGCGGTGAAGATACCAGCAATCCTGTCGTCGTCGTCGGTGACAAGCACGCAGTCCTCGCGCTTGGCTGCCATCAACTGACTGGCCTCTGTCACAGTCATGTTAGGCTTGATCTGCAGAGCCTGGTTGGGCCTGAGAGCAAGCACGGTTCCGGGAGGAATCTTGCGACTCTGGCGGGAACGAGGACCACCAGCACGCTTCTTGCTGAGGTCCTTCTCGAGTTTGGTACGGAGAGCCTGAAGAAGTGGTGTCAACCATCATGTCCTGTGATGTTCTTAGCTCTTTCGCTATTCCTCATTCATACCTCATCTCTCTTGGACTGCTTCGCCCTGACGGCGCTGTGGCTAGTGCTTGCTTCGCTTTGGACCGTCTCCAGCTTGGGTCTTGGGATGTTCGAGTTGGCCACCGAGGGGCTTTCGGAGTAGACACTCTGAGGGCGACCCTTGGGGGTGCCTCTGAAGGTGCCGGTGGAAGACATGGTGCGGTGGGGGGATATGCTGGTCCCTGATAGTGGTGGGCTCAGGGAAAGCAGTTATTATATGCTGTCTCTCCCAAGCTCGTTGTTTACCGCACCGGGTCTGGGGTACGCCTAAACCCAAGGGCCGATCCTTGTCACGCGTGGGTGCCTGGTTGCTGCCTGAGGTGCTCGACGCGGCGAACGTCGGTCGCGCCTTCTCCATCGTCTTGGCAAGCACTTTGAAATCCGGCTTGAGTGCTTGACGCTAGCAGAGCAGCAGACACCACCACCACCGTCGATATCTCCAGCTAACCCAACAGCACTCGAGCAGTTTCAGCAGGTCATATACCCGCTGAATTTACTCGTCGCAAGTCGCAAAGATGGTCAAGAAGAGAGCGTCCAAGTACGGCACCCCGCGCGCATTTTATCGAGCCTCTACGAAATAAATGCTGCCCTCCCGGAGCAACACAGGACCATGGCTAACATCGCTTCACAGCGGCCGCAACAAGAACGGCAGGGGCCACGTCAAGCCTGTCCGTTGCTCCAACTGCTCGCGATGCACCCCCAAGGACAAGGCCATCAAGAGGTTCACCATCCGCAACATGGTTGAGTCCGCCGCCATCCGTACGTCGACCCGAGAATCCCTTCCGAGAATTTTGCGCCATGAGAACAGAGGAGGAGAACGGCAATGGAGTGAGGGAGAGAAGAAGGAACCGGTGGACTGACAGGATATGCACACAGGTGACATCTCCGACGCCTCTGTCTTCGCTGAGTACTCTGTCCCCAAGATGTACCTCAAGCTCCAGTACTGCGTTTCTTGCGCCATCCACGGCAAGATCGTCCGGTATGTCTTCGCCACTCACTGCGCGAGCACCCCTCGCCCTGCGCACGAACTCCTACTAACGCACAATCAAGTGTCCGCTCCCGTGAGGGCCGCCGTAACCGCGCTCCCCCTCCTCGCGTGCGCTTCAACAAGGACGGCAAGAAGATCAACCCTCTTCAGTCCGGCAAGGTCGCTGGCGCCCAGGCTTAAGCACGTCGCATGACCGAAAAGATAACCCAAGACGAAGTTCGATTTTCATGCATCACGGCGAACAAGGAAATTATGGGGCGTCTGTCTCTTGATTGAGAAGAGGGTACGGGGGAACGTGTATGCAGCGGATGAAAATACCCCGTGCTGGCCATTTCTGAAGCGCTCGGTATAGCTACAGATAGCTCAGAATCCAGAAGACCTTGAACGTCGAGCTGTGTTTACGCCAAGATGTTGTTACTACTTTCATATTCCTCTCGCCCTGATCTCACGAAACCCTTTCTGGACAACTCGACATACTGCCACCCCACAAAGTTCTTCCGATTTGTGGCAAACTGGAATTGCCTCCACACGAACAAACAATCCTAATCAGACCGTCACAATTTAGCTCACGACCATCACGATTGCACAATTACGACGTCACTACTCACTTTATTCAAGAAATTACGAAAGCAGATACTACCATGTTTTAGACTCTCTTAAACCTTAAGCGACACTGCTCTAATTCACAGGGGAAATTACAGATTTAACCACGCATGACATCAGTAGCGATCAATTGCCCGAACACATCCTCGGAATGAGTTACGACATTCCATGAAATCAGCTCATGGCCAGACACCTAGAGGAACACAGAGAAGAGGAGACGGCGAACGACATATCCATGCCTGATGAAAGCCTCATTGATCCCACCTCTGCAAGAGACCGGTCCTGGCTCAAGCAATCTTACAGGCGAACACTCCTAGTCAGCCATTGTGCACAGCCCAGAGGTTTACGAGGATATGTTTAGCTCATGTGAGGTGATCGACTTGGATGGTGATGTCAACTTCGATAGCGAGCTCGTGTAGACTGTGAGCGCCTTTGCTCTAATTTACAAGTACAAATACAGATACAGATACAAACGTAGATCACCCACTCCCTCTAATGAATCTCACCATCCGTCTCATCATCCTCCTGCGCAACACCCGCATCCTGTGCAAGCGCCAACTCCACAGTCGAAGGCCTAAACGGCCACTCCAAAAACGCCTTCACCAGGCCCTCCACCATCTCCGGCGTTAGCATCCGCACCGGCATTGTACCCGGGTCCAGTCGCCCGCCGCGTCTCACGTCCGTAATGGCAGGGACCTCCGGGATCAAGTCTTGCGCAGCATTGGGCGCCACTCGCTCCAGAGCGACGGTTACGGGCATCTTGGGCGAGTGGAACAGGTACTTCAGCAGCTCTTGGCAGATTTTGGTGCCTTCGCGGCGGTTGGCGATGCCCGGGGCGGAGAGGTCTCTGGTGTCAGGCGTGATGTCGAGGAGGGCGAGTTCGTACTGGGGCCAGAACTCCTCGGCTCTTGCTTGCAGGGGCTCGTACGGGCGGCGGTCGCGGTGGATTGTCGAGGGCCGGCATTCGGCGGAGAGGATATCGTGAATAAGCGCGCTGGAGCTATCGCGCCTGCGTTCCCCTAGGAACTTGAGATTCAGATCCGCAACGACTTTGCCGCTTGCTAGGATCGAGTCGCGGCACGCGGCGAGATCTTTGTGATTTGGGTTTTTGTCGCGGACGGCGGCATATTCGGCTTCGAGGTTGATCAGGCGGGCCTCGAGGTCCTTGATGATCACGACGCGAACGTATTGTGTGCTGTTGGCGATGAATTCAATGCTAAAGGGCCGCCGACTTTCCACGGCGTCAATTGATTGCCTGTAGCGCACGTATTTTTTCAAGAGTTCCTCAATGCGTTCCGGAGTCGGCATTGTTTTCGCCCTACCGTCGAGTTGGTCGTTGACCATCTCGACTTGCAGATTTTTCAACCACAAGTCGAACTTCTTGATGGCGGCCTTGAGTTTAGTGATGCTCGTGCAGGACGTTGTCAAAATACTGTCTGTGGTGTGGACGTCGTCTTCCACTTTGATCGCTTCCATGGCTTTAGGCATCCTGCGGCCGGGCGGTATCTCCAGACCGTTCTCGGCCATTCTGTGCTCGACGCGACCCAACATAACAGCATCCATTCTGGCTGATCGCGGCGACTCGGCGCTAGCAGCGCGTTTACAGCTCTCCATGCGCGAGATACCTGCAACTTCAGTTATTGACGCGCCCATAGTGAGGCCCGAATCATAACCTCTCTTTCCTCGGATAGCTGTAGGAAAAATTGACCGTTTCTTCTCATCTGGTAGCCACCATAGCTGGCGCACCAGGCCACTTCGGTGGAAAATGTCGTTCGTCAATGCGGTCCATGTCATGTGTTGTAACAGCAACGTCGAGGAATCAACATAAGAGGTTTTGTGTTGAATGGGATACTTCCTCCACAGGTTTCCAGTGAGGAGAATGTTTGTGTTAATCTCGCGAAGTTTTGGGTCGTCATGGTTGAGAGTAGGTTGTCCCACGAGATCCTTGTCTTCGAAGATCTGTCGATAGTTGTCCCAATATTCTCGGGGATGAGACCCAACTAGCGTTGTGTGACGATAGGTCGAACCAGGCTGGTCCAGGAGCGGCTTCATAAAGGCATCGTAGTACAGCATCTCAGGCTCCATCAGAACGTGGCGTTTTGGTTTCAGGAAGTCGTGAAGTTTTGAAGACCAGAGGCATGCGCCTGGATGCACGTCGATGACTGTGCATCCCTTGTATGCCTCCAAGCTTGGTGCGAGATAGCCGATGATGTCGTCTGTGAATATTCTTGTTTTAGTAGCGATACACAAGGGGTTCAGAATCAGGCTCACTTACCGCATAGCTGCTCGCTCACGATCTCGGCTCGTTTTCCAGGAATTTTATCGTGTGTTTTCCTGCGAGGCAGCCGACGTTCCGAATCCAATGATTTGTAGCCTCCAAAGATCTCTGTGAGTGGTCCAGTGACGGGGTATTTCGGATCATGACAGAATATGACCGGGGGCTTGATGCCCGCCGTACATCGTCGTAGAGTCGCCCTCATCAAGAAAGTACAAGTGTAAACTGCTCCGAATTATTGATGGGTCGCTAAAGGAAAGGTCCGAGATGAATAAACTAATGCCAAAGGAATACAACGCCTAATTGTACATATTGGAGGATGGGTCGTAAAAGTCTCTAGCGTGGCTTAAAGAAGAAGTGAGGCTAAACTCTCTCGTGGCAAGCGAGCCAGGGTCTTCCGTCGGGCTTGCCCAAAGAAAGCCGGGGCTTGCCCGGCTGGCTCCACTCGAACAACACAACAGGCAGCGAGCAACAGCTTGGTGAGTCTCACATCTAACACCGAAGGCTACCGCCTTTGAACAGTTTTCCTGCTTGAAGCGTGTCTCTGCTTGTAAATTTTCACTTTCAGCCTGGTGGTCGAGGGACGTCAAAACAATTCTGCAATACGAGAAATCCTCAGGCGATCGCTATCTGATCAGGCGTGGCTACAATCTTACTCACATGCTGATTAAATACGCACGGCAATCATGGCTCTCTCAAGGCATCATGCCTCTATCTCGAGGCCTCTGAACGTGCAGGAGATCGTAGCTCAAGCACAGGACTTCGACTTTTCCACAACACGTGATTTGCGAGCATGGCTTCGTGCCGCTCGCATGCTGTTGACTGAGGCTGCCATATGCGAGCAGGACGGCAATTTACAAATGGCCTACCTCTACCTTTACCGACATGCCGAACTCATCATCGGCAAAATTCCCACACACCCTGACGCCAAAGATCCAAAATTCAAAGCAGACTTAAATCTGGCTCGAAAGACTGTCAACAAGAATCTCGTCAAGCTGGAGCAATGGAAACCGAGGATCGTCCAGCAGCATCAGAGGTATGCTAAAGCTATGGAACGGCGAAATGCTGAAAAGCAGAGGATTTACGATGAGCACCGGAACGGAGAGCAGCTCGACTCAGCTTCCTCATCGCGGAGACCTTCACTCGGGATTCCGGTGGATGAAGAAGCGTATCACGATCTTGCCGAGGCGCTCGATGCTCGTGAAAACAGTCAGCTTGCAGTCAATTTGGCACAAAATGAGCTTAGAAGGCGAGACCTCAACAGACAAACGACACGGCAAGCGGGAGTTTCGCCCGGCACAGTTGCATCTCGCAGGCAGGGTTTGGTGATGGACATGGAAGATCCGTACGAGCAAGATGGAGGGCGGAAGACCGAGGCTGACAGAGTGTCGGAAGGCATCAGAGAAGCTGGCAGTTATCTTCACAAGCGTGGGCAGGAAAGCCGCGATGCCAGGACGCATGACTTCACGACTCAGCAGCGGTATCAGTATCCTACAGTGCCTGCCAAAGAGGGCACGATGCAGTGGGACAGTGCACCTTTGCAGCCTCGAAACTCGAGCCTGCGCTACGATCAGCCACCTGCGATCCCATCTAAGGATGGAACCCGCGAGGACGCACCACCAGTACCTGAAAAGCACAGTTACAACATGAACAACTCATCAGCTGCACCGAAGACCGCTTCAAAAGTCACGTTCAAACCAAATGCGTTCACCGAAGGAGGTGCTCCATTGCGGACTGTCTTCCTTCCACCGACTCTACGAACAACATTCTTGAACCATGCCCACGCAAATACTGCTCGCAACCTGGAGACTTGTGGCATACTTTGTGGGACGGTCATCTCGAACGCACTATTCATTAGTCACTTGGTCATCCCGGATCAGACCAGCACCAGTGACACTTGCGATACCACTGAAGAGGGCGACAACGAACTATTCGATTTCTGTGACGGCAACGATCTCCTAGTCTGCGGCTGGATACACACGCACCCGTCGCAGTCATGTTTCCTGTCCTCACGGGACTTGCACACTAGCTCCGGCTATCAAGTGATGCTGCCAGAAGCGATCGCCATCGTCTGTGCGCCACGGCAGAACCCAGACTGGGGCATCTTCAGGCTGACTGATCCGCCTGGCTTGCCAGCTGTGCTGAACTGCCACCAGAAAGGCCTCTTCCACCCTCACAGCGAGAACAATTTGTACACCGATGCGCTGAGACCGGGACACGTTGTCGAGGGGCCAGGCCTCAAGTTCCAGACCGTCGATCTTAGGAAAGCTTGAGTATTACTGCCTTATGCAGGGCGATGGAGAGTTCGTGCATGTCAGGCTGCATTAGACAGGTATTTTCGACGTAGTAGCAGCATGCGAATTTAGGCGTCAGAACGCCTTCCAACTACAACCTCACGTGCCGTATGTTGAGAGCACATTCCAAAAGAGCGTTACTGGGGTGAATAGTTGCAATATGTGTGGTCAAGGCGCGCGCCCGCGTGAACCCCACGATTGGCCGTTGCGCTTGTGCAGGGACGCACGTCATTGTTCGAAGACAGCAGGGCATCTCTCGCGACAACTCCTGAAGAAAGAACAAAAGCACTTGACCACACCACACTCAATCACTTTTCCACAATACCCAAAACCACCTCCAATCAACATCGCCACTATCTGACTCCACGCCGTCGCCGTTCCAATACTTCTCACGCATTACACCACGCCGACTGCACGAGCTCACATCTTCGTCAACGGCTCCCTCCGAAGCTCTCGCTGCAGGTAAAGAGCTGCGAGCTACACCAGGAACTTTTCTCACCAACATCAACCCTCTACAAACCGTCGCAATGTCCAATGCGCCGACCTTGATCAATCTCCCTCCCCCGCCGTCTGACCCGGTGACGCCCTCTGACATCCCGTGAGTTCACTCCTGCACCTTTCCCTAACCCGCAGCCAAGCTGACCATACAGGTCTCGAAGTGGTACGCCGAACTCTACCATGACCTCCATGTCAGAGCTTTCCACTGTCGCAATCAAAGACGGTCACCGCGGTCACTTGCCTCACCAGCACACTCAAGCGCCCTCGGGTCTTAGCAACCAGCTCGACGCAGAGCGCGCAGATCGCATTTCGCGCCTCGCCGGACTCGAGCGTGTCACTGCAGGCCGCAACCCTACTCCCATCGGCCAACTCACCCCTGGCGCTGCAGCGCCTGCACACCCTCCGCAAGGCTACTTCGACGCACAAGGTAACCCTGTCATGGGTCGCGAGCGTAGCACAGTCGGCAGCGCTTCTGCGACTGGAAGTGTCGGAGGCCGTACAACATGGGCGGACAGTGAAGCCGGCGACGCCGACAAGATGAGTGAGAGCCAGGACATGGACATGGACACGTCCTCGGTGGGTGGCATGTCCGAAGAAGGCACGCCCAGCCTCGTCGGCTTCGGCGAGTCGGGTGCTCGTACACCTGCAAGGCACAGTGTGATCAGTCAGGGAGGCAAGGGCACCACTCCCACAGCGCGTGACGCCAGGATGCTTGACGGCATGACCTACGACCGCGATGTGGTAGACACTGCCTCCAGTGGGCGTCGCCCAGGCACTGGTAACACAAGTGCTTCGGAGCAGGCGGAGCGCATATTGAGAGACAACATGGACACCACCAGCAACGATCGCATGCTTGGAAACAGTGGTCAGGCGAACGATCTGGGCAAGTTTGGCTTTGAAAAGTAGAAGCCGAGGCCAGAGGAATTGTTCTTGCTTACAGGCGACGCTTATGCCGGACGCCTCGATCGAAATCTCATTCCGCAGAAGCGGCTGCAGTGCAGTGGCTTCTCGCACGCGCTAACGGGTAACGACAAATAAAAGAAAAAAACATCACGACGATACCATAAGGTAGGAAGAACGGAAGTGTGCGGATAGCAGAGCATAGCTTGGTAGTATGCAGTATGACACTGATCATATGAAATAAGGTTGGCACGAAAATTATGTCGCGATTGCCGTTGATGAGTGATTATGGTCTCAGTGAATCAAGCTGTAGAAAGCTTCACGGACGATTTTGTGTCCTTCTCATTGAATGAATTTGTGTGTCACAGTGATACAGGCAGAGGACAGAGGACACACCCAGACGCTTCTGGATCGCTTTTACGTGCATCCTCTACGGTCTGGGTATCCTCTTCAGGCAGGAAATGATTATAATGGTACATACCATACCAAAAGCGACCTCCAGCTGTGCTTGCCCCAAGCCATCGTCACTGAGGCGTTCAGTTCGCGCCGATCACGCTGCAGTATGCATTGTGTCCCTTGGTCTGTGTCAGCTACAGCAGAGACGGCACAGAGGCATACTTCCACTACCAACCAATAGTGTCGGGCCTTACCAAAGTACAGAGACGTCCCGTCTACTCTCTACATTGTTTGATTTCGGGGCGAGCCTTTCTCCGGATCCGAGTCCCCGGGCCTTTGGGGCTCTTTGTGGAGGCTATGCGGAGGTTTGTGGATGGCCTAACGGCGGCTCTTCAGGTTCGACCCTTCGAACAATGTACCTTGATCAACGGTTTGGACACAAGTTCAACATTACAAACTTTACTCCTCAGAGGTATGGTTGATTTGATCTTTATCTAACTGTCAAGAGTCGATAAATCATATCACCACAACGAAGGCCATCGAGTGAAGCGAAAGCGATCGTTGATTTAAGGTATCAATTACGTCGTTCGTTGGGCCATTACGGAGGCTACCCCGGACGACAACAACCCAATTGTCATTGTCACTTTTCACCACCGCCGCCTTCTTCAGCCACATCCATCAGACTTTAGGTTTACCTTACCTATTTGCGTCACATCTATCTTGCCGCACTTCCAATCCCGGCAACCAGGAAAGCACTAGAGACCAATCGATCTACCACACAGCATCCAAGAGATCTTGAGATCATGTCAAGCTCGTGGGATCTGCAAACATCAACTGCTGAAATCACGCACTACAGTCGCCATCGGAGATATGCTTTAGATCCCCGCTCGAGGTCTGGCTAGTCTGGCAAGCTTCACATCCCGCTGTTTATGTCACTGGTGCTTAGCGTCCCAAGGTACAGCTTATAGTGGGACTTCCGCATTCGGATGTTGGACAGAACAGAACACCTTCAGACCTCACAAGATGACGACCGAATACACCAAAATGGGATCTGGGGCTCTGTTGTGGCTGTCGATTAGTCTCTGGTCTTGCTGCACGAAGCAACCCAGCAATTGGATGAGTCTGGGCACCTATTACACACCATCCGGACATTGGCTAGGGCATGCTGTTGGTGAGCTACTGTTTCTTCCGCCTTCACTGCTCAGTATGCATATATATAGGGCTTGCCATCTCTCGAATTACAACAATTTCAGTCCCATCTTCGCCAGCTTTTCAATTGTCCATCGCACACACTACATCACAAGCTCTTCTTCATCACCTCCATCATGAAGTTCGCAGCAATCTTGGCCATTCCAGCAATAATTGCCAATGCAGCTAGCATTGGTTTCAACCAGCAAAATGCAAACGTGAGTTCACGACCAACAGGCTTGTGTTACCCTCTAGCTAACATCTCCTCTTCATCAAGTTCGACGACATCCCCGTCACCGTTCCAGTAGCATCCTTGCAGCCCATTGGCACCTACAAAGGTCTCACGTGGGACGGCTTCAACGTCATCAACGTCGCTCTCGCTCCCGTTGGCGTCGCCGCTCAATCCAAACCCAACGTCGCCGTCCAATACATCCTGTCCACGGGCCTCGACAACACCGCGACCCTCAAGCCAGCCAGCAGCAAGACAGTCTACTTCTCCCTGCAGAGCTTCTACTTCGGCTGCGTCGCTTCTTCCCAGGAGACCGTCGCCGGCGTCCCTCTTGCTTGCTCTTTGAAATTGACTGGCAAGCGCAAGGGCAAGACAGTCGTGACCCAGGATATCAGTTTCACCCCGGCGGGTTTGCTCACGTCTCCCATGAAGAAGCAGACCTTTGCTGGCGCTTGGACGAACGTTGACGAGGTTGACTTCCAGCTGAATGGTCTGCTTGCTGCTGCTACCAGTGTTTTGTACGACAATGTGCAGTTCACTACCTTCACGGCCTGAGTTGAACATGTACGTTGAACGAAAGCACACGCACACGCAGGCACCATACAGCTAATAGGGTTAGGGCTTTTGATCAGAAGCCACATGAATTTCTGGCCGGACTGTTGAATTCACTTTATTTCCGTCTGCTACATCAGTATCTTGAAGAATTAGTCTAAATTTATCAAAGTACCAGTCTCGAACATACGTATAGCATACATGCGGCCAATCAATAGTGACCTTTCCAACATGACTCGCCACACTATGTCTCTTACGGATAGTTGTCCGATGCGACTCTTCAGCTCACAATCAGAAATGGTTAGACTGATGCATCCCACTCGTTCACTTAATTAACAATGCTTGCAGTTGCAGTCGCTTGCAGACCATAGCAGAATCCTACGCGAGCCCCTCCGAGGGGCAAAGACCTTCAAATACTAGGTTCCATGTCTCGCAAGCATTCTTTCGGGGCACTCTTCGTGAACTCGTCGGCAACATGACGCCTCTGGTGCTGGGCGTTTTGTCCGCTCTTGTCTATCTTGCCGCGCTAGCATGTTATCGCATCTACTTCCACGCTATTTCTCATATCCCGGGCCCGAAGCTCGCGGCATTCACATACTGGTATCAGTCCTACTATGATATGTGGCCTTACTCTGGCCGCTTTCTATGGAAGACTGCCGAGCTGCACGAACAATATGGTCCGATCGTGCGAATTGGACCCAATGAAGTTCAGGTGAATGATCCCGACTTTTACAGTGAGATGTACTCGTCCGGTAGCAGGCGTCGTGAGAAGTCGAAGCTCTGGTTTTGGATGGCTGGGTGGACTCCGTTCGAAGAGGCGATGGCGGGCTTACCTGGTTGGTTATGGCATGATCTATGGTACCATTGCGATAATACTAACTGATATTCTCTAGTGAGATCTGCCGTAGGCAATTGGAATTGTGGCAAGGCATCTAACACTTTTTAGGACTCTAATTTCGGCACCTTGAACCATGATACTCATCGCATGCGACGAGCCGCCATCGCACCCTTTTTTGCGAAGCAGAAAATCCGCGATCTTGAGCCTATGATTCAGGAGAAAATTGAACTGCTGAAGGCCAAATTGCTAGAACGTGCGGAGACTGGCGAGATCCTCGACATGCAGCGTGTGTATGCCGCTCTTTCCCTCGACATCATCACACAACACGCTCTCGGAGAGAGCTGGGAAGCACTTCAGCGTCCGGATCTCGGAGCTGCTATTACCAATGCCATCCAGATGATGTTGGTCATGCATCCATTTGGACGTGCATTCCCGCTCGCTATGCGCATAATCGAGGGCTGCCTTTCGTGGCTCATCGCCAAGTTTGAGGATGAGAACGATTATGGCAGCAGCCCGGCTGGCTTCTTGAGGTATATCCGGAAAGCTACTTCGAGGGTTTTTGATCGTGTTGCCAATGAGAACGAACCGGACTCCTCGGCCGACGCTCCCATCATCTACAAGGTCCTGCGCGAGAGCAGTCTACCTGTGTCAGAGAAAAGCATTTCTCGCATGTCCGCCGAGACCCTCGTACTCACCGCTGCTGGTACAGACACAACTGCTCGCACCCTAGCCATCGCACAGTACTACCTCCTCTCGGATCCAGCAAGACACACTCGTCTCCTTGCTTAGCTACGCACTGTAATTCCCGCCCCAGGCGCTCCTATTCCATCTCACGACGCTCTCGAAAAGCTGCCATATCTCACGGGCATCATTCTGGAATCGTTGCGCCTCAGTAACAGCGTCCCAGGACGCTTGTCACGTATCGCTCCCGACGAGGACTTGCGGTACGGCGATTTCATCATCCCTCGCGGCACCACATTTGGTCAAAGTAATTGGTTCATGCACACAAACCCCGAATGCTTCCCCGACCCGAACGCTTTCATGCCAGAGAGATGGTCAGACCCCGATGCCGACCGCCAGCGCCGCTACTTGGTGCCTTTTGGCAGAGGTACTCGTATGTGTCTTGGCTTGAACCTGGCGTATGCGGAGATGTATCGCACGTTAGCCACTATCATGAGCGACATCGAGATGGAGTTGTTCGAGACGACCGACAGGGATATCACGTGAGTATTGATGTTGTTCTTTCTGAAGATGCTGATCACTGACTTCTATGTTCCAGTATGGACCACGAACACTTCACGGCGATGTATCCTAAGGATAGCAAGGGAATCCGTGCGAGGGTGGTGGGCAAGATGAAGGCGTAGATGTTGGGTCGATTTCGGAAACTTCCTGGTCACGTTGATAGAGCCGGCAAGTTGGAAATGAGGTTATGATCATTTGAGCTGCTCCCAAATCATTGCAAGTCTTAAAGTGATATCGTAGAAATATTCGTAGCATATTGTAGACTCTTAAGGCTGCATTCTTGCCTCATGAAGAGCCTCAGGCACTTATGCGTACCTGACGCTAGTGAAGTCTAAACTCGGCTATACATGCCCCAATCCGAATGTTGTGCTGACACTGCGTTCAACACACCGAACATCCAACATATCCATAGGACACGATGGACAGTGACGCCGACTGGGCGGCTAGTGCCCTCTTCTCACCCTCAAAGGCACGCATAGCCCAAGCTCAAGCACGCGACTGGGGCTTTGTGGACTCCTGGCTTGCGAAACGATACAGCGGCAAAAGGGTTCCAGCTTTCGAGAAAAGCGAAGACACACTGGAAGCATTGCTTACGCTTGCTACGCTCAATGAAAGTGCCGACGAGCAAAGACAAGCAGTAGACAGAGTCGAGCAGTCCGCCCTATCTGGTTTGGAGAAACAGAGATCCGGAGCAAGTGAGGACATCTACCAAGCCATACTGAGGCACCTCAATCAAGACGGTGACGAGAGCCTGGAGACACTGGCCAAGACCACACTCATCCTCAACGCACCTTCGAATGCAACGGTCGCAGATCTCGCTGCTTCCTCCATTGATCTACAGACTGAGAATTTTGATCTCTCTCAGCAGCAAGCCCATCTCAAGGAACAGCGGGCAGCGCTACAACGTGAGGGAAATCGGCTCAAAGCTTTACTGCGCGAGCTCAAAGATGATGCCTTCCAGCCTGCACCTGATCTCGCCGAACAAACAATCGAATGGAATAAGGCATCAAAGCACATGAAGGCCAAGGTTGGCGAGTACGATGACAGACTAAGTGCGCTCCGCTCAGCAGGCTCTCCTTCCATCTCGGTAGAGCAAGTCGCGCAGCAGTCAGAGAATCTACGATCGCAGCAAATGAAATTGACCGGACTCGAAGCCGAACTCAAGGCATACCAAAGCTTGCCTACGAATGCACGCGAAGCCAGAGCCGCTCTGGAGGATTCGCGAGATGAACTCCGGCGCTTAACCCAAAGACGAGACAGGCTTTTCGAGGGACTAGTTCAAGCAGGATAGACTCCCGAGTCTGGCCGAACACTCTCATTCATCGACACTGCTTATCTACAAGGACGTGCAGAACGTTTCTACTTCCTGCGCAACACGATCGGGGTGCTCGACGCAGTGCCAATGTCCGCATGCATCCAGTATCTTCAGGTCCTTCTTAGCCGCACCGACATGCTCAAGAATATATTTGCAACCCTCCAATGGCGCAGACTTGTCTTCGTCGCCAGCAAGAATGAGCATTGGTACTTGCACAGCCGCGAAGTCTGGTTCGTTGGCATCAACAATGGCCTGGCAGTGTGAAGCGTACGCTTTCGCATCCGAGCCTAGAATCAGTTCGCGTATGAAGCCTCGTGTCAGGGCCGATGCTTGGGTGCTTGTTGCAGCAGTAGGAACAGTGTCTGCAATTGGTTCCATGCCATCTGCACAGTCTGTCAGCACTGCATTCTCATTCGGCATCATTTGGAGCACTCGCTCTTCAACACAGTCTCAATCCTGGAACTAAAGACTTCCGCCTTGACCGAGCCTGGGTTCACTGGACCGACAGGCACAATGCCCAACACGCGTTCAGGGAACCTCGAAGCAACAATGCATGTGATAGTTCCTCCCATTGAATGGCCTGCAATCACAGCTTTCTCAATTTCCAGCGAGTCCAGTAGCGCCACTACGTCCTCAGCAATCCCATCGAGAGTGACCTTCTCGCCATTCGACTTGCTTCGGCCAGCGCCATAGCTGTCGAGTGCAATACACCGGAATCTGGGAGAGATCTTTGAGATGACTGGCATCCAGTAGTTCTGCGATGAGCCTAATCCGTGGACCATAAGGATAGGGACTGTGGCATTTTGGGGTTGGTGCAGCACGCTGGAGTCGAAATAGTGAATCTTGCGGTCCTTGATGGTGGCGTACGGCATTTTGGTGGTAAGGAAGCTTTGATAGAGGATTTCGAGTGCAAAATCGAGTCAAGAGAATGCTTCGTGTATGATACTGTTTCTACGCAATGTTATCAGTATGGACTGTGAGAATCGTGTTCGGCAAGCTCGACACAGGTTGCCGATCGGATGATGCACTTTCGAACCTACCCCATCCGTGTCCACAGCCGCACAGTGGATCTCAGTGACGTCGGGTCTTGGCGGTTGCATGGGAGGACATTTGAGGAGGCATCTTCTACCATCAACCATGAACACACTGAAATTGTTTCGTTTCTTTGCGTTCGTCAAGTATCAAGTCCAGTGAGGCTACAGGGCTACGCTCGTATTGCCTCGTTGAGACATTGATTGCCGGGTGTGGACAGCTCAAAATCTGAGCTACAATGCAGATCAAAGTCAGCAATGTGCACATAACAACATAATCACCACGCTGGAAGGATTGCCATCAGGCTAACTACTATTGTCACTTTCCTTGCTTTATTCAGCATGGTAGTCAGCAAGGCTACCACTTAAGGGTCACATTAAACATATAAGGCGATATCCCTCGTCCTTCCAAGAGTGGGAAACGATGCCAACGTTGGGTATGCGGCCGCCTATGGTCACGAGCTGTATCGTATTTTTACACTGCTGATATTTGTAACGCTGCTCACTATTCACAACGCAAGCCATAGCAACTGACAAATACATGCCGCCTTAGAGGTGTCAAGTGGCTAACAAGCTCCAACAATTGGCTTCGAGATCTCCATGCCCCGCAAAACTCAAGTGGCACCCCGCCGGGACAGATGGAACTAGCAGTGTACATAGATCTATGTCTGCCAATCGAGCGGTGCGTTGGCGTCCACAGAAGGCCAGACTGCTCATCACTTACGGCAATCGTGGTGTTAGAGTTTGCCGTTCGTCCAGGAAGCGGGGATCATGAGATCCTGTAGCGGAAATATGGGTTTCGTATATAGCTATGTTACGACGGTTGACTTGTTGACGATACTGTTCGTAGTAGAATATTAGACCTTTGCCGTCGACCGACTTACCTTTGAATCACAAGCTACCAAACAATCAGAAAGTAGACATCATGACTCTCCCATTGCAAGATCACACCACCGAGGCCGCCAGACGGGACAGCGGTACGACGACGAAGCCAGGAGCTATCAATCAGGCGACATCGAGCAAATACATCAAATGGTGAGTATTCGTTCTCCAGGATTTCTAGCTGTATCGTTCTAATGCGGCGGCAGGAATGCGTCTGGCGTCGAAGTCGAACAACCTGGTGAAAAGGAGAAGATCAAGCAAGTGTCCGACCAGTTCAACCGTTTCCAGATGATGAGTGAGCCTAAACCCCCTCGTCCGGTGTTCTGAGGCAAAGCTGATCGATGTCAGACTTTAATGAGCATATGCACTGCCTTCGCGGTACTCACCTCAAGACCCAAGGCGTAAGTCAACTACCTATCTTTTGCTTCTGACGTCCAGTCGCTGATCAGTCCAGTGCGTGGTTGGCAAGTTCATCGTCCACGAGAACCTCCCATCCCATCTCGCCCAGGGCATGTTTGCTCGTCCCGCTACCTACGATTGCATCATGCGTTACTCCTCCCTCACCCCGAAGCTCGTACCGGACAATGCGCCAGCACCTCGCGGCATTGGCATGAAGATCTTCGGCGTGGAAGGAGAAAAGATCTGGGGCGCCGATAAGAAGACGCAAGACTGGACCATGAACAATTATCCAATCCTTGAGCTGCGCGATCCGAAGACGACGTATGAGATCGCGGACTGCTTGGAGAAGAACTGGAACGATATTCCCAAGTTTGCCGAGGAGCAGGCCAAGCGCATCGATGCGGATGTTGCTACATATGGCGGTCAATTGCCTCGTCAGCACAGTAAGTTTAACAATTGAACGCAGAGTTGTGCCTATGCTAACGTGAGTTTACAGTGGTTGCCATGCCTCAATGGTCTCAATCAGCTTACCGCCACGGTGACTTTGTTGCCAAGTACGGAGTCTTCCCGCTCGGCGAAGAGCAGAAGAAAATCGAGAAAGATTACATCAAGGAGGACGACCCTATCAACGTGATCTCCCAGTTCAATCGCGAATTCCACATGAAGCACAGAGTCACCTACAAGTTCTGTGCGCAACTGCTCGAGAACCTAGATGAGCAGCCAGTAGACGACATCGGTGTTGAGTGGGACGAGAACAAGTACCCGATGGAGCACATCGCAACCATCGAATTCGAACCACAAGACGCGTGGCTGCCCGAGTTCCGAACCTGGTGGGATGACAGAATCACTTGCAATTCCTGGCACGGGCTCAAGACGCATCAGCCGCTCGGAAGCACGAACCGAATGAGACGCGTGGTTTACGCCGAGTCGAGGAAGCTCCGCTTGCAAGTGAACGGGTACAAGAACTATATCGAGCCAGCAAGTCTCGACGAAGTTCCTGCGCCGATTCCAGCCCCACAAGTCACTCTACCGTTCCAGAACGCGACCATGACGGCTAAAGTCGATGGTTGAATGCTTGAGAGCATCAATTTGAATTTTTGTTGAAGGCTGAATTTGGGTGATGTACTTAGGGGTCTTATTGTTAATGAACATCGTACAAAGTGTTGGTCTCTGTCGAACACTTCCCTGAGCTAAGTCTTGGACGTAATGTTATGGCATGGTGGCCTGCTCCGGGCATGCGATGCTACTTTTTCCCATGTGAGTCCCATTGCTCCCGAATCTCGATGCAGTCAGCACGCCCGGCGAAGCCGTCGAACGGACAGGTGCTTGTCCGCGATGAGCATCGTCTATAGATCGCGTGTCCGAAGATGGGGGTCTGTGGGCCGCGTAACCCGGCGGAGGCGACCGGAATAGTGCTCGAGTGCCTCGATTTGATAATGGCGTTTCATCTCACGAGGCCGGTTTGTGATGTGGATTTTTCGGTGCAGTGGCGGCGTCGAATCTGGTCTCGCTTATAATGACCGCAAGGTTCGCACGCAGCTTGTCAGTCTCCAGAGGATCCAGGTGGGCATCACTTGGTCACACTAGCAGCACCTCCAGCACCGACTCTGTTCCTCTCATCCTTGGTGAAGCAAGCGCCACCCTGCTTCAAAGCGCCAACCAGAAGCTCAACGCTGCTTTGACCTTTGAAATCATTGGCGCTTCTCAGCTTATCGAGGTCATCAGAGAATTCCTTAGCAGCCTGGCGGAGGTAGAACGATTCGAAAGCCTGCTCGTTGTCTGCTTTCGGGGCCTGTACTGGAGGTGGTGTTTCTCCAGCTGGCGAAGGGCTGGCACTTTTCCTAGATTTCGTGGATACACTCTTGGAAGGTTGTCTGGGTTCCGAGCTTGAAATTGAGCCGTCGCTGTCTGAGTCCGAAGACGATTCCGAGGACGAAGAGACTGCTAAAAGTTAGTTGGTGCTTTGGATGTTTGAGACTGCTTGACTGAGTTTTACCCTCGGTCCTAGCCTTCCTACTCCTTCGCGAAGATTTCTTTGGGCCTGTTTGAGGAGGAGCCATGTTGTTAAGATAAATGTGTTGATCGATGGCACTTCGCATAGATCGTGAAGTTCTTGAGAGGAAGTAACGACGGGAAAGTTTGCTGCCTTGGCTGCCTGAGGCCACTCTTGACTTCCATATCTTACCATCGCGACCACATCAACTGCTGCCTGAACAAAGAAATGTTCATCACATTGCCCTGCCGACGAAAAACAGAAGATGATGTTCTGAATCACCACAGAACTTCTCAGAGCTGTCGAGAACTGACTTGAACCCACTTTCATTGGACCAAGTTCTGCAAGCCGTCCAAACACGCCCACTCTGGTCGCCACCGAGCAACTTCACCATCAACCTAAAAAGAGAAAATAAGAACTAGCCATCATGCCACTCGGAATCACGCGCCTAAACGAGCGCACTCAGCGCCCCAATCCTCTCATCAACTTCATCAAAGCTCCCGACCCGACATCTCTGGACTTCCTCAATCGCATCGCAGCTCAATGCTACCCAGTCATGAAACAACACCACATCTCCGTGATGTCTCTGGAAGAGTTCCCGCCAAACAATGAATTCCTCGGCCGAAACTTCAACGCAGGCGAGATCATCCAGCTCGTGTTGAAAGACAAGCAAGGCCGTTGGCTGGGCTTCAAGTTTGTGCAAATGGTGATGATGCACGAGCTGGCACACTGCAAGCAAATGAACCATTCCAAATTCTTCTGGCAGGTTCGGAATGGTTTCGCGAGCGAGATGGAGGGTTTGTGGGCGAAGAAGTATGTTGGAGAGGGAATGTGGGGACGTGGCAAGGATTTGAACACGGGAGCGTTTGTGCAAGAAAGGGAGCTGGCTGAGGGAGATGTCCCTGAGCATCTCTGTGGTGGAACCTACAGGCGCAAAGGCAAAAAGAGAAAGAGGGGTGGCCAGGCCGGCGACCAGGGAGCGGACAAGCCGAAGCTAACCTATGCAGAGAGACAGCAGAAGCGGATTGCGAAGAAGTTTGGAGTTCACGGGGAGGGAGCTGCATTGGGAGACGATGAGATGATACGTGGTGCACTTGAATCAGCTTCTGGGAAACGACACGCTGGCAAGCCGAGGGTGGCGAACAGCAAACGTGGAAGGGAACTACGAGCGCAGGCGGCACTTGCAAGGTTTGGTGCTGCAAAGTCCGAGCCTGTCAAGGAGGAGCCTGAGGTCAAGTCGGAGCCGTTCATCAAGCAAGAACCTGAGGACAGTGAGACGGACTCAGATTGGGATGATGCTGAGTTTGATGGAAGCCAGAGTACGACTGACATGATCAAAGTCTGTGGAGACGAAGGCGAAGATGAAGATGGCGCGCACAACGAGATGGATGATCTGAGGAAGATGGGGCAGAAAGCGTCCGTTGGCGTCGAAGGAACTGACCCGAAGAACTCAACTCCAGGAATTACTGCAGCGGTCAATGCGGCAGCAGACCACGTGGACTCGGATACTGAGAGCGAAACAGATGATGTTGTCACAACGACTGTTCAGCCCAGCGAAACTGCTACATTGGCAGACACCAACGCTCTACAGCAAGTCACAAGCCCTGCACACTTAAACGATGACATCGAGGCCAACCATCAAACCACTGCGCCCACCTCTGCAGACCAGCCGGGCACCTGTCCGATCTGCTCTCTCGTCAACGATCCTTCGAGTCCAACGTGCATGGCTTGCTCGAACGTCCTGCAGCCATCACTCATGCCAGATCACTGGCGCTGCAAGAGCGAAGCCTGCCAAGGTGGCTCTTACATCAATGCCGGCGACGCTGGACGCTGTGGTGTATGTGGTGCACAGAAACCCAAGCAAGGTGGCGGAACAAGGCCTATTGGTGTGATTGGAAGTGACGTACTGAGGTGGGATTGAGCTTATGGTACTGAACCCATGGTTCACGAGAGAGTTCGTGCGTTGTTCGCGTGATGATATTTCGCTAAAAGGTTGCTTTTGCTTCATGAGATACCCAGATTATTAGTTAGAGTCGTGTGAGGGGACCGAAATCCAAACCAAAGACAGTGCTTCGAGTTTCCATTTCCGTCTGCACGCTCTGAAGTGTACCTTATGGTCTCCTCCACAGCTTCGTACGAACTAGCATCGACAATCGCCGAGTAGAGCCCCGTCTGATGGTTGGGAATAGACTCTTCTGCAAATTGACTTCCATGTTGATGATACAATATATGTGACATGTTATACATACAAATAATGCTTGGCCTGGCCGCCAGGTATGCAGTTTCCCTCCGGTGATCTGCTTCTCCAGATTTTAATCCGTTGTGCTCTCCAGCGTCCATCAGACAATGCCTCATCTCTTCAAGATTTTCCTCTGCCCATAGTCGGCCTCGACCTCGGACAGCCATCTCCATTCTCCTGCCATTGGTCGTCCGTGGCTGTGCTCCATACACGAATAATGGTGGACACCCCAACACCTTGCCCTTCAAAGCTCCAGAAAAAGAATCGACTTTCGACAAATTCAATCTAGAAAGCCCTCTGCTTCAGGAAATGCTCGATCTTGGTGACATGGTGGCCCTTGATCATAATGTGCCCGGTCGTCCTGTTGATCACACACTCCTTCTCGGCAAGACCCAAGAGCTCTCTCAACTCATCCCTCAACACCTCTGCGTTTCCATCAACCTTCTTCACCCGAGTCACGGGCTTGTTTCCTCCGGCCTTGCGCAAAGTGTAAATGGGCAAGTGCTTGCTAGGAGTCCTGGTGACAAAGTATGGCAGATTGGGCGCGCAAAGGTGCTTCTCTAATAGCTCCACGGCGTCCGGGATGAGTTTCTCGACGGTCGGCTTGTGGTGTGATGCGCCGCGGGTAGGGTAGTGGCGCTCGACTTTGGGGAAGTTTGTGCGGTGGGAGGCTTTGGACTCCTTGGGTCGGGGCAGCGATTTGGTGTTGCGTGGAGGGTATGAGTCGGGAGCGGTGCGCGATGCGATAAGGTTGCGGTCTGGTGGTGTTGGTCAGTATGGTGTATGCATATTCTTGATATCGCTTTCACATACCCTCTCGCGCAGCGAGACATGATGTGCTGGTGGAGAAGTGCATGAACTGGCGGACGGTCGCCGGGCGCGGAAGGCCCATTGGGCGAAGGAAAGACATGAAGGGAGTCACGGCGGCCATGTTGGGTATGCGACACGTGATATATTTGTTGTATGGTGAAGTGAAGGGGTTGAGCTGGTGATCTCCAAAGTTCCTCTCTTGCTCTCTCTCCGCTGTCCGCTCGCTTGATCGACGTTGTTCTGCCTCCTGCCTCTGCCTCTGCCTCTCCAGCTTGCAGCATCTCCGCCTTCAGCTCCTTGGCAAAATTTGGCCGCGCACTCTCCCGCGAAAACGTCAACTCATACATACACCGCGGGGTGCCAGCGACGACGACGACAGTGATCCCCATACACATACTCGCAGCCATGGCAGACAACAAGGCCGACATCGCGAAGGAGCACTCGCTGCTGCCCAAGCTCATCCCCCACCTGGACCGCCACCTCGTCTTCCCTCTCCTCAACTTCCTTGAGGAGGAGACCCCCGAGGACCAGAGCATCGACGACATCACCCAGGCCAAATATGCCCTCCTCAAGGAGACCAACATGAGCGACTTCGTCGGCGACCTCTACGCCACCATCAACAACCTCCCCGAGAGGCCCGCCGAGTACGACACAAAGCGCGATGAGACTCTGGCCAAGCGCACCCAGTTCGAGCAGGACACCGAGAAGATCCTTGGCCTTCTTGGAGACAGCGAGGTCGTCAACAACCTGCGCGCCGACAAGGCTGCCAACTTGCAGTACCTTAAGGACACCCACGGCGTGACTCCCGAGATGGTCGACCAGCTGTACGAGTACGGCCAGTTCCAGTACTCGTGCGGTGACTACGGTAGCGCCTCCGACCTGCTCTACCAGTACCGCATTCTGTCCACCGACAACGACAAAACCAGCGCCGCCTCATGGGGCAA
>Ga0265797_10003086_pt1 | contig 27106 bp, 27 predicted proteins | sample P2T30metagenome_FD_192433 | JGI IMG/M metagenome (GOLD analysis project Ga0265797, IMG submission 192433) | Plant litter microbial communities from East Loma Ridge, Irvine, California - P2 T30 | ecosystem: Environmental > Terrestrial > Plant litter > Unclassified | place: USA: California... | reverse complement strand
CCATGACTTGTTCTTGCGTTGAAATTTCCATGTGACTGTACAAGCGCACCATCATCTTCTGTGCCCACATCTTGGTCGCTTCAACAGCCATGTCGAGAATTTTCCTTGAGCCTTTCGTCCGTGGCAATGACTCAATGTCGCTGACCATTTGGAACATCGCCAGCCTGACTACTCCGACATAAGCTACCCTTTGTCCTTCTGTGAGCAGCTCCTTGGTTGTCTGCATTTGCGAGATCAGATCTCGCGCTTCGTCTTCTTCGTCCAGAGCATTGCGGGCATAGCCTTCCTTGAACAGATAGGCAGTGTTGTCGTCCATACTCGTATTTGATTGGGCATCTTCATCATCCTGTACACGGGTGTAGCCTTTCGCTGCGCCTCCGAGTTTTCCATAAGCCATGGTTTCGTCGTCTTCTTCGTCATAGGCTTTTGCAGTGACCTTGCCCCAGTCATCGTACTGTCGGTATGTCGCAAGAGCAGGCATGTCTTGCCATTCGAGCTCCTCTTTCTTCTCCTCTTCTTCGTCCTCGCGAGGAGCTAACGCTTGATGCGACCATTCCGATGCGCCGACTGACTTCTTGTATGCATGACCGCGTGGTTTGTCATTGCTCTTTCGGGGCGACGCGGCCGATGGCTCGTTGGTATTGCTCGTAGGTTCCGTAGTCTGCTTGGTATCCTCTTGGTTGGCGGTCTGCGCCGGAGTAGCGGTTTCTGCCGGTTTCTCTTTTATCAAGGTATCATTGTTCATCGGAGTAGCGGCTGCAGCTTCTGTGGGCTTCTCTTCGTCCTTCACGGCGTCGCTCTTTATCGTCACAACCACTTCGCCGGCCACCGCTCGCTCAACTTTAGGCGCGTCCTTCACATCCTTGTCCACTGCCTCTTTCTCATCCTTAACATCATCTTCCTCGTCATCATACACGCGCCTTCTCGCCGGCCGTATAGGCAGCCCAAACTCGTCCGCCTCGGGAGGCTCAACCTTTGTCTGTGCCTGCTCCTCTACAACCACCTTCTTCTCCGCACCACTCTCATTACTCGACTCCTTCGCCGCACCAGCACCATCCTCAGGCATAACTCAGCGCGCGCAAGTTCGCTGTCCAGAATAAGGAATTCCCGTCCAGTACAACTTGTCCAGGTAAAACACACCAGCAATCCTCGGGCCAAAAGGTATAATTACAGCATCCCCTCCGCAAGCCAAACTGCGAAAAGCATACAAGCAATTATGAAAGCAAGTGTATTCGTGAAAGGGTATGGAATGCAGTGGCACGAGTGGCGGGATGATGGAAAGTTAGAATATGCCGCAATGGCGTAACAAGTCACGCTTACAGTAGACTTGGATGCTCACACGCTCACAGCCTCACACAAAGGACTCAGGCGCATGGTGCGGGCTTGGGCGGCGTTCAGGGTGCCGTGTTGGCGCCTTCGCTTGTGTGGAGCGGCTGGCCTTCCCCGCTTGGTCCGAACGCTGGAGGCTGATGCTCTTTCTCGAAAGCAAAGATCGACTAAGGAAATTTATACTGGTCCATTGCCGGCTGGTGAAGTAGGTTGCTACATCAGAAAATAACAACAACATCAACAACACAATTTAATACGTGGCGGCCTCTTAATATATCGGACGCTACAACAGAAACCTACAATTAGGAAAAAAGAAAAAACAGTCGACACTCCGCCTGGCCACTTCCACCAACACCTCCACCAAGCCATCTCAGGCGCCCTCCAAACCACCACCCACCAAACCTCCCACACCTAGCCCACGATGCGCGGCAAACGCAGCAAGCAATACCGCAAGCTCATGCACGCCTACGCCCTAACCTTCCACTTCCGCGCCCCCTACCAAGTCCTCCTATCCTCGACCCTCATCCGCGACGCCGCGCGCTTCAAAATGCAGCTCGGCCACATGCTCTCCAACACCCTGCACGGCGAAATCAAACCCATGATCACCCAATGCTGCATCCGCCACTTATACGACGCCGTCCCCGAACCCGGCCAAGAGCGCGACAAAGAGCAGTGGATCGAAGTCGCCAAGCAAGCCGAGCGCCGTCGCTGCGGACATCATGAGCTCGAGACGCCGCTGAGCGAGCTGGAGTGTATTAAGAGCGTTCTGGATCCTAAGGGCAGTGGGACGAACAAGCACCGCTACGTGGTCGCTACGCAAGACCGCGACGTCCGCGCCGCGATGCGCGAAGTCGCCGGCGTGCCGCTCGTGTACATCAACCGCAGCGTTATGGTCATGGAGCCGATGGCCGGCCGCAGCGCCGAAGTCCGCGAAGCAGAAGAGAAGAGCAAAGTGCGCGCGGGCCTGAAGTCAAGGCGTGGCGCGGAAGTCAGTGGGGAGAAGCGCAAAGCTACCGAGGACGACGACGGCGACGAAGAGATGAAAGACGAAGGAGAAACGCCGTCAGCGCCGAAGAGGAAAAAGCCCAAAGGACCCAGTGGGCCCAACCCGCTCAGCATGAAGAAGTCGAAGAAGGAGAAGCCACAAGACGGAGGAGAGAAGAAATCCCAGGGCCGGAAAGTCGAAGACGAGAGATCTGCGATTCGCAAAGCAGCGAAACAGGATCCTCAAGTCGGAGAGAAGGCTTTGGGCGCCGAAGCTGCGCTGGGTGAAGGCACAAGCGGCAACAAGAGGACAAGGAAGAGAAAGCCCAAAGAGGCTGCGGCTGCGCCTAGCGACGAAGCTGTTGCTGCGGCTGTGAGGACTGCGATTTCAGATGCTCGCTACGAGGACTAGAATAGCGACCACAAGGAAAGGAAAAAAAAGCGATGGATCTGGTTGGAGGCAATTATTCAATACCCCAAAATTCCTGTACCAAAGATATGCATGTTCGCAAGGGAATTCAGCGTGGGCGTTTTTCGATCGCATGTAATTTACTGAATAGACAATCAAAAGAGACATTAGGATTTCTTATCTTATCGAAAAGATTTCTCGTACACTACTGTTGTTCTGAAGGTTTGCTGATGTCGTGAAAACCACCTGTCAACGCCTCGCCTGAACCCAAAAAGATTATCGAAAGCATGTGAACAACAATTACCATCCAAATCAGAGAGGGGAATCCATCTCCACTGCACACTCTTACTTCTGTCGTAGCTGGCTCGAGAAGGCTTTAAGCAACAATCTCAAAGCCATCCTCAACAGCCTTGTACTTGCTCTTGACAAGCTGGCCCAGCCTCTTCTCCATGACCTTCCTGCCCTCGTAGGTATCCCAGACGTGGTGGGGCGCCTTGTGGATGACGTCCCACGAGATTAGGTTATCGGTCAGCTTGGTCAGGTCCTCCTGCTTCCTGCTCCACTCCTCGTCTCTACGCACAGAAATACCAGAGCTGACGACTACAAGTGGTGTACCGGCGTTCTGGATCGTACGCGCGGAAGCGACTTCGTTCTTGGACAAGCTGTCTGCGACAAGATTTTCCTGCAGCGCAGCCTTGATAAACTTGCCGCCCTGCGTGGCATCCTTGCCGTAGACGCGGTCTTCGCGCGTGCGGCCCTTGAAGAGCGCACCAGCGACACGGTCAATGCCTAGAGGCGAGATGATACCCCATGCCCAGAGGAGGAAGCCGCGGCTGGGAGCGGCAAGACGGTGCAGAAGGTCCTCGTGAAGTGGGTCGATAAGCATGATACCCACGACATCACGGCCATGACGAGCGCTGAAGATGCGTGAGACAATGGTACCGTAGCCAGCAGACACGAGCACCCAAGGACCTTGCTCACCCGCCACTGCGAGTGCCTCAGCCAAGTTGTCGGCGCTCATGCCAGCACTGTGAGGAGAAGGCGCGTTGTCCGACCAGCCGTAGCCGGGGCGGTCCCAGTAGCAGTAGCGAGAGATAGTGCCGTTCTGGTAAGCAGAATAAGCCCAGTGCTCGAAGTCGAATTCCAGAGGGACCTCAGCGGCCTCCAAAAGAATGGTGGGCGTACGGGTGCCGTTGGCCTCCTGAGCCTCGCCAAGGCAAGCCAGGTGGACCTCGTACTTGTCGCCATCGACGAAGTAGCGCTCGCCGTCCATCTCGAGGCTTGCATCGCGAGCACGCAGGATCAAGGTGGCGGTCATAAGGACGGTGATCACAATGTAGACGGCCAGAATGATAGTAGCTGCGAGCACAGCGAGCCACTCGCGCAGAGTACGACGAGATTCGGGACGGCCAGTCAGACGCTCCTCTTCCTCGCGCTTGCCCCATGCAACTACCCGGTCGGTAATGACGCAGTAGGCGGTGATGAGTGTAGCCCAGACGACGCTGGCAATACCAGGAGGGCCCTCTTCAGCGCGGATGCGCGGGACGCTGACAATGATGATCAGGTTGACGAGGAGGAACAGGGATAGTACGCCCTGGCAGACGCGCATGGCCAAACTCGGGGCGGAGAAGAAAAGAAGCGAGCATAGCAGGACACCGGCGGTAAGAGTGGTGTAGGAGAAGTCGGAGAAGCCAGAGCCTCTGGTGTGCAGGCCGGGAGGCGAAACGAAGATGCTCACAAGCAGGAGCACCCACCAGATGAAGGTGATGGCGAGGAACAGCACTGAGAGGAAGCGAAGAGCGCGGACAGTCCAGAGATTGTAGGGTGAGACCTGTGCGGTTGATCAGTAACCAGATTGACAACATTTCATGACGGGTATCTCTATCATACCGCAGGATCATCAGGATCCAGATAGCCGTCCGAGTGAGGCGGGTTGTGTGCTCCCAGCAGCCTGTCGCGCTCATTGGGCTCTCGCCTCGACCTCGACGACCTTGGCCTTGCATCCTCGTGCGAGCTGCGCGGTGCGTCGTCTATGTCGTTCTCGCCGTTCACGTGAAGGTGCTCAACCTCGTCGTCATTGTCCTTCTTGGTTCCCCACAGACTCATCTTGTCCTGTTGTGCGACTACCCGCAGCGGTCGTGCTGTGTGATGGGTGTCTGGACGAGCTTCTTCTCGTCGGTCGGTGGTGGATGGAGGTCGATGGTATGTGTTTGTGAAGGAAGAAGTACAAATGCCTACCGATGGTCTGGAAGCAGGCAAGCGAGCAACAGTGCTCATGCAGATGTGCCCGGCAAAAGCAAGCGCGTCGAGCTAGACCACCGTAGCTCTGCGATCAGCGGCTGGGACGCTGGGAGACATGGCCATGTCGTCACAGCACTTGGAGCTTCCCCGCTAGCAACGGCAGACAATGGGAAGGCGTAAACTCTTTACGGCTGCACTGCCTTGATGGCGTCGTGCTTTGACAATTGATGGACATGTGCAAATGCGATCATGTGGAAGAGAGCTCTAGATTTGTGTGCTTCTGTACACATATCACCAAAGCCAAGGATGATGTTCGACTCCGACGATCTGGTCTAGATCTTACAGCGTCAGATCAGCACAGGGATTACACGCAGAGGCAAAAAAAACACCGGCCATCGCGTTCACCGGCGAATGCGGCAAATGCTGCTGGCTGTGCTGGTCATATCGAAAGCAAAACAAGCGCGCGGGCCCAGACCAGACCAAAAGCATGATGACCAAGGAACAAGCCACCAAGTGGCGAAGGATCGTCGTCACCACAGCATTTTGATCCTACCGAGGCCTGCTGCCTGCTGCATACCGCTGTGGCTGCAAATGTACATGCATACATCTGCATACTGTGCTGTGACGAACGCCCTCTCCAAGACGCGGGATGTTCTGCTACAGGTACATGTACGTGTAGCCTCTTCGCCTGCATGTCGCTGTGTGAAGAAGCACATCAAGGTGTCTTCAGCCTCCATAGGAGGTACATGGAGGATATACTGCGATAAGCATACATCGATACCTACATTGAGGTGACTACTGTATCCAGAGATATGACACCGGACTTCGCAGAAAAGAAGTCTTATAATAAATTACATGGACTTCATGCATCCATACAGCCACGTAAGACCTCAACGCTACATCTACCACACACAAACACACTCCTCCCTCATCACCGCCTCCTCCCCTTAATAACAGGCTTCACAACCGCACTCCCCTTACTCACCACCTTCTTCACCGGCTTCACCACCCCATCACTCTCTTTCTTCGCCACCAACCCTCCCCTCGCCTTCTCCCTCTCCTCAATCGCCAAATGCCTCGCGCGATCCGCCACAATCCCTTTCTCCAGCTCCGCGCGCTTCGAGTACTCAATCTCCCTCCTCTGCCCGCCGTGAATCCCCTTCTCCTTCACACTGTAGAACACGCCGCCCAAATCAGCCAGCCAGTGCGGGTCCACGGCCGTCACGCACGACATGTACTCGCGGCTTGTGAGGATGAGTTCGTGGTAGACGACGTAGTCTGGCGGGTCGCCTGAGTTGTACAGCGCGGACGTGGGATGTAGTTGTACGGCGACTGATGTACGCAAGTTAACGTACTCTCCCAATCCGCGGCGCTTGGCTGCTTGGTGGTAGTAGCCCGCGCAGATGCACAGGCGCACGATGTCCGTATCATACCCACAACTCGCCAAAGTCATTTTGCTCGAGGTCATGATGTCGACGAGCTGGTTGCGGATTTCCTGCGCGCGGCGGAGGGCCTTCGGGTGCAGGAAGTGCTTGGTGCACCAGCCGTCGCGGTAGCCGTTGGCGGCCCATTGCTGGTAGACGGTGAGGAGGGTGAGGTGGTCGGAGTCGTGGACGAAGAATTTCTCGCGCGCGGCGTCGGATTCTTCTAGGCGCTCTTTGGGGCGGTAGAAGACGGAGGGGACGGAGAGCATGCTGACGATGGTGAGCATTTCTTCGCTGCAGCCGTAGGTTGTTGAGGAGGTGATGACTAGTTTCGCGAGAGATGGGTCCATGGGGAACGAGGTCATTAGTCTGCCTAGCTCGGTCAGTTCTCCTAGGTTATCCAGGGCGCCGAGAGACCAGAGATCGAAGAGCGATGTGGTGATGGTGTCCTGAGGAGGCGGGTCCATGAAGTCGAAGTCGAGCAGGTTCTTGACGCCGAGTGACTTGAGCAGTAAAACAGTGTTGGCAAGGTTCGTGCGCTGGATCTCAGGAATGGTGGACATGTAGAATTCATCACGGAAGGCTCGCTCGGTGTATAGATGGAATGCCTTTCCTGGACCGGTACGTCCTGCACGACCAGCTCGCTGAGAGGCGTTTGCTTGCGATACAGGGGTGATCTGAAGAGTATCCATGCCCATCTTTGGATTGTAAACTTTGAGCTTGCTGAATCCGCAGTCGACGACGTACATGATGCCATCGACTGTCAGAGAAGTCTCGGCAATGTTGGTGGCGACAATGACCTTGCGGACACCAGGGGCTGCTCGATCAAAGATCTTCGCCTGAAGATCCGCTGGCATCTGAGAGTAGATAGGGAGGATGCTGAGCTTGGGCGGATCGTTCAGCTGCTTGAGTCGCTCTTCCACAAGCTCGCAGGTCACTTCAATGTCTTCCTGACCTGTCATGAAGACTAAGATGTCACCTTTGGGCTGCGAGACATGGATGGCCAGGACCTGACGAACAGCGCTGTCTACGTAGTCCTCGCAAGGCGATCTCGAATATTGGATGTCGACGGGGAAAGTTCGTCCAGGGATGAAGAACTCCGGAGCACCGCCGTAGAACTGCGCGAACTTCGAAGCGTTCATGGTTGCTGATGTAACAATGAGCTTGAGGTCGCGTCTTCGAGCTAGAACTTTCTTGATCAGGCCCATAAGTACATCCGTATTCAAAGCTCGCTCGTGAGCTTCGTCCATGATGATGCATGAGTATTGGTCCAGATCCGGGTTTGTGAGACTCTCACGAAGCAGTACACCGTCGGTCATGTACTTGATCGTCGTCTTCTTGCTTGTGCAATCTTCGAAGCGGATCGCATAGCCAACTTCGTCACCAAGAGGTACCTCCATCTCTTCACTAACACGTTTGGCAACCGACATGGCAGCCACACGACGCGGCTGGGTGCAACCAATCATCTGGCCACCTCTCGCGTAGCCATCCTCATGCAAAAATTGCGTAAGTTGTGTGGTTTTACCCGAACCAGTTTGACCGACCACAATGACGACTTGGTTGTCACGAATAACTCTGAGTAGCTCTTCTCGTACAGCAAATGCAGGCAAATATTCCCGCTGTTCACGCACTGTTTTTGTGTTCGAGAAGTCCGAGCTGCCCTCCTGTTTCTTTTTGAAATGGTCAGAGAACTTGTTGCTTTGCGGCTTCTCCTCTTGTCCAGCAACAGCAGGAGCCGCAGAATCTGTGTCTTCCTCCTTCACACCCATGACATTGCCAAGCGCAGTTCCAGCAACTTTGGTAGCCTCTTGCGCCTGCTTCTGTCGCTCCTTCTGTTGTCTGCGCTCTTTCACAACTTTGGATCCCTTTCGCGAAAAGACTGCCATGTCGCTCAAAGGGTCCTTCACCGCACTGACTGGGTCTTTTTGTGTCGTAAAAATCGTCTTGCCGTCAAGGAATGGAGGTCGTAGATCATGGATCAACAGATGTACACGAGTCTCGTCGTTATCGTCATCCAAATTGTTGAACTGCTCCCTCGTTTGAGCGACCGAACTAGCCAGCATTCGGTTCGTCTCCCAGGCATCCGCATCCTGCTGTCGCTGCAGCATCTTGTGGTTCACCCTTCCTCGAGCCGCCAGCTTCTTCGCCAAGAGCTCCTTCTCGCGTTCCTGATCTGCCCATGTCACCTCTTCCGCACCTCCAAAAGGATTGTGGGACTCGTCTCCAAGGGTGGCTCCCTCTTCTGCCGTGTTGTACCAGTCGCGATCCAAAGCAGCAGCGTCGGCTTCGTTGACGTCTGGTTCGGGTCCGGCAAAGCTATCGTGAGGTCCATCGCGTTGCTGTTGCCGTGATTTCTGTACCCACGAAGCAGGTGTTTCCTCTTTGTAATTACGCGGTGTCGAAGCTCTCGAGTCGTTTAAGCGACGTCGCTTGGGACTGTGTTCGCCGCCAGCCATTGTCGGTGATGTATGTTTGTGAGTCGTAATCCTTAGATCCGTCGTGGTGGTGACCCGTTATAAATCCTCGCCGAAATATGTATGTCTCTTTAGAGACGGCGATCAAGTAAATGAAAACCGGCAATTCACACGCTGCCATCAACACTCTGCATCTTCAAAGCCAGAACTGGAGATGGCTGTCGCAAATAATAAGGTTTACGGCCCGCCAATATGACGCCAGCCTCGGTCGAACCCTGTCCAAAAAAGTCGTTGGTCGAGTCTGAAATTTGGGGCGGGACCGTCTGGTGCTGCCGACGATCGCATTACACTCATTCACCTGACTGTCGCGAGTGTGATAACAACAGCTCGCAGCAAAGATGGCGTCTATGATCACAGCCACCGCTTGGGTGCCGCGCGGTCACGCCGCCGCACAGCCCACCAAGTACGAGTTCGACGAGGAGGAGTACGAGCGCATCTCCAAGCTCGCAAAGCTGGAGCTCGAGGACGCAAAGGAGGATCTGGAGGAGGCCAAGCAAGCACTGAACGAGGATGGCGAGGGTGCTGCCACTGGCGGTGCCTCCAAGGCCAAGAAGGACGAGGATGACCAATTGGACGAGGACGACGACCTTAAGGAATACGACATGGAACACTACGACGACGACGACGAGATCGACGAGGCAGGAAGCCAGGACGGCGAGGACAGCGGTCTCTTTGGCAATGTCAAGTCTCTGGCCTACCACGCCGACAACAAGGACGACCCTTATATCACATTGCAGGAGGATGATGCATCGGACGACGAGGAGAGGGAGGAGCTTCAAATCATGCCCACAGACAACATGGTTTTGGCCGCGAGAGTTGAGGACGAGGTCGCACATCTGGAAGTGTACGTGTACGAGGACAACCACGACAACCTTTACGTCCACCACGACGTTATGCTGCCCGCCATCCCTCTCTGCGTTGAGTGGCTGAGCGCACGCCCGAACGAGGCTGGCGCAAGAGGCAACTTCGCTGCTGTTGGTACTATGGACCCAGACATCGAGCTTTGGGACCTGGATGTGGTCGACAGCATGTACCCTACCGTCATTCTGGGTCAGAGCTCCGCGCCTTCACTACCCAGCATGCCCGAAAAGAAGAAGAAGAAGAACAAGACCAAGAAGGCCAACGACGCATACCACGTAGACGCTGTCCTCGCACTCGCTGCCAACAGGCAGCACTCCAACTTGCTTGCTAGTGCTTCTGCCGACAAGACTGTGAAGCTTTGGGACCTGAACACCTGCACCGCCGCGCAGTCATACTCTCACCACACCGACAAGGTCTGCGCCCTGTCATGGCACCCTACACAGCCTTCCGTCCTCCTCTCTGGTTCCTACGATCGCACAGTTGTCGCTGCTGACATGCGCGCACCTGACGCCAAGGTCCCTCGTTGGGGTGTGGAAAGCGACGTCGAGCAAGTCAAGTGGGACCCCATCAACGAGCACATCTTCTACGTCAGTACCGAGAACGGTATCTTGCACTGCTTCGATACACGACAATTGCCTGCTACTCCCGAAGAGTCCAAGCCTTCCTGGAGACTCCAAGCTCACGAGAAGGCGTTGAGCTCGTTCTCTCTCAACCCCGTTGTCCCCGGCATGATCGCCACCGGCAGCACCGACCGCACCGTCAAACTCTGGAGCGTTTCCGATGAGACTGGCCCCAGCCTTGTCGCATCGCGCGACCTCGGTGTCGGCAAAGTTTTCTCAACAAACTTCGCGCCTGACGCTGAAGTCGCTTTCCGTCTTGCGGTTGCAGGCAGCAAAGGTGCTGTCCAGGTCTGGGACACCAGCACCAACCGTGCCGTCAGAGAGAAGTTCGCCTCTCGCGCGAGACTCCCTGCACCCGATGCCGACATCAAGGAGAGGCTCGTTGGCCTTGAGCAGGACAACGAGGAGGAAGAGGAAGAGCAAGAGGCTGCTGAGGCTGCCCAAAACGGCGACACTGGTGCTGCGTGGGAGAGCATGGACGAGGATTAGAGCGTAGAATAATACCAAAATTTCCAGCGACTTTACACCAAAGCGTCGGAATCTAGATGCTTCTCACTTCTGATGTCAGTTAGTGATCCTCTCCATGAAAGAATTGCAGTGAGGTCGCGGGGCCGACATATGTGCACTCCTTCGACTCCACACATCCTGTGCTATATAGCACAGCTTAGTGGGGGGTTATGCCTCAATATGCAGCTAACTGTCTCGTGGAAGGAAGATCGCCAACACACCCCAGATACTGATTGGTAGCATCAAACTCAATGCGGCTAAATGCAGAGACCCCTCATGGGAGTTTCTCCGGTAATCAATAAATGCTACACCATCGAGCTATTCCCAATACAATGCTCGTTCTTCACGTTCTGAGGTCAACACCCTCTTCTGCTTCTCCAAAATGCTATACACCGAAAACAACACCCTAATCTTCCGCTTCGACGACCACCAACTCCGAATCCAACCATGGGGCCAGAATTCCCTACGAATCCGAGCTACCAAACGCGCCAACTTCGAACAACAAGACTGGGCCCTGCTCGAACCTCAAAAAACCTCTCCCAACATAACAATCTCAGACGGTGAAGCCCGCATCGAAAATGGCACCATCCACGCAACCCTCTCCCCCCGCGGCAAACTAATCATCTGCAACAACAAAGGCACCAAACTCCTCGAAGAATACGCCCGCCACCGGCGCGACCCAAGAGATCCTAAATGCAGTGCCTTGGAAATCGAAGCCCGCGAGCTCAAACCCATTCCCGGCAGCGATGCCTACCACCTTACGCTCCGGCTCGAGAGCTTGGATCCCAACGAGCAGATCTTTGGCATGGGGCAGTATCAACAGCCACATCTTGATCTGAAAGGCTCGGATGTGGAGCTCGCTCATCGTAATTCGCAAGCCAGTGTGCCGTTCGCTCTCTCCTCGCTGGGGTATGGATTCCTATGGAATAACCCTGCCATCGGCAGAGCGGTGTTGGGCAAGAACGTTATGAGTTTCGAGGCGTATAGCACGAAGGAATTGGATTACTGGGTTACAGCGGGGGAGACGCCCGCAGAGATCGTTCAGGCGTATGCGAAGGCTACGGGGTATGTGCCGATGATGCCGGAGTATGGGCTTGGGTTCTGGCAGTGTAAGTTGCGGTACTGGAATCAGGAGCAGGTGCTTGAGGTGGCGAGGGAGTATCGCAGGAGGGAGTTGCCGATTGATTTGATTGTGGTGGATTTCTTCCATTGGAGGAACCAGGGGGATTGGAGCTTTGATCCTGAATTTTGGCCTGATCCTGGTACGTTCTGTTGAGAGCGGATGCAGATTTTGGAATGATGGCTGATTAAGGGTGACAGATGCGATGGTTAAGGAGCTCAAAGAGCTCGAGATCGAGCTCATGGTCTCAATCTGGCCGACGGTCCAAGAATCATCCGAGAACTACCACGAGATGCTCGAGAAGGGACTCCTGATTCGTACAGATCGTGGCATCAGGATTGCTATGCAATGCGACGGCGATACCATCCACTTCGATGCTACTAACCCCGAAGCAAGAAAATTCATCTGGTCGAAAGCAAAGAAGAACTACTACGAGAAAGGGATCAAAGTCTTCTGGCTAGATGAAGCAGAGCCTGAATACAGCGTCTACGACTTCGATCTATACCGCTACCACGAAGGGTCGAACATGCAAATCGGCAATACATACCCACTACGCTACGCGCAAGCCTTCTACGAGGGCATGGAAGCAGAAGGTCAGAAGAACATCGTCAATCTCCTCCGATGTGCCTGGGCCGGGAGTCAGCGCTACGGCGCTCTGGTCTGGAGCGGCGATATCGCATCGTCGTGGGAAGTGTTCCGCAACCAACTCTCAGCTGGCCTGAATATGGGCATTGCAGGCATCCCCTGGTGGACCACCGATATTGGTGGTTTCCATGGCGGCAATCCCGACGATCCGAAGTTCAGAGAACTCCTAATCCGCTGGTTCCAATGGGGTACTTTCTGTCCTGTAATGCGACTGCACGGCGATCGTGAGCCGAAGCCTGAAGGCCAGCCTACCGCTTCTGGCGCCGACAATGAGGTTTGGTCGTTTGGCGAGGAAGCATACCCGATTCTGAAGAAGTACCTGCATATCCGGGAGGAGCTGCGCAATTACACTCGTGAACTTATGAAAGAGGCGCATGAGAAAGGCTCGCCGGTCATGCGGACTTGCTTTTATGAGTTCCCTGATGATCCGCAGGCTTGGAAGGTGGATACTCAGTATATGTACGGCTTCAAATACCTTGTTGCGCCGGTGTTGGCGGCTGAGCGACGTGAGATACGAGTTTATCTTCCGGCAGGAGCAAGGTGGAAATTGTGGGACGGTGAGAAGGTGCATGAGGGAGGTCAACACGTGGAGGTTGAGTGCCCGATCGATATCATGCCGGTGTTCGTCAGGCAATGAGTGAAGTGTGGCATTGAGTTATGGATTGCGACAGTGAGTTGCGCCACAGTTCATGGCCGCGAGTCTGCCTTTCATAAATATACAATGTCAGCTCAGGTCAAAAGAAATGACCATTCATCACTGGAACGATACTGAGAGTATACGGGTGTCTCCGCCATCATGCATCACTCCCATCAAGACCGCAACAAGACATTCCAGTATGGTTTGTGTCTGGACTCGTGCCAGCCAAGGTCCTTGACGTGCTTCGACCAAGGAAGCTTACGTCTTACGCGAATCGAACGCAGCTCGGAGAATTGCGGATCAAGTATCAGGTTTCGCAGTTCCATATCCAAGCGGATTGCGTCAGCCCACAGATGCCAGTCATCGATGATCCTTAGACGCTGAAGTGAAGTGGGCAACAGTTGGCACAGTGATACTGTCGGGGTGTTTACACCATGCCCTGGTGCGTGCGAATCACTGAACTCGTCGTCGTCGTTGTCGTCGTCGTGACTAACTTCATCCGGGGCAGGAACACTGTATTCGCCTGCTGGACTGGACAAAAGTGCCTCTAGGGGTAGTGTGAGGGAGCGAAGGTGGCTCAGCGAAGCGAGGTTCATCGCAGTGGTTGACGGGCTGCCTGTGAAGAAGTCTACCACGGGATTATCGAGGCACAGCTTCTGGAGCTTGGAGCCATGCTTGGTCACAGCAGCCCCAAGTGCGGCCCATTCCAGGTCTGAACTCCATTCAGCGCCTTGAGGCGCCACATAACTGAACTCCCAGGTCGCATCTAGACATTCTAGCATCGAAAATGCCTCTAAGATGCCCTCAAGCCGATCGGTATTCAACGGTACTCCCGGGTCGGTAAGCTTCAAGAGCTTCAGGCCAGACGACGACGGCATCGGGATATCGCTTGAGTTTTTGAGCAATCTGTGCACGCTAATAGACTCGATATGAGGCAACTGTGCGAGCCAAAAGAACCAGACGTAGCCTTCGCTTTCGTGGTCCGGTTCCGTTTCGTCATCATACAAATATGCGGGTTCAATTGGAAAGGTGGGATACCTCAAGTCAACGTTTCTGAGTTTTGCCAAAGGAGCATTAGAATTCTCGTAGCCTAGATCCATGCAATCCTCGATGAAGTAGTGTGATATCGCCTGCGGCTCAGCAGACGTGTCATACAAGACCAGGGTGTGGATATTCGTGCACACCATCAGGACCAAGCTAGCAACTGGCATGCTGAATCCGTATGTGCTGATTTCCTCTGGACGATGTCGCTCGGTCCAGCAGCTCCGGCAGGCAGACAACCTGTCGCGCAAATAGTCTGGCCATTCGCGATTATCGTTCTCGTCCATTACTGTGACATAATCATAGCTTCGCTCGTCAACAGAAAGCTCGTGAACCTGGCTTGCGAGAGTAGGATGATAAACCAGGTGTTGCGCAAGTGTGAGGAGGTTGCCGGAGTTGACAGTGTGGTATAGCACTGGCTTTGCCAACCGATTCAATGTCCTGCTTGCAAGCAGGCACGAGAGTAAAGTGTTTGTCAGAACACGATTCTCGTCTCTGGCAGCAGCGTGGGAGTCTGTAGACAACTTCAGCCGCCACAGGGTGTTCTGTAGCAACTCTTCGGGGAGGTCGCGTTGGTCAGGCATGTTTGTAAAAAGGATCTGTGAGTATGGGTGTGGCTAGCTAGGAAGTAGTAGGTAAGGTATTTCAGAATGCGGTGGACGATTGCTCTATTCTGTGAATTGGTCCCAAATCTGAGGTCGTACTAGAGTCGGTAGCAAGAATAAGATCGTGGCGTCGACCACTTGTACACCTCCTTACGAGGCGTGAAGCCATCTTCCCACATTGATGTGCGTCCAGGCTGCCGAGGGTGCTGCCTTGAAACTTTGAGGCCAAGGGACAAGGACGCGTCGTAAATCGAGTCAAAAGTCTGTGCGCCTGCGTCACGACTTCTGTCGCTGCGAGGCCGATCAGACATTTCTACCAAAGAATCTCTCGGCTGGCACTGATCAGGACAGTCAGTCAGTTAGTGAAAGGCAATATTGCTCACTAACTTTACCAGCATCAATCATGCCTCACCCTTTCCAATGCATAGCAACAGTGGCGACTGAGGGTGGTGCATACCTCCTTGCAGCATGCGGTCCCAAACTTCTCTCGTTGTCTGCGAAAGATGGCTCCATCGTCTCGCAATGGACTTCTGATGCCGCCGTAAGTCTACATAGCTTGGATCTGCCCTGGTCTGGTCGCTGACCTGAGGCTTCCAGCTCAATGTGTAATACCAAAGGCTAAGTATTTGTAGGGTACCGTGCCCGTCGCATCCACCGACGATGCGCCTCCCGAAGGCGACGAACGACCTGCAAAGAAGCAGAAGACTACAGCAAAGGCAGCTCCGGCTCTGACCAACATCATTAAGCTCACTGTCTCGAACGATCAGCAACATGCTGTGGCTGTGACCGAGGACAAGTGCGTCCGCGTGTACAGTATCCAGACCGATGGGGGCATTGTCGAGCTCAGTCAAAGAACGATGCCGAAGCGTCCTTGTGCTCTCGAGGTCCTGCCTGACAACGACACGATCATTTGCGGCGACAAGTTCGGTGACGTCTACTCTCTGCCACTTCTGCCTAGCGATGAGTCGGAGAAAGAGGCTGCCGATTTGAAGGCTGCCCAGGCTGCTCAAGATGCCAAGAACGCCGAGCTACGAAAGCAAGGACTCTTCCAACCGTCCGCCACCAACTTGACTGTCCACACTCAACGCAACCTGCGATCGCTGGAATCACAGCAGAAGCAGAAGCTTTTCACGCCGAGAAAGGAGGTACTTGCCTTTGAGCACAAGCTGCTCTTGGGTCACGTCTCCATGCTCACTGACGCCACATTCGCCGTCCGCGAAATCGAAGGCAAGAGCCGTGGCTACATCATCACAGCAGACCGTGACGAGCACATCCGCATCTCGAGAGCTGCTCCGCAGTCGCACATTGTTGAGGGCTTCTGCTTGGGCCACACTGAATTTGTGAGCAAGATTCGCCTTATCCCAGGCACTGATCTTCTCGTCAGTGGTGGTGGCGATCAATGGATTGGAGTGTGGGACTGGCTGAACTCGAGACTGATAGCTTCCCTTGACATCAAACAACACCTCAGAAAGTACCTGACTGCGACACCTGAAGACAAGGATCCTCAGGTTGCCGTATCAGGTATTTGGGTTGTCCCAGTTCAAAACCAACCGGGCAACCACGCAGTGGTCATTGCATCTGAGAAGGTGCCGGCGCTCCTGGTGATCCCTGCATCGACTATCGGTGACACTCGGACTCATGTCACTGTTGTCGAGCAACAGGTACAGGGCTTGAAGCCGCTTGTTACCACTGTTGTCGAGCAACAGCTACAAGGCTTGAACCCGCTTGATGTCACCGTCATTGATCAGCGTGTCCTAGTGTCTCTCGATGCTCGTAACGACGATCAAACACGCATCGTGGCGCTCCAGTTCGTCGCCAACGACAACGGATCAATTGAAGTCGTCCGCGATGAGGCATCTGAGAACACATTGAAGCAGCTGAACGACCTGTCAGGCATCGAGGAAGACCCCAAATCACTCGAAACCCTTCTCTACGGCATCAAGAACCTCAAGAAGCGCACAGGCTGGGAAGAGCGCGAGGACAAAGAATAAACTAGAAAACCCATCACATTCAAGCTCTAACACTCACACTACTCCACCGTGAATGCCTCAACCGGCGCACCACCCTCCATCTGCATATTCTTAACCATCCTCTCAAAACATCCCCGATACGCCTCCCGAATTTCCGGCACATTCACCTCCACGCCCTCGCACTGATACCTCTCCACCAACTCCATCAACTTCGTAGCATCCAACTCACAATTGCTCCTCTCAGCCTTAATAACCTCCGCCTGCTCCTCCAGCGTGAAATTGCTCCACTCGAACTGCGGGTCCACAATCTGCTTATACAGACTCAGCACCTCATTATGTCCGATCGCGCCAGGGTTCGTGAAGTTGTACACTCCCGTCTCGCGGTGCTCGGCCATGGCGACGGCCAGCGGGAGTAGATCGTGTAGGATCGAGTTGGAGTTCGGGATGTTGACGACGCGGTCGTATTTTGTGATTTTGGTGACGAAGGAGCGCGGGTGCAGATCGTCGGAGATGGGCATGCGGATGCGCAGGGTTAGGCTGTTGGGGTAGGTGGTGCGGATGATGTCTTCGACGCGCGATTTGGTGAAGGAGTAGAAGCTGCCGCCGAAGTTGGGGGCGTCGGTTTCGGTGAAGGGGGGGCCGGTGAGGGTGTCGCGGGTTTCGTTGTATTGGGAGGTGTAGATGCCTATGGATGGAGTTTAGTTACATTGTTCATATGAGGTATTTGCAAATGAAGATTTGGCTCACATCCAGTCGCCATGTTGGTGAGATGCACGCCCCTCTCGTGGCACAACTCCGCCAACATCAAAGTCCCGATCACATTGCTGCGCACAGTCTCAACTCTGTTGTCTTCGCACCAATCGACGTTGGGCCGTCCGGTCTTGCCGGCGCAGTTGATGGCGTGAGTCGGCTGAAACTCATCGAAGATCTCGTTCATCCTGGCTGAGTCCTCCATGCGGTAGTTGGTGGCATGGACGGTCTTGCCCTGGGCATTGAGCAAGCCCTCGAGATGGCCGCAGATCCAGCCCTCGCTGCCGGTAAGAAGAAAGCGGTTTTCGGAATCCATGTTTTCTGTATGTTGGTGAAATGATGGTATCAGAGCACACTTTCCGTGGCGTTAATGTCTTAGATTGTGAACAAATGAAAAAGACAAATCGAGGCACATAACATGCCAGTACGCTCAAAAGAAAAACGGACGTCAATTCCAGCCCGACCAAGCAAGGGACAAAAGCCCGTTGCACAAAATATCCTCCTTTCTTGAAACAATGCAAGGGAGAGCCTTAACTCCGCGCGGCATTCTGCATGACCACTGAATAGCTGGCGTTTGTCAGTAAGGGCGTCTTTGCCTAGAGATTGGCATTGACTTACGCAATTATCCCTCCGATGGCCATTACGGTGCCAATCAGGCTACCGTCGCTCAAGGCCTTGCCGCTGGTGATCCAGCCAGTTGCTACGATGAGGCAGGTTTTCGAGTGGCCGACGACTGTGCTGCTTACAGGGCCGGCTTCGTTGATGATAAGGAATTGTGAGAGATTGATGAGGCAGGCTAGCATGCCGCTCTGTGGATGTTTGTCAGCAATAGTCTCCCGAAAATGAGACCTCGGAATTCATACCAGCAGCACTAGCATCCATGTATGAGAGTCGATAGCCGCCCAGACCGTAATGTCGTCAGAAAATGGAATAACGAAAAGCATGACTCCTACGCTCACAGGCGCCTGGTTCAGCAGCAATTGCATGCTGGTGCAGTCGAGTACTCGGTGGTACTTGTCGATCCACACAGTGTATATCGCGCTCGCGAAGAGAGCTGCAAAAGCGAAAACTACGCCGATCGGCGCAGTAGTCTTCTCGGTGGCTCCGGATTTGGCCGCAGTGTCGAAGTAGCTGACCACAGCGACACCGACACAAACTGGGATCAGTGTGAGCGCCGCGCGCACCGGAATGGTTGCTCGCACGATGATGTAGTTCATCAGCGCTACGGCGGGCGTGACCAGCACGCGCACGATTTGGTAGAATTGAATGCTTGAGTAGGCCAGTGAGAGATTGAGAAGGACGACGTTGCAGATCATGGAAATGGCCAGCGGAAGGATCTTGAGCACAGGAACTCGCTTCGCCTGGAAGATATTGATGCGTGGTCTTGACACGGCGTAGAGAGTCAGGGCTGTCACGGCGAAATGGAAAGCGGCGATTGTGACCTGGCAGTGTTTAAGGCGTTCATGGCTGAACAATCGCTTGTTGACGAAGACCTGAGCGGTGGTTAGCTGGCTCGCAGGATTTGCGTGGTTAGTGAGGACTGACGATTCCCACGGTGCTCAGAGTGTTGACCGCAGCGAAGAACCAGAACTTGCGACTTAGACCTGTCGGCAGGGGTTTTTGAGGGTACGCTTTGTGCTCTGCTTGCTCGTTTGGAAGGAAGGCCTTTTCCTCGTCGTCGTTATCATGGCTGTCGTGTTCGCGACGCTCGTCCACGTCGACGGCCTTCTCGGTAAACGCACTCATTTTGCAGGTCTGTCGCAAAAGGATACACTTTATTCTGAGCGAGAGGCACACTCCAAGACGTTGCGAAAGTGGTTGCTGAAGACAGGAAGAGCGCGACGCGTCCTTGCGTACAAGAGCGTGCCAGCAGTTATCCCTTGCCAGCGACTGCGGTGCTCTTAACGAGACACAATGCAAGCCAGAGCCACTTCGTATTTGGAGGCGCAGCTTACCCTCGTACAGAGACGCTAATCAGAAATGACACTCGACGGCTCAGCTTGGGGTGCCAGTGGTGAGTACGAGCTGGAGATATACTTATACAGTATGCTCATGGTCGCATGCGATGCTGACGGTCGATATCTATCACCAGGCCCAACGAGCCTGGAATCACGCTTCTTCGTCGACGACGGCACATGGCATGATGCCCCTGTCCTCACCGGCCAGACCGCATTCACGCCACTGGCAGACGTGAAGAACATACTGGTGACTGGCGGCGAGGGCTTCATGTAAGCAGCTAAGCGCGTCGTATCACAGCTGAGAAATCTCGGTTGCGACGAAGCCAAATCACGCTGACAGCGCCAAAAATACTACAGTGGGTCGTGGCTGGTGCGCCACCTTACCATCAAATATCCCGACGCATACAACATTGTTTCCTTCGACAAGCTCGACTATTGCAGCTCGCTGAACAATGCGCGCATGCTGGAGGCGAAGCCGAACTTCAGCTTCTTCCACGGCGATGTCACCATACCGGGCGACGTGATCAAATGCTTGCAGAAGCACAATATTGACACCATCTTCCACCTCGCGGCGCATACACACGTGGACTTGAGCTTCGGCAACTCCTACCTCTTCACGAAGAACAATGTGTTCGGCACGCATGTGTTGCTCGAGAGCATCAAGGAGTATGGGAAGATCAAGCGCTTCTACCACATCTCCACAGACGAGGTATGCTCGCTCGCGTAGACATCCGAGGGGAGAAATCGTGCTGAACAGCTCAGGTATACGGCGAAGCGCTCGCGGCAGATCTGGCTGAGACCGCCATCCTAGATCCCACGAATCCGTACTCTGCCAGCAAAGCAGCCGCTGAGATGATCGTAAAAGGCTACGTGAAGAGTCATGGACTGCCAGCAGTCGTGATCAGACTTAATAACGTGATGGGCCCGCATCAGGTATGCGTGATATGGCATGCATGCCAACAATGCCACCAGCTGACAAACATTCCAGTACCCTGAAAGTAAGCAGAGCGATGTATCGTAGTCATTAACACACTGACACAACGCAGAGGTCATACCGAAGTTCATCAACCTCCTCCGTCGCGGAAAACCACTACTGCTCCACGGCGATGGCCAGCACACCCGCCGCTACCTCTACGCCGGCGACGCGGCGGAAGCCTTCGACACCATCCTGCACAAGGGCGAAATCGGACAAACCTACAACGTCGACTCACAGGATGAGATTTCGAATATGCAGCTCGCGGAGAAGCTCCTCGGCCTGTTCGGACTGACCGACGTAAAAGCTTGGATCCAGCACACGCACAATAGGAAGTTCAATGACCGCCGCTATGCAGTCGATGGCTCCAAGTTGCACAAACTTGGCTGGAAGCAGCGGACAAAGTTCGAGACCGCGCTCGAAGCGACAGTCGATTGGTATGGCAAATTCTCCGGATGGTTTGGTGATATCGAAGGAGTCTTAACGGCGCATCCCGTGGTCAAGGGCGACCATGTCACGGAGCAGGTCGAGGTGTTGATCAAGTCGGGAATTGATCAGGATGTCAAAGCTGGTGCATTCGAGCCGTCTGCGATGGCGCTTGATGGATGTGGCGTTGGCGTTGTCTCGCCCAAGGTCAAGTTGCAGGCCGCCGCGGCCATGGTGAGCAACGGACATGCGCAGAACGGCGGAAAGAAGAGGAAAGCGGATCTGATTTCCTCTGAGTGAGCATCGCTTTCGTCTGAAATGAACGGCACCGGTCGGTGTTTTGGTGTTGTGTTTGCGAGAAGCGCCACGTGATTCTTCGTAGATAATGCGGTACGACCAGACGCGGTCCCTTCGTCGCACCATCACCTCACATGAACATGCAGTGCGACGTTGACGTAGATGGGAGACCCATGTATCTGGTTCGCCGGGTAGCCATGCTTCGTGTGCTGATGATGATCTGGCAAAGTCGCACGCGATCTCAGCTTGACGAATCTGTAATACCACCCACCCGGCATCCGATACCGCCATCCTATACCCACGTGTTTTGTTCCAACCAGCAAACCACAGTTAGTAGCGGTACACAAACGCAGCAAGACACCAGCGCAGCACCCATCATCTCACGATCTCACCGCACCCAGCGCACGTGTCCTTCATCCACCTCCTCTCAGCCCGGAGCAGTATTCACCGTATCCAAACGAACCAAAAAGCAATCAAAAAGATACATACACATACGTACACCGCGCTCCACTCTGAACCTCAGCTCTCACTTTCCAATCCCTGCCACTGACTCGGCTGCCCGCCGAAAGTGATCCCGGAAGCACATCATCGCAGCACGCTAAGCACAACAACCACAACCCCGGCCCTGGCAGCTCTCCTGTCTGCTCCACTCGAGCTTCGCTGTGCTTGGCGGCGCTTTTCTCTCTGGGAGTTCTTTCCTCCACACGCGCCTTTCGTCATTGTGCCTCCACCTCCACATCGTGAGATCGTGAAAAGTACGCGTACCGAGGAAACAGAAATGAAAAGCCCTCGAGATCGGTTAGCTCAGCTGGTGTCAGATTGAGTACTGTGTGATAAAGTACCAGTCGGCGTTTGTGAATTACATCATATTCCCATGCACGACTCCGATTCCTCCAGTAACCAATACCATGAAGTTGCGAACACTCTCGCTGCACACGAGAATAATAGTGATGCCCAAGGCTCTCTAAACTCATTCACACACACCTATAACAAACATCAAAGGAATGTAACCTCAACCCCAAGTACCGAGAACTCTTTTCCCGCTTCTACAGAAATGCAACCCTCAATCGAAGCCCGAAACCCTCTTTCCAAAGCCCTCGCCTCACCGCCCGATTGGCGGCCAGGTGTCGCGCACCCGAGCAGAAAGTAAAATACATTAAACCTCCGGGTCCCTTGGATTGCGAACACCCTCACCCAACACGAGCGAGCAAAGTGGTTAGCAGAGACAAGACATCACCAAGCAGACCACAAAAAGTCTGTGTGTTGCTGCCCGGGCGGCTGCACGCGCCTAATCCTAGTCTCGGACTTTCGACTTTCGTCATGCAGGGTCTGCTGAGATCCCGGTAGTGATGAGGTAGGTGGCTGGCTTTTGTAGCAGACAGATCGCAGAATGGATTCTGGTAAGCGGCTTTGACGTAGTGGTGTAGAGACATCAGGGCTTTTGGGCGCTTTGGAGGCTCTTGGGAGTTTTTGGGCGATTTCGTATCGGTGGTTTTGGTGAGGGTGTAGAGAAAGCTGTTGGCGACTGCTGCTGATAAATGTGGTGGCGGTGGCGGTGGCGAATTCGTCAGTCGGAGTCTACAGTTGGAATTTTAACGAATTGTATTCAGGACAATTGTAAACAATGTGAATGAAATATTTGCGATGAAGAGTTGGAAGTTGTGAGCATATTATTAATCCTTCGGACATCGTTCCTCGCTCATCTAGCAGTATAAAGTAACGATCGAAGCGTATATGTAGCAGTAGAAGTAGAAGAAACCATTTCCCCCTCAATGCTAATATGGTACAGGACGGTAGCGAGATAACCCATCCACCATCACAATCGCAATGCGCGTCTCGCATAAGCGATTGACGAGAACGCTTTGAAAATCAGATTATTTCTTCGCACCTTTTGCCCTTCCTCTTTGTGTGAAAGATAACAAATCGTAGTGTTGTTACACCCCCCAGTCGGCTTCCTTCCGACCCGTCGGGGAATTTTAATCCATAAAAGCAAAAAATCATCCTTTCGTTCCTCTTTCGCGCCCTGAAACGCCGTGCAGATCAAAAGGTGATCGACGACTCCGAAAGCCGGGCGATCTCTTGTAGATCTCGAAATATCCATAAATTGCAGACCAAAAAAACCAATCGAGTAGAAAGTTGGGGTATCAAGTAAAAAGTAGCGACCGTATGAATGGATTCCAATTGGAATCCGATGTGACTGTAAATCCAGACTGTGTGGCTCCGATTAAAGATGAAGTCGTGAATATTTGTTGTTTCCAGTTTTCGTGCGCTGCTCAGAGCTGTAAGTGGCTGCCGGCATGTTGCGTACGTAGCGTCCATAATATTAGGGAGCTATGCTGGGGAAATAAATTCCAATTGCATTACTCGTGATCATCCTCGTCGGGTGACAGATGATCACGGCCTTCGCCCTTGTGCACCTTGCGGTGTCGTCGCAAGTTTGATACAACAGAGAAGTGACGTCCGCATCCGTCGACATCGCAGGCAAATGCTGTAATATGTGTTAGCAACTGAAATTGGATCTTCAATCTAATTGCTCGACTTACGCTTCTCGCCAGTGTGGCTGTACATGTGTGTCTGAAGCGAGCTGGGGCGGGTGAATCGCTTGTCGCAGATCTTGCACTTGTGCTTCTTTTGGCTGCTTGATGACACCTTCGAACTGAATTGGCCCATCATTGATGAGGGCGCAGGAGGGAGGTTGCCTCCGAGGAGACCCGAAGGACGGGGAAGAGTTCGTGAATTGGGCATATCGACGGACTCGTTGGCAGAGCTGTAGTCTCCAACGGAAGCATCGCTCACGGAGCTACCGTAATAGTTGCCGTAGTTGCTCGCGGATGAGATTGAAGAGTGCGATGAGTGCGCTGATGGGAAGCCATATGAATCTGAAGAACTCCTGCTAGCATCAGGCTGGCCATAAATGTTGCGAGGAGTAATATCTGAGTTGGCCATCGCGACCATGCCGCGGCTAGCATCAAGCGCATCACTGAAACTCTGACGCTCTGCTTCGGAAGCAGAGTGAAGTCTGTCGCTGAAGTCAATAAGAGAGCTCTGGCGTTGCCTTTGGACCTCGAGTGGGTCGGCGACGAAGAAATTTGAGGCTACTGACGGGTGCGAAGAGCGGCGGTCGTAGTTGCTGTAAGGGCTTCCTCTGTGCAGGGCTTCGGCCGAGTACTGTGGTTGAGAGACGGGTGCGTACATGCCACCATTGGGCGCAGCAGTGGTTGTGTACGAAGCACCATAAGGTCTGGGAGCACCCATACCATCTTGGGCCAGTTGTAAGCTGGACTGATCGAGCAGTGCTGGGTCCATTGGGATAATACCTGAGGGCAATGTGGGTGCCGAGACCTGACCACTGGAGTAGGCAGCCGAGACTTGGGGCTTGTATTCACCAGCAGGCGCCGGTGGCAACGATGTTGCGTACGGGTTGCTCTGCGGTGGTGCTGGGCCAGACACCCAAGGGTTGGTGAACTGTGGTGGCGCGTACCTCATGGTGTCGTAGGCCATGGGTGCGAATTGGGGTTGTTGACGGGAGTCGACGGCCATTGCCATTGTGTGTGAGTGAGGTGGGTGATGATCAACGAGGTGGTGATGGGTAGTGGTGATAGTCCAAAGAGAGCGCACCAACAGCGCGTAGGTAGATGGTAGTGATCAACACGGGAGTGAGGTTTCGAAAACGTGGAGAGACGATCGATCTTGGAGGATGGGCGGGATCAGCGTGCTTAAGTGTTGTGCTGGCTCGAGGCTGGGGTATGAGCGCAGGACGTGAGGAGGGTCTCCAGCAAAGACCAGTCAGCAGGCGTGAGTCCGAGAGCTGAGTTGGCTGTTTGGGGGGGTAGGCGGGCTGTCAATGGGCGGAAAGTGGGTCCGCGAGGGCTAGCGGAGAGCAGCTGGAGAAGAGGACGCGCACACTTTCGCTTGCTCGTTTCAGGGTTTTGCGGAGAGCGGACGGGCGCTGGGATGCTTCGCCGAGACAGAGGCGAGAAGGGCGAGCAGCAGCAGCAGCAGACTCAGGCAGCAGGCGACTCAGCGAAGTTGGGTTGACGGGGCGAGGTGGATGGAAGCCGAAGCGCGCTGCTTCGGGCAATGATATGAGGATATGGCGACGATCTGCCGGGGGTGGAGGGCAGCGGTTTCAGCGTTTCAGCGTGCTCGGTGGTCGGTAGACGCGTGCGCTTGGAGTGAGTCGTTGGAAGGCTAGCTGTGCTAGGCAGATGGCAGGCTGGGAGAGGCAAGAATGGCTGTGGATCAGATGCAGATCTTTGGGAGCAGCGTGTCTGTGACGGGGGAGCACTTTAGATATGGGGCCCAAAGGCCAGTAGTCAGGCCGGTGTTGAACAACTACATCAGTGGCCGTGCGCTTCTACGTCAGAGACAATCCTAGAGCGCGCTGTGGACGTGGTGACGGCTGGGGCGCCGCCAGGCATATGCAGGGCACGCACTACTTCGTGCGCAAGGCCGCACCAAGCACGACAGGGGCTGCCCGGCTGCTGAGCGAGTCGTAGCAGAAGACTCGATGGAGCTTACAGTTGGTTAGCCGTAGTTTGTCGCAGTAGAGTTGCGTCGGCCGGCGTGGGTGGCAGTAGCAGTGGTGTGTGCTAAGCGTACCGCGCCTAACAGTCCTTCGCGCGCCTCTTTTTTCCCTCCCCCGCACACCAGCAGACGGACATGACATGACCAGCACACACACACTCTCGACCGGCCGGGAGAGCGAGCCAGTGGTTCGGCGCCGGCTTCCCTTCATCTCTGTTCCACTCGCTGCGGCGGCATGTTGATTGTTGTGCTAAAGACTGCGATAACGGCCCTCAAGCAAGCGGTCAAGGCCTCAAGCTGCAACACACTGCACGCTAGCCCAGGAGACCATCCACGCGAGGGACATGGCTTGCGTGTACAGCGCAAGACTGCATCGTAGATTCGTAGTAGGGGACTGCCAAACAACGAACGTGCAGCATGCTGTACAGTAGTACTGTCGTCTAGTCGGCGCTGCTACCAACCATGAACCATACCGGACTTGCTAAGCAGTCAGTCCCTTCACGACAACCCGCGCTATACCTCTCGCCCACCCGGCACCACTGAGCTCCCTCCCCATGCATGCATGCCGGACGCCATCACGACGGTGGCTAACTCTCCAGTGCCATTCTTATGCGCCTCCCCTCTTCCTCCACCACTCGGCTGACTGGCGGCATATGCTTGAATATTGCACTGCAGCCGCCAGGGCAGGGCAGCTGCCTGCTTCCGCATCACACACCTTTTTCCCCATCCTCGAGTGCTCCTCATTGACACGATGACGCCTGTGTGCATACAGCTGTCTCGCGCACCTTCATTTCCTGTGTCACGAGAATAACATGGCACGGCTGGCTCTTGCACGGGAGCCACGCACGCCCTCGCACGCGCCCACGCACCCACGCTGCAATCTGAGCACAACAACAAAACATGCTGCACAGCCTGCGCGCGCCGCCAACGGTCGGCCAAAGCTGGCGCGCTCCCTTCTCTTGCTGCTGGTTGCTGATATCACGGTGGCGCGCAGGATTGGTTCGTTGTGTCTCTGCTCTCTGCCCTTCCCCACAATTGCTTGCTTGCTTTCGGGCGGGTCAGGTCACCTGTTGTCTGTGCGGGTCGAAAACCGCTTTCTGTCTGTCCGCGCTAGCAGGCATCTCTCTAAAGCCTGCAAAACCACGCCTTTCCCATTCTTGCTAGACCTTTACGCATCCCGAGTACTCTTTTGCCCGCTCTGTAGCCGGCGGTCCAATCGTCAAACATTTCCTCCTCTTCTCTTGCCAGCCCGGCGATTGCGTTTTGTTCTTATCGCATGACACCTGCACGCACCTTGCACGCTCCGAT
>Ga0265797_10003084_pt1 | contig 27108 bp, 22 predicted proteins | sample P2T30metagenome_FD_192433 | JGI IMG/M metagenome (GOLD analysis project Ga0265797, IMG submission 192433) | Plant litter microbial communities from East Loma Ridge, Irvine, California - P2 T30 | ecosystem: Environmental > Terrestrial > Plant litter > Unclassified | place: USA: California... | reverse complement strand
GACGGCGTCCGGCTCGGCACGGTCCGGGCGACGCTCACCGCGGCCCCGGAGGCGTCCGGTCCCGTCGCCTCCGGACCGCGCGTCGGCGTGTCGGGCCACGCGGGCACCGACGCCTTCCCGTGGCGCTGGTGGCTCGACGGCGACCCGACCGTGTCCCCGTACCGGGCGGCGGCGCCGAGGCGGCGCCGGGACGCGCCTCCGGCCGCTGGTACCGTGTCGCCGTGAGCACTGGAACCACCGCGGACGTGCTGGCCGCGCAGCAGAACGACCCCACCTTCGACGACCTGTGGAGCGAGCTGACCTGGCGGGGGCTCGTGCACGTGTCCACCGACGCGGACGCCCTGCGGGAGCTCCTCGAGGGCGAGCCGGTCACGTACTACTGCGGCTTCGACCCGACCGCCCCGAGCCTGCACCTCGGCAACCTCGTGCAGCTGCTCACGATGCGTCGCCTGCAGCTCGCCGGGCACCGTCCGCTGGGCCTCGTCGGCGGGTCCACGGGCCTCATCGGCGACCCGCGCCCGACGGCGGAGCGCACGCTCAACACCCCCGAGGTCGTCGCGGACTGGGTGCAGCGGATCCGCGTGCACGTCGAGAAGTTCCTCTCCGCCGAGGGGCACTCGGGCCTGCGCGTCGTCAACAACCTCGACTGGACGTCGCCGATGTCGGCGATCGAGTTCCTGCGGGACGTCGGCAAGCACTTCCGGGTGGGCACCATGCTCAAGAAGGACGCCGTGAGCGCCCGCCTCGAGAGCGACGCCGGCATCAGCTACACCGAGTTCAGCTACCAGATCCTGCAGGGCATGGACTACCTCGAGCTGTACCGCTCGTACGGCTGCCTGCTGCAGACGGGCGGCAGCGACCAGTGGGGCAACCTCACGAGCGGCACCGAGCTGGTGCGTCGCGTCGAGGGCGAGACGGTGCACGCGTTCGGCACGCCGCTCATCACGAACAGCGACGGCACGAAGTTCGGCAAGAGCGAGGGCAACGCGGTGTGGCTCGACGCCGAGCTCACGAGCCCGTACGCGCTGTACCAGTTCTGGCTCAACACGGACGACGCGGACGTCGTGCAGCGCCTCAAGGTGTTCACGTTCCTCACGCGGGCCGAGATCGAGCGGCTCGGCCGGACGGTCGAGGACGCCCCCTTCAAGCGCGAGGCGCAGCGCGTCCTGGCGTGGGAGGTCACCCGCCTGGTGCACGGCGAGGCGGCGACCCAGGCCGCGATCGACGCCTCCGGTGCGCTCTTCGGGCAGGGCGACCTGTCGCAGCTCGACGAGACGACGCTGCTCGCCGCGGTCGCGGAGCTGCCGTCGGCGACGTTGCCGGGAACGGCGACGGTCGCCCAGGCGCTGGTCGACACGGGCCTCGTGGCGTCGCTCGGCGCCGCACGGCGGGCCGCGTCCGAGGGCGGGGCGTACGTCAACAACGTCCGGGTCGAGGACGCCGACCAGGCCCTCGCCGACTCGGGCGCCCTGCACGGCGTCGTCGTGCTCCGCCGGGGCAAGAAGACGCTGGCCGGGGTCACGATCGCGTCGTGACGCGGCCGTGACGACGCGCGGGGCGCACCGACCGTGACGGGCGTGCCGGAGGCGGTGGACCGCTACCTGAGGCACGTCGCGGTCGAGCGCGGCCTGTCCGCGAACACGACCGCGGCGTACCGGCGCGACCTGGCGCTGTGGACCGACCACCTGGCGGGCCTCGGTCGGGAGCGGGTCGACGAGGTGCTGCCCGCCGACGTGGCGGCGTTCCCCGTCGCGCTGGCCACCCGGCCGGAGCGGCCCCTCGGGGCGTCGAGCGTGGCGCGCGTGCTGTCCAGCGTGAGGGGGCTGCACCGGTTCCTCTCCGAGGAGGGCCTCGTCGAGGTCGACGTGGCGGCCTCGACGCGGCCCCCGAAGCTGCCGGCCCGTCTGCCGAAGGCGATCTCGCTCGCCGAGGTCGAGGCGCTCCTCGCGGCGACGGACGGCGACGACCCGGTGCGGGTGCGCGACAAGGCGCTCCTCGAGCTGCTCTACGCGACGGGGGCCCGCGTGTCCGAGGTCGTGGGGCTGGCCGTGGACGACGTGGTCGAGGGCGACGTCGTGCGCCTGCTCGGCAAGGGGTCGAAGCAACGGCTGGTGCCGGTCGGCGGCTACGCGCGGCGGGCGCTCGACGCGTGGCTCGTCCGCGGCAGGCCCGTGTTCGCGGCGCGCGGCCCCGGGTCGCCGGCGCTGTTCCTCGGCACGCGCGGGGGAGCGCTCTCGCGGCAGTCGGCGTGGGCCGTGATCCAGGGCGCGGCGGAGCGGGCGCACCTGACCCGCGAGGTGTCGCCGCACACGCTCCGGCACTCCTTCGCGACGCACCTGCTCGAGGGCGGCGCCGACGTCCGCGTCGTGCAGGAGCTGCTCGGCCACTCCTCGGTCGCGACGACGCAGATCTACACGCTCGTCACGGCGGACGCCCTCCGCGACGTCTACACGACCGCGCACCCGCGGGCGCGGGCCGTCCCCGACCCGCCGGCACCGCCTCCTGGACCCGTCGCCGACCAGGGCGGACCTTCAAGCACAGCCTGAACCCGGTTGCCCGCGGTGCGCGCGCCGCACCGGGGGCCGTCGGAGGGCCGCCGGTACCCTGACAGGGTGAGAACGCAGCCCACCTCGAGCACCCCGACCCTCTTCGGCGGCACGCCGGCGACGACGGAGCTCGGCCCGACGGGTCGTCCGCGCACCGAGTTCCCCGAGCCCGCGCCGCTGGAGTCGCACGGCCCGGCCCGCATCATCACGCTCTGCAACCAGAAGGGCGGCGTCGGCAAGACGACGACGACCATCAACCTCGGTGCGGCGCTCTCCGAGTACGGCCGGCGCGTGCTCGCCATCGACTTCGACCCGCAGGGCGCCCTGTCCGCCGGCCTCGGCGTCCAGGCGCACGACCAGCCCACGGTGTACGACCTCCTCGTCGGGTCGGTGAAGGACGCCCACGACGTGATCGTGCCGTCGCGCGTGCCCGGGCTCGACGTCATGCCCGCGAACATCGACCTCTCCGCGGCCGAGGTGCACCTCGTCAACGAGGTCGCCCGCGAGCAGATCCTCGCCCGTGTGCTGCGGCAGGTCACCGGTGAGTACGACGTCGTCCTCGTGGACTGCCAGCCGTCGCTCGGGCTGCTCACCGTCAACGCGCTCACCGCGGCGCACGGCGTGCTCATCCCGCTCGAGTGCGAGTTCTTCGCGCTGCGCGGCGTGGCCCTCCTCGTCGAGACCATCGAGAAGGTCCGTGACCGGCTCAACCCCGCCATCGAGCTCGACGGGATCCTGCCGACGATGTTCGACTCGCGCACCCTGCACAGCCGCGAGGTGCTCGAGCGGGTCGTCGAGGCGTTCGGCGACCAGGTGCTCGAGACGGTCATCGGCCGCACGGTGAAGTTCCCCGACGCCACGGTGTCGGGCGTGCCGATCACGCAGTTCGCCCCCGGGCACGCGGCCGCGCAGGCCTACCGGCAGCTCGCGCGAGAGCTCATCCACCGTGGTGCCGCGGCCTGACGCACCGGTCGTCGAGACGACCACCGAGGGGACTCCGGGCTTCCGGGTCACCCTCGACAACTTCGCCGGACCGTTCGACCTGCTGCTGTCGCTCATCGCGAAGCGCGAGATGGACGTCACCGAGGTCGCCCTGAGCGCGGTCACGGACGAGTTCCTCGGCTACCTGCACGACGTCGACGCCGGGGCGGACCTCGACCAGGCGAGCGGCTTCATCGTCGTGGCGGCGACGCTCCTCGACCTCAAGGTGGCGGGGCTGCTGCCCCAGGGCGAGCTCGTGGATGCCGAGGACGTCGCCCTGCTCGAGGCCCGCGACCTGCTCTTCGCGCGGTTGCTGCAGTACCGCGCCTTCAAGCTCGCCGCGCGGTGGTTCGCCGAGCACGGCGAGGTGGAGGCGCGCCGCCACGCCCGCTCGGTGCGCCTCGAGGAACGGCACCGTGCGCCCGCGCCCGAGCTCGCCTGGACCCTCACCGCCGCCGACTTCGCGGCCCTCGCCGCCCGGGCCCTCGCCCCCCGCGAGGAACCCACTGTGGGACTCGACCACCTGCACGCACCGGTCGTGAGCATCCGCGAGCAGGCGGCGATCGTCGTGGCGCTGCTGCGCGGGGCGGGCACGGCGACGTTCCGCGAGCTCGTCGCCGGCGTCGACCAGAAGGGGGTCGTCGTCGCGCGCTTCCTCGCCGTGCTCGAGCTCTACCGCACGGCGGCGCTCACCTTCGAGCAGCTCGAACCCCTCGGCGAGCTCAGCCTCCGCTGGACGGCCGAGGCGTGGACCGACGAGTCCCTCGCCGCCCTCGGTGCCGACTATGACGGCTGAGGCGCAGGAGGCGGTGGTCGGCCCCGGTGCGCCCGGCACCTCCGACGACGACCTCCGTCAGGCCCTCGAGGCGGTGCTCATGGTCGCCGACGACCCGCAGACCTCGGTGTCGCTCGCGACGGCGGTCGCGCGTCCCGTGCGCGAGGTGGAGGCCGCGCTCGCCGCCCTGCGCGACGACCTCGACGGCGCGGGCGGCTCTCCCCGGCGCGGCTTCGAGCTCCGCCGGGTGGGCGGGGGCTGGCGGTTCTACGTCCGCGAGGCGCACGACGCGCTCGTGCGCGATTTCGTGCTCACGCAGAACCCGACCAGACTGTCGCAGGCGGCCCTCGAGACCCTCGCGGTGATCGCCTACAAGCAACCCGTCTCGCGCAGCGCCGTCGCGCAGGTCCGTGCCGTGAACGTCGACGGCGTGGTCCGCACGCTCGTCGGCCGGGGCCTCGTCACCGAGGCCGGCACCGACCCCGAGACGGGCGCCCTCCTCTACCAGACCACGGAGCTCCTCCTGACGCACCTCGGCATCGACTCGCTCGACGAACTGCCCCACCTCTCGCCCCTGCTCTCCGACGGCCGTGAAGGGACCGACCATGTCGCGTGACGACTCCCGCTCCGAGGGCCTGCCCGGCCACGACCCGCACGACGACCTGCCCGGGGGCGAGCGCCTCCAGAAGGTGATGGCGGCCGCCGGGGTCGCGTCGCGCCGCGTCTCCGAGGACATGATCGCCGCGGGCCGCGTGCGCGTGAACGGCCGCGTGGTCACCGAGCCGGGGCGGCGCATCGACCCCGAGGCGGACGAGGTCGAGGTCGACGGCACGGTCGTGCAGCTCGACGCCACCAAGCGGTACGTCATGCTCAACAAGCCGGTCGGGGTGGTGTCGTCGCTGAGCGACGAGCACGGTCGCGCCGACCTCCGGCAGTACGCCGAGCAGTACGACGAGCGCCTGTTCAACGTGGGCCGGCTCGACGCCGAGACGAGCGGCCTGCTGCTGCTCACGAACGACGGGCGGCTGGCGCACGTGCTCGCGCACCCGTCGTTCGGCGTCACCAAGACGTACGTCGCGAAGGTGCGCGGGCAGGTCACCCGCGACGTGCTCGCGCAGCTGCAGTCCGGCGTGGAGCTCGAGGACGGCCCGATCGCCGCGGACCGGGCGCGTCTCGTCGGCGGCGGTGCCGGGCTGTCGCGCTCGGGAGACTCGTCGCTCGTCGAGATCACCCTGCACTCGGGGCGCAACCGCATCGTGCGCCGCATGATGGAGGCCGTCGGGCACCCGGTCGTCGACCTCGTCCGTCGCCAGTTCGGGCCGCTGCACCTCGGCACCCTCAAGGTCGGGCACCTGCGCGCGCTCACCCGTGACGAGCTCGGCGCCGTGCTCACCGTCGCCCGCCAGGGCGGGGAGGACGTCACCGAGACCGAGGCGGACGCCGCGGACCGCGACGCCGTCGACGAGTCGAGCGTCGTCGACGTCGACCTCGACGCCGAGAAGGACTTCTACGACGAGGACGACGCCGAGTACGACCCCGCGACGGACGCGCGCGACGAGTCGCGCCGCGGTCGCACGACGGCCGGAGGCGCGGGGCGACCGGGCGACCAGGGTCGCGACCGTGGGTCCCGCGACGGCGGACCCACGTCCCGGCGCAGCGAGGTCCGCCGCCAGCAGGCCGGACGGCGCGAGCGCGGACGGGACGACGACCGCGGCCGTGACGACCGCGGTCGTGAGGACCGCGGCCGCGACGACCGCGGGCGTGAGGACCGCGGGCGGGGCGGCTGGTCCCAGGACCGTCGTCCCTCGCAGCGTCCGCCGTACGACCGGAGTCGCGACGACCGGGGCCGTGACGACCGGGGCCGTGACGACCGGGGCCGCGGGTACTGGTCGGACGACCGCCGTGACGACCGTCGCCGTGACGACCGGGGACGGGACGGCGGGGACAGGCGTCCTGCCCCGGGCCGCCCGCCCGTCGAGCGCGGCGGGTCGTCGTCGGGCCGTCCGCCGTTCCGCGGCGGGGCCGCCCGGCGCGACGCCGAGGGCTTCCGCCGGGACGACCGGGGCGCACGACAGGACGGCGACGACCGCGGTGCCCGTCGGCCCGGCCCGGAGCGCGGGGCGCCGCGCGGTCCGTTCCGCGGCGGGTCGTCGCGCCGGGACGCCGACGGCTTCCGTCGCGACGACCGCGGCGCCCGTGAGGACGGCGCGGCACGCGGCGGGAACGACCGTGGTGGCTTCCGTGGCGGCTCCGACCGTCGGGACGACCGTGGTGGGCATCGCGGCGGCCCGGACCGTCGGGACGACCGGGGCGGACGGGGGCCGCGCGGCGGTGACCGCCCGTGACCGGCCGCACCACCGCCTCCGGCGCCGGCCAGCCTGACGTGGCGTCGGTGACCGGCGCGACCGGCGGCGACCTCTCCTCGGGCGAACGGCGGCTGTCGGGCACCGTGCGGATCGTGGGCTCCGGCCTGCTCGGGGCCAGCATCGGCCTGCGGCTCGTGCAGCACGGGGTCGACGTCGTCGTCGACGACGTGTCGCCGTCCGCGCGCAGCCTCGCCGTGGACTACGGCGCCGGTCGGGAGCCGCGCGAAGGGGACGCACCCGTGCTCGTCGTCGTGGCCGTGCCTCCGGACGTCACCGCCGACGTCGTCGAACGCGAGCTCGCCGCGCACCCGGACGCGCTCGTCACCGACGTCGCGTCCGTCAAGGGCGCGCCCCTCGCCGAGCTGCGCGCCCGCGGCGTGGACGTCGCGCGCTACATCGGCTCGCACCCCATGGCCGGACGTGAGCGCGGAGGCGCCGTCTCCGCCCGCGCCGACCTCTTCGTCGGACGCCCGTGGGTCATCGCCGGGCACGACGACATCAGCTACCGACGGGCCGCCGCCGTCGAGGACCTCGCCCTCGACCTCGGGGCCACCCCCGTCGAGATGACCCCCGAGGAGCACGACGCGGGCGTCGCCCTCGTCTCCCACGCGCCCCAGGTCGTCGCGAGCCTCATGGCCGCGCGCCTCCGGGACGCCCCCGACGCCTCGCTCGGCCTCGCCGGGCAGGGCGTCCGTGACGTCACCCGCATCGCGTCGAGCGACCCGACGCTGTGGGTGCAGATCCTCGGCGCCAACGCGCCCCTCGTCGTCGAGGTGCTGCGCGGCGTGCGCGACGACCTCGACCGCGTCGTCACCGCCCTCGACTCGCCGACCGCGCCCGGGGCCCGCCGAGCCGTCGCCGAGCTGATCGGCGCCGGCAACGGGGGAGTGGCGCGCCTGCCCGGCAAGCACGGGCAGTCGACGCAGTTCAGCTCGGTCGTCGTCATGGTCGACGACGTCCCGGGGCAGCTCGCGCGCCTGCTCACCGAGATCGGCGAGATCGGCGTCAACCTGGAGGACCTGCGGCTCGAGCACTCGCCCGGCGCGCAGGTCGGACTGGCAGAGGTGGCCATCGTGCCCGAACAAGAGGAGCGACTCGTGACCGAGCTCGAACGACGCGGCTGGACCATCGCGGGAGCGTTCGCGTGACCGCCCGAGGCGCGGGCACGCCCGGCGCGCCGGGTGGCACGTCCGGCGTCACGCCCGACACCCTGGACGGCACGTCCGGGGTCGCCGGCACGTCCGACGCCACCGGCACGTCCGACGTCGAGCGGCTGCCCGGCGAGCACGGCGTGGGCGGACCCGCCGGCGAGGCGCACGTCGCCGAGCTGCGCGCCGAGACCGCGGACGCCGTGCACGCGCACGTCGTCGTCGCCGTCGACGGCCCCGCCGGCAGCGGCAAGTCGAGCGTGAGCCGGGCCGCGGCCAGCGCGCTCGGCTTCGACTACCAGGACACCGGCGCCGCCTACCGCGCGTTCGCGCTGCACGCCCTCCAGCAGGGCGTCGACCTCGAGGACGCCGACGCGGTCGTCGGCGCACTGCCGTCGTTCCGGTACGGCATCGGCACGGACGCCGACCAGGCGCCCTCGGTCACCGTCGACGGCCGGGACGTCACCGACGAGATCCGCACCCCCCGGGTCACGGGCGCCGTGAGCCACGTCGCGAAGCTGCCGGAGGTGCGCCGCTACATGGTGGACCTGTTCCGTCGCGTGATCGCCGGCACCGACCGTCGGGGCATCGTCACCGAGGGGCGCGACATCACCACCGTCGTCGTGCCCGACGCCCAGGTGCGGATCCTGCTCACCGCGAGCGAAGAGGCTAGGATGGCCAGGCGTTCCGCCGAGGTCACCGGGCAGAGTGCCGCCGAGACGGCACGGCAGCTCTCCGACCGCGACGCGCGGGACTCCAAGGTCGTCGACTTCATGACCGCCGCCCCGGGCGTCGCGACGGTCGACTCCACCCATCTCGACTTCGACCAGACCGTGCAGGCCGTGGTCCAGCTCGTCAGGGACGCCACCGCGTCCGACGCGGGCACGACACCCTAGGAGCCCCCGTGGCAGACGACGACAAGTACCCCGAACTCGACTCCCAGATGGTGCAGCGCCTCCAGGCCCTGCCCGAGGAGGACGCCGACCAGCGGTCGCGGGCCCTCCGCGCCGGACTCGAGGACTACGAGCTCGCCGACGAGGACCTCGACGTCCTCGAGGGCGGCGAGTGGGACCCGAACGCCCTCACGTACTCGCCGGCGCTGCCGGTGCTCGCCATCGTCGGCCGGCCCAACGTCGGCAAGAGCGCCCTCGTCAACCGGATCCTCGGGCGCCGCGAGGCCGTCGTCGAGGACAAGCCGGGCGTCACGCGCGACCGTGTGTCGTACAAGGCGGAGTGGAGCGGGCGCCGCTTCACCCTCGTCGACACCGGTGGCTGGGAGCCCGACGCGGCCGGCATCGACCGCTCGGTCGCGCTGCAGGCCGAGGTCGCCGTCGACCTCGCCGACGCCGTGCTCTTCGTCGTCGACGTCAACGTCGGGGCCACGGCCACCGACGAGCACGTCGTCCGCATGCTGCGCGCCACGAACAAGCCGGTGATCCTCGTCGCCAACAAGAGCGACGACGCCCGCAAGGACCTCGAGTCCGCCTCGCTGTGGTCGCTGGGCCTCGGCGAGCCGTTCCCCGTCTCGGCCCTGCACGGCCGCAACGTCGCCGACCTGCTCGACCTGGCGCTGAAGACGCTGCCCGAGGTGTCCGCCGTCGCGAAGGAGGAGATCGGCGGGCCCCGTCGCGTCGCGATCCTCGGCCGCCCCAACGTCGGCAAGAGCTCGCTGCTCAACAAGGCTGCCGGCGAGGAGCGCGTCGTCGTCAACGAGCTCGCGGGCACCACGCGCGACCCCGTCGACGAGCAGGTCGAGATCGCCGGCCGGGTGTGGACCTTCGTCGACACCGCCGGCATCCGCAAGCGCGTGCACCTGCAGCAGGGCGCCGACTTCTACGCGTCGCTGCGCACCTCGGCCGCGCTCGAGAAGGCCGAGGTCGCCGTCGTCGTGCTCGACGTCACCGAGCCCATCTCGACGCAGGACCTGCGCATCATCGACCTCGTGCTCGAGTCCGGTAGGGCCCTCGTGCTCGCGTTCAACAAGTGGGACCTGCTCGACGACGACCGTCGCCGCTACCTCGAGCGGGAGATCGAGCAGGACCTCGACCACGTGTCGTGGGCCCCGCGCGTCAACATCTCGGCGCGCACCGGCCGGCACCTCGAGAAGCTCGTGCCCGCCCTCGAGCTCGCCCTCGAGTCGTGGGACACCCGGATCCCGACGGGCAAGTTCAACGCCCTGCTCGCGGAGCTCGTCGCGGAGCACCCGCACCCCCTGCGCTCCGGCAAGCAGCCGCGCATCCTGTTCGGGACGCAGGCGGCGAACCGTCCGCCGACCTTCGTGCTCTTCACCACCGGGTTCCTCGACCCGCAGTACCGACGCTTCATCACGCGGCGCCTGCGCGAGATCTTCGGCTTCGAGGGCACCCCGATCACCGTCAACATGCGGGTGCGCGAGAAGCGCAAGCGCACCTGACCCCTCCTCCCCACCCGTCCTCGTGACGCTCCAGGACGCCCGGCCTCGCGGCCGGGCGTCCTGTTCTGTACGCTCGGTCCCCAGACGGACCAGTACTGACATGTCGGAGGTTACATGGGGCAGGTGTTGCAGGTGCCGGGCGCGTTGCTCGGCTCGGTGGGCGACGAGCTGGCGGCCGCGGCCGCCCTGGCGCGGTGGGACGCGCCGCTCGGCACCGGAGGCGCGACGGAGCTCGGGTCGTCGGCGGTCGTGGACGAGTTCACGGCCACCCGGGGCGAGCAGCAGAGGCGGGCAGAACTGCTCGTCGAGTCGCTGACCGCCGCCGGGGCACTGGCCGCGGCGACGGCCTCCGAGACGGAGCGCGTCGAGGGCGAGCTCGAGGCGGCGGCACGGTGACGGACCTCACCGCCGATCCGGGCGTGGGCGACCCCGCCGGCATCCGACGCCTGGCCGACGCGCACGACGACGAGGTCGACGACCTCGACCTCGTCGTGCACCGGGTGACCCTCGCCGCGGGTGCGGTGCTGCCGCCGCTCTGGCAGGGGGCGGCGCAGGTCGCCTTCGCGGCGGGCGTCGAGCAGGCACTGGCCGACGCGCGGACCCTGCGCACCGGACTCGCCGAGCACGCCGAGGCGCTGCGGGCCTACGCGACGTCCGTGGAGGCGATCCAGGACGAGCAGCGTCGGTTGGAGCGGCGGCGCGAGGCGCTCGAGGCGGAACGCGAGGCGGCGCTGCGCGACGAGGGCATCGGCCTCGAGGCGCGGACGGGGCAGGGCCTCCCCTTCGGCGTCCTCGTCCCCGCCGCCGCCGACCGGGTGCACGCCGCGGACGTCGAGGAGGGCGTCGTGCAGGGCCTCTGGGACGACCTGGTCGCCGAACGTCGACGCGCCGACCGGCTGTGCACCACGGCGCTCGGCAACGTCGCGTCGTTGGGCGTGCTGTCGTTCCTGCGCGGCGTCTCCGGTCCCGGGGGTGCCGGTGGAGTCGGTGGGCTCGGGGGACCGAGGGCGGACGACCTGCTCCGGTACCTGTCCGACCTCTCGCCGACCGATCTCGCCCTGGTCGCCGAACGCTACCCGGAGCTCCTCGCGCTGCTGGCCGAGGCCGACCCGCAGGCGGTCCACGACTGGTGGGCGACGATGGACGGTGCCGACCCGTGGGTGCTCTCGCCGGTGCAGGCGTCCCTCGTCGCCGCGCTGCCCCGGCTGTTCGGCTCCCTCGACGGGCTGCCCCCGCACGCGCGCGTCGCCGCGAACGTCCTCAACGCCGAAGCGCGGCTGCGCGAACTCCGCGGCGAGGCGGCGCTCCCCGGGGCCGACCACGCCGCGATCGAGCGAGAGAGACAGTACCTGCTCCAGGCCGTCGGACCCGACGCGACGGTGCAGCTGTACCTGTTCGAGCCGCACGACGGGAACATCATCGAGATGTTCGGCACGCTCGACGCGAGCACCTCGAACCTCGTCACCTACGTGCCGGGGACCTACACGACGATCGACGACTTCTACGGCGGTGGCGTGCAGCAGGTCTCACGATGGCTGGTCGAGAGCCAACCGGGCACGGTCGCCTTCGTCTACAAAGACGGTCCCTTTCCGGGTGAGACCGACCAGAGTCCCACCGGACTCCTCGAAGCCAACGACGCCGGGCGTGGACGTCGGGCGGGACGCGCCCTGGCTGGCTTCCAGAGCGCGCTCGCCACGAGCCTGCCGCCGGTGCACCATCCGGTGAACAGGGTCGCGATCGGTCACTCCTGGGGGCTCGCCGCCGTGACGTCGTCAGAAGTCGCTGGTGCGCACTACGACCACGTGATCTCGCTCGCTGGGGCCGGGATGCTGCCCGAATGGGCACCGCGACCCGGGACGGCCTACGACCACCTCTCGTACTGGGACACGTTGTCGTACGGGCAGGACACAGGACTGGTGTGGTCGGGCAACAACCCGCGCTTCGTCAGTGACTTCGAATCGCACGGCATCTACCGCGGGCCGGACGACGTCGAGATGCTCACGACGCCGCTGGCCTGGAGGAAGTTCGAGATCATGGGCGCCAACCACTCGCTCGTCGCCACGACGAAGCCCGAGAACCAGGCCGTGCTCGACGACCTCCTCGAGGAGGTTTTCGAGTGAGGGATTCCAGTCGGACAGCGACGATCCTCGTAGGAGCAGTACTTGTCGGTTCGATCAGCGCTTGCAGCGTCCTGCCGGGTGCCATTGGCAATGTCCACCAGCGAAGGGAACACATCGTGCCTGCCGAGCCGACGAGCACTCCACCACTGCCCGGCTCGGGTACGCAAGCCAAGGTCGATACACAGGCGATGACGCTCGAGGTCCTTGCACAGCTGACGCCTGACCTGGTCACGGACGTCGACCAGCGGCCTCACGGCGCTCTCCTGTCGTGCGATGACGAGAAGTACGTGTGGAGCGGGGTGACGCGAGCGGCTTTCACCGAAGCATTTTCTGTGGAGAAAGTTCGGGAACGTCTCATTGCATGGACGAGATTGCAGGCAGGATACGCACTCGACTCGCTCCTGAAGTCGAACGGCACAGTGCGCCTGACGGTGATCACTCCCGACGGGGCTCACTACAACGTGAACATGATCGAGGGCGCCGCCGAGATGAACGTCATCGGGTACTCACCCTGCATCGCGCTGGCTCCAGGCGAGACCGTCTTCGATGAGTACTGACGAGCGATCGGACGCTCACCCCGCCGCGGTACTCCGGGCGGGGCCACGGCTAGTGGAAGCTTGCGCACCTGAGCGACAATGGGCCCGGATGGCCCGCGCGGGAGATCGCGGTGTTTCGATCGCCTCCGGTGTCGTGCTCGTCGGACTACTCGCCGGCTGCGCGCTCGCTGGCACCACCGGGGAGCCTTACCGTGGGGCGACCTCGGGTGGACCACGAGGTCAGGGAGCCTCCCTAGATCTGAGAGAGGGCAAGGCTTCCTCGCTCACCCTCCTCACGACGGCCATGGATGCAGTACCTGCCGAGGAGTGGCCCGACCGCGACTACAGGGATCCAGGCGTACTCCTCTCCTGCGCTGACGGAGCGTGGTCGTGGAACACGAACGGAGAGATCGACTTCGACGCGGGAGAAGACCTGGAAGCCTGGGTCTCGGTGATCGGCAGGGGAATCGAGCGAACCCTGGACGCCGAGGTGGAACAGTCCACTGACCGGTTCGGGGACGCTGCAGTGGACGCGCGACTTCCTGACGGCACAGCCGCTCACGTCTCGATCTCGCTGAGAGATCCGCGCCTGTTCTTCAGCGTCTATTCACCGTGCGTCACGGATCTGGCCGATTACTACGAGACGCCGAAGCCCGCCGGTGGCTACTGATGGTGTTCGTGCCAGTGTCCACGACGCCGTCCCGACGCGGGGACGGGATGCGGCACGATGGGGGACTGTGCGACGAGGAACGGTGGTGACCGGGTGAGAGGCGGGGTACGGGCCGGGGTGACCGACGCCTCCGGCCCCTCACAGGGCGCGGGTTCGCGCGTCGAGGCGCTCGCCGAGCGGGCGTGGCAGAGGCTGCAGGTCGACCGCTTCGCGGGCGGGCGTCAGCGCGACCTCGTCATCCGCGAAGACATGCGGAGGCACCCGCGGACCGTACGAGCTTTCCGCATCATCCGCTGGCTGCTCGTCGCCGAGACCGTCGTCGGCCTCGGCGCCGTCGCCATCGCCCTCGGGCTCGAGGGCGCCGGGCACCTCGTGCCCCTCGCCGTCTGGATCCGCTGCGTCGGCGTGCTCGGCATCACCGCGACGCTCTACGTCTTCGCCTGGCGCGCCCAGCTCGGTTGGTACTGGGCCTACTCGAGGCTCCGGCTCTTCACCCGCATCTTCCCCGTCGTCACCCTCGTGCTGTGCGCGATCCCCGGGCTCTACCCGGCCTGGATGATCCTCGAGCAGATCGTGTTCTCGGCGATCCTCGTCGGGCTCAGCGCCGTGCTCTACAGCGAGCACCTGCGCGAGACCTTCCCAGCACCCACCGCCACCGACACCTAGGCCGCAGTCGGCCCCGCACCTGCGCGGGCTCAGGAGCTGCGCCCGCGCCCGCGAGTGCTCAGCAACGTCGCCTGGTCCTGGTCCTGGTCCTGGTCCTGGTGTTGCTGCGCTCCGGGTCCTGCTCTGCTCCGGGTGAGCTGCCGTCCTCCCCGCCGTCGTGCAGCGGGGACGCCGCGCGTGGTCCCGTCCGACAAGGCGACTACTCGGCGGCGACACGCTGACAGGACTGGCCTCAGAGCGTCCCGCGTGCCCGTCCTGTCGCGTTCGGCGCGAAGCGACCCGTCGAGCACCAGGAAGTCGCGCGTGCCCGTCGTGTCGCGTCCGGCGTGGTGCGACCCGTCGAGCGAGGCCGCTCCTGCCGCTGCGGGTGCGCAAGTCCGTCGACGGGCGCCACCCACCCGCGGGATCCGCCGACAGGCCTCGCCGAACGCGACAGCTGGACCGCGACACGCCGGCGGACGGTGATGCCGAAAGCCTCCGGTTCACCGCGGTGTCGCCTTTTCGGACGAAAGGTCGGGGGCGCACACGCACCCGGCGGACCAGCGCCGGCGCAAGCGCCAGCGCCTGCGGCCGGCGTCAGCACCTGCGGCCGGCGTCAGCGCCAGCGGCGGAGCAGCACCCGCTGCAGCAGGTTCAGCACCGCGTCGGTGAGGGTGCCGAGCAGTGCCAGGAGGATGATCGCGAGGAACATCCGGTCCACCCGACCGTTGTTCTGCGAGTCCGAGAGCAAGAAGCCGAGGCCCATCGACGAGGCGATGAGCTCCGCCGCCACGAGGAACAGCCAGGCCTGTGCGAGCGCCAGCCGCAGCCCCGACACCAGCGCGGGCAGGACCGCGGGCAGCTGCACCCTGGCGAACAGCTCGACGGCTCCGAGCCCGTACGCCCGCCCGGCCTCCACGAGGTGAGGGTCGACGTGACGCAGCGACCCGGCGACGGTCGTGAAGACGGGGAACGCCGCACCGATGGCGATGAGGAACACCTTGGAGTCCTCGCCGACGCCGAGGTAGAGGATCAGGATCGGCACCCAGGCGAGCGACGGCACCGCCCGCACGGCGGCGACGGTCGGTGCGAGCAGCGCCTCGCCCACCCGGGACAGCCCGACGACGGCCCCCAGCAGCAGGCCGACGACGGCTCCTGCGGCGAAGCCGAGCAGCACGCGCTGCACCGAGATCGCGACGTAGAGGCCGAGCTGACCGGTGCCGGCGAGCTGTACCGCCGCGGCCCACACGTCGCCCGGGCCGGGCAACTTGTAGGCGGGCGCGTCGAGGACGGTGGTGGCGAGCACCCACGCGACCACGAGCGCGACGGGGAGGACGAGGCCGAGCCAGCCGAGCCTCCGGCCGGTGGGCCGCGCGTCGGGGCGGCGTCCGGTGCCGCGGTCACCAGGGCCGGAGGCGCGTCCCGCGTCGCGCTGGTCGGCCTGCGCGTCGCGGACGGCCTGGTGGGCGTCCGCCTCGCGGGCTCCGACGAGGACCGTGTCGCTGCCCATCAGGACCCGCTGGCCTGCTCGGCGAAGCTCGGCTCGAAGAGGGAGTCGAGGGCGTCGTCGACCGCTCCCTCGCTCGTGACGTCGCCGGACTCGACGAGGATCGGGGCGACGCGCTCGAGGACGGCGCGCTGGTCGTCGCCGGGCACGGGGGAGACGTCGAAGTGGGTGCGCTCGAGCACGGTCGTCGCGACGGTCTGGTCGATGCCGGCGACCTCGGCGAGGATCGCGGCGGTCTCGTCGGGGTTCTCCTCCGCCCACGCCCGGGCCTGCTCGTAGGCGTCGACGACGGCCTGGGCGAGGTCGGGGCTGGTCTCGAGGAACTCCTCGGTGGCGTTGAGGAAGCCGTAGGTGTTGAAGTCGACGTTGCGGTAGAGCAGCTCGGTGCCCGACTCCGCCTCGCTGGCGGCCATGATCGGGTCGAGGCCGGCCCACGCGTCGACGCTGCCGTTCTCGAGGGCGGCGCTGCCGTCCGCGTGCTGCAGGTTCTGCACGGTCACGTCGGAGGCGCTGAGGCCCGCCTCGTCGAGCGACTGCAGCAGGAAGAAGTAGGGGTCGGTCCCCTTGGTGGCGGCGACCGTCTTCCCCTTCAGCTGCTCGACGTCGGTGATCGTGCTGCCGCCGGGGACGACGAGGGCGCTCCACTCGGGCTGCGAGTAGATGTCGATCGTCTTGATGGGGGAGCCGTTCGAGCGCGCGAGCAGGGCCGCGCTGCCCGCGGTGGAGCCGACGTCGACCGCTCCGGCCCGCAGCAGTTCGTTGGCCTTGTTCGACCCGGCCGACTGGGTCCAGGTGACCTCGACGTCGTCGCCGAGCTCGTCCTCGAGGAACCCCTGGTCCTTCACGATGAGGCTGAGCGGGTTGTAGGTGGCGAAGTCGACGCTGAGCGTGTCGGCGCTCCAGCTGCCGGAGGCGCTGGTCGCCCCGGCCTCGTCGGCCCCGTCCGCCGCGGCGTCCTCCCCGGCGACGCAGCCGCTCAGCGCGAGGGCTGCGGCGGCGGACAGGGCGACCGCGGCCATCGACCTGCGGGCGCGGGGGCCGGAGGTGCGGCGGGCGGCTCGGGCGGCGGTGGCGGGGCGGGTCATGGCGTCTCCTGCGTGTGGGATGGTGCGGGGCGGTCGGTGGTCGTGGTGTCCTGCGGGGCGGTGCGGTGCGGTGGGGTCGTGCGGGTCGGGGGGCTGGTGGTCCGGCGTCGCGGGACCGCGGGTCGTGGTCCTCGTCAGGGAGCGGGTCGGGGGTGCCCGGTCCGGCGCTCGACGCCGAGGCCGGCGAGCAGTTCGTGCCGCAGGTCGGCGAGGTCGGCGGCGTCGCGGTCGCGCGGGCGGGTGCCGGGAACGGTGACGACCCGGTCGACGCTGCCCGCGCCTCCGGCCGCACCCGTGCCGCCGACGCCGTCGGCGTCTCGCCGGGACAGGTCGGCGAGCAGCACGACCCGGTCGGACAGGTACAGCGCCTCGTCGACGTCGTGCGTGACGAGGACGACGGTGGTGGGAACGGCGGCGTGGACGTCGAGCAGCAGGTCCTGCATGCGCAGGCGCGTGAGGGCGTCGAGCGCGCCGAACGGTTCGTCGAGGAGCAGCACCCGGGGGGCGCGGGCGAGCGCGCGGGCGAGGCTGGCGCGCTGGGCCATGCCGCCCGAGACCTCGCGGGGGCGGAGGCCGGCGGCGTCGGTGAGGCCGACGAGGTCGAGCAGCTCGTCGACGCGGCGCGCGCCCTCGCCGCGGGGCGTGCCCTTCGGCAGGCCGAGGGCGACGTTGGCGCGGAGGGTGCGCCAGGGCAGGAGGCGCGGCTCCTGGAAGGCGACCGCGCACCGCTGGTCCGCGTGCCCGGCCGCGCTGTCGGCGATCCGCACGGTGCCCCGGTCGGGGACGTCGAGGCCGGCGACCTGGCGGAGGAGCGTCGACTTGCCGCAGCCGCTCGGCCCGAGGACGGCGACGATCTCGCCCGCGACGACCTCGAGGTCGACGTCGCGGAGCACGTCCCGGCCGAACCGGCGGCCGACGCCGGTCAGCGTGACGGGCAGGGCGCGGTCGGCGGCGACGGACGTCGGGGCGGCTGCGGACATGGGGACGACCGTACGGTGCACCGTGGGTCCGTCGCCGGAGCACCGTCACACGCCGCAACACGCGGGCTGTACGACGGGTGTCGGGCGACTCGTGGTCGTCGCTGCGGGGCGAACGCGGGGACGCGCCCGGGCGCCTCGACGTGGTCACGAAGGCCCCGGGCGTCCGCTATGCTTGCTGAGTCGCTTCGGTCGGAGCGGCACCAAGAGTCAGGCCCCCGGGCAGGTCTCTTCGGGCTGTGGCGCAGCTTGGTAGCGCACTTGACTGGGGGTCAAGGGGTCGCAGGTTCAAATCCTGTCAGCCCGACCATGAGCAGGGGTTACGTCCCACGAGTCTCTCCTTCCGGGGCATGCGGCCTGGTCCCGTCACCACGGCTTCCCGTACTGCCGCCGTCGGCTGCGTTCCTGCGACCGAGCGCGTCGTTGATCGCAGGCAGCACACGAGCAGTCGTGCCGCTCGTGCGGACCGGGCAGCACGTGAGCGCGCGGCAGGTGCTCGTAGGACATGTACTCGTTGAAGTCGGCGCGAGGGAACGTCTGCCGGTATCCCTCGTCGTCGTAGACGGCGACCCCCAGTAAGTGACGCGCCCTCAGGGCGGGGTGCTGAGACAGCTCTTCGGAGGCCATGGAGAGGCCTGGGCCATCCTCGAGGACGACAGGCGACCAGTAGGCGAGGGCGTAGTGGGCGGCGTCGTCGTCGTCGACGGCGTCAAAGGCGCTGGCCAGGGAGTCGACGTACTGCTCGAGGTGGTGTCCCCGCCACGGGGTCACGGCGCTGAGGAGCACGAGTCTCAGGTCCTGATCGGCGCCGAGGGCCCAGACGGAGCGTCGCCGCCCTTCGAGGTGTTCTTCGTGGACGGTCGGTGCGAGGAGGAAGTGCAGGTCGTAGCCAGCTTCGATGATCATGACGCAAAGTGGAGCAGACCGGGCAGCGGCGCGAGGGCGAGCACGAGCACAGTGGGCAGAGAGGAGCCCCTCCAGCTGCTGGGGAGGAGCGCAGGCTCGCGCTGACACGTCGCGAGGCCGGCGCGAGAGGTGCCGACGAGGCCGTGACGTGCCCACGGAGGCCGTGATGTCGTCGGCCCTCACTAGCCTCGACGGACACCAGACAGCGTTCACCCGCCCGACCTCGAGGACACCCCATCTACATCCACGCCGGCACCATCGTCACCAGCCCCTCCGATCTCACGACCTGGGCGGCGTGCGAGTGGGCGTTCCTGCGGAGCCTCGACGCAAAGCTCGGGCGCATCGACCGCGTCGCCGACCTGGCGGACGCGATGCTCGACCGCACGGCCCAGCTCGGCGACGAGCACGAGGTGCGGTTCCTCGAGCAGCTACGCCAGACGCACGACGTCGTCGAGTTCGAGCGGCCCGACCGCGCCGACTACCCGGCGGCGGCAGTCGCCACGGAACGTGCCCTGCGCGACGGCGCCGACGTGCTCTACCAAGCCACGTTCTTCGACGGTACCTTCCTCGGCTTCAGCGACTTCCTCCTCCGGACCCCCGACGGCGCCTACGAGGTCTACGACACCAAGCTCGCCCGGCACGCCAAGGTCCCCGCCCTGCTGCAGCTCGCCGCCTACGCCGAGCAGATCGAGGCCCTCGGCGTCCGTGTGGGACGTCAGGTGCACCTCGTGCTCGGCGACGGCAGCACCTCCACCCACGACCTCGACGACATCGCGCCCGTGCACCGGGCGCAGCGAGCTCGCCTGCGTCGGGTGCTCGCCGACCGCCTGACCGCACCGGCGGCCCTGCCGTGGGGCGCCCCCGGCGTCACCGCCTGCGGGCGCTGCTCGCAGTGCTCCGCCGAGGTCGAGGCGCACCGCGACCTCGTGCTCGTCGCCGGCCTCAGCCTCGGGCAGCGGACCGCCCTGAACGCCGCGGGCATCAGGACCGTCGACGAGCTCGCGGTCAGCACCGGCGGCGTGCCGAGAGTCGGCGGGGCCACCCTCGCGCGCCTCCGGGCCCAGGCCGAGCTGCAGGTGGCGAGCGAGGGCGGCGTACCGCAGGTGCGGCTCGTCGACCCGGGCGCCCTCGCTGCGATCCCGGCGCCCGACCCCGGTGACGTCTTCTTCGACTTCGAGGGCGACCCGCTCTACAGCGAAGCCGGGCACGAGGTCTGGGGGCTCGACTACCTCTTCGGCCTCGTCGACGACCAGGCCCGGTTTACGGCGTTCTGGGCGCACGACCTGCGCGAGGAGCGGCAGGCGCTCATCGACTTCCTCGCCTTCGTCCGCGAGCGTCGTGCCGCCCACCCGGGCATGCACGTCTACCACTACGCCGCCTACGAGCGCACGCACCTGCTCTCGCTCGCCGCCCGCCACGGGGTCGGAGAAGTAGAGGTCGACGACCTGCTGCGCGAAGGCGTGCTCGTCGACCTCTACCCGATCGTCCGGAAGGCGCTGCTCGTCGGGTCGCGCAGCTACTCCATCAAGAAGCTCGAACCCCTGTACATGGGCGACGAGCACCGTGACGGGGAAGGAGTTGTCAACGCCGCGGACAGCATCACGGCCTACGTCGAGGCGATCACCGCCCTGCGGGCCGGCGATCCCGCCGGGCAGCACCGCCTCGACCAAGTCGCCGAGTACAACGAGTACGACTGCCGCTCGACGCTGCGGCTGCGCGACTGGCTGCTCGGCTTCGTGCCCGAGGGCGCGTCGAGCGACAAGGCGCTGCCGCTCGTCGTCGACGAGCGCGTCCGCGCCGAGCCCGACCCGGTCTTCGTCGAGCTGCAGGCGCTGCTCGCCGACGTCGACCCGCCCGACCGCACCCCCGACCAGACGGCGCTCGCCCTCGCCGCCGCGGCCATCGACTACCACCGCCGCGAGGCGAAGACCTTCTGGCAGGAGCACTTCGACCGTCTCCACGCCCCGCTCGACGAGTGGGCCGACACCCGCGACGTCTTCGTCGTCGAGCGCGCTGAGGTCGTCCGCGACTGGGACAAGCTGCCCCGGGCCCGCACGCTCTCGCGCGACCTCCGCCTCAGCGGCAGGCTCGCCCCGGGCAGCAAGCTGAAGGCCGGAGGCGCCCCCCACCTCGTGTACGAGGCCCCGCTCCCCGAGTCGGTCGTCGCCCCCGGTCCGGGGACGCGCGGGGCAGCGGCGCGCGCCACCGTGCTCGACGTGGACGCGGAGCACGACCGCGTCGTCGTGCTCGTCAAGGAGTCGTTGCCGAGCGGCGCGGAGCCGCACCACCAGTACCCGCTCGCGCTGACCCCTGCCGCCCCGCCGAGGGCCGTACCGCAACCGGCAGCGATCGCGGAGTGGGGGCGCAGCGTGCTCGACGCCCTGCCGGAGCCCCTGCCGGACCCGGCCCTCGACCTCCTGCGCCGGGTACCGCCGCGCGGTGGCGTCGTGCCGGTGACGGGAGACGACACCGTCGCCGCGGTGACGGCGACGCTGCTCGGGCTCGACCGGTCGCACCTCGCGATCCAGGGGCCGCCCGGGACGGGCAATACCTACGTCGGGTCGAGCGTCGTCGCACGCCTCGTCACCGAGCACGGCTGGCGGGTCGGCGTCGTCGGACAGTCGCACTCGGTGGTGGAGAACTTCCTCGACGCTGTCGTCGGCAAGGGCGTCGACCCCGCACGCGTCGCCAAGGTGCCGCAGAAGGGGACCGACCCCGAGGTGCTCGAAGCCGCCGCCTGGACGCCCGTCAAGGACAACGCGGCGCTGGCGGCGTTCCTCACCGGGCCGGGCGAGACCGGAGGCGTCGTGGGCGGCACCGCGTGGACCTTCGCCAACGCCGACACGGTCGTGCGACGCTCGCTCGACCTGCTCGTCGTCGACGAGGCGGGGCAGTTCTCGCTCGCGCCCACCATCGCCTCCGCGGTGTCGGCGCAGCGCCTGCTGCTTCTCGGCGACCCGCAGCAGCTGCCGCAGGTGAGCCAGGGCTCGCACCCCGAACCCGTCGACACCTCGGCGCTCGGCTGGCTCGCCGACGGCCGGGACGTGCTGCCGCCGGAGCTCGGGTACTTCCTCGCGCACACCCGTCGCATGCACCCGGCGCTCACGGCACCCGTGTCGCGGTTGTCGTACGCCGGGCAGCTGACGTCACGGGCCCCCGAACGGACGCTCGCCGGGCTCGCACCCGGGCTGCACGTCGAACCTGTCGTGCACATCGGCAACACGACGTCGTCGCCCGAAGAGGCGGCACGGGTGGTGGAGCTGGCGCGGGGCGTCGTCGGACGCGAGTGGACCGACGAGCGGGGGACGCGCCTCCTGACGGACGAGGACGTCATCGTCGTGGCGCCGTACAACGCGCAGGGCGCACTGATCCGCGAGGCACTCGACGCCGCCGGGCTGCGGGGGACCACCGTCGGCACGGTCGACCTGTTCCAGGGGCGCGAGGCCGTCGTCGCGATCGTGTCGCTCGCGGCGTCGTCCGCGGTGGACATCCCGCGGGGGCTCGACTTCCTACTCATGCCCAACCGCCTCAACGTCGCGATTTCGCGGGCGAAGTGGGCCGCCTACCTCGTGCACTCGCCCGCGCTCGCCGCGGCGATGCCGACGAGCATCGGCGGGCTGGGACTGCTGTCGCGGTTCCTCGAGCTCGTGGAGGGACGAGGGTAGGCTGTGGGAGGCGAGGCGTGGGTGCAACATTGCCGCTCAGGCCGGCAGCTCGACGGCTTTGGAACTGCCACACTAAAGGCGTGGATTCATCCTCATTTTTGTCTGACCTCTTTGTGGCCGTTTTCGGAGCCCTACTGACGGTCATGGCCGGGCTCAGCACATATCTCTGGCAGCAGCGCCGGAAGAACCGCCAGACTGCGCATAATGTGGCCGATGACCTCGCTGCGCGTCGAGCTTTCGAGCCCATCGAGCCCAGCGAAGGTGGACTGGGCACGGACGGCGAGCGGTGTGCTTCGAGCGTGAGAGCCACGCAGCAGGGCATCGCCCTCTTTCGCAACGACGTGACACTGAACACCAAACTCCGTGCCGAGCTAAATGAAATGGTCCTGGCCTGCGTCGAGTTCAAGGATAACGTCGACCATGAACCCGACCGCTGGCAGTTCTCGCTGATGATCTTGAGAAGCGACCTCCTGAACTCGCTCCGAAACATCGAGCGAGTCCTCAAGATGAAGGCGGGCAGCCTGTCGGAGCCGGGTGTCATGCGAGCAACACACCGAAGCTGAATTGCGTAGTAGAACCGTGGCATAGACGCGAGCAAAGGTATGTCGCGAAACGCGGGCGACATAGCCTACCGAGCTGCCAGCAGTGCGCATGCTCGTCTCGCGTCAGTTGACCGGTTCAACCCGGAAGCCATCGTCGCCATCGCGAACTACGAGGACGATGCCGAGTCGGGCGATCAGATCGACGAGGTCGGGCTCGGGCATGCCAGGCAACAAGATCACCGGTGTCAGGCGTTGACCTGCGCGTTCGGCGACGTGCGCGTAGTCGAGGACCTGGCCTATCGCCGTGCGCACGTAGCCGCGCGCCGTCGAACGTTTTGCCTCGACGATCCAGGCCCGATCCTTCACGAACACGTCGGGTTCGATGACAACGGAACCGGCACGCAGGGGCAACCGGCGAGGGGGCGTCCCCTGCGCGGTGAGCCAGTTGCCGAAGTCCGACTGCAACTCGAACTCGACCCTGGTCACCGTCCGCTCCGTCACGATCTGACTCGTCACGGTGCCCGGAAGGACGACGTCGGAGTAGTCGGGGGGCGACCACGTTCGCGGCGTGGCCGCGAAGTCCACGAACGCGTCTTCTGGTTGATCGGCCGCGCTGCCGTATGCCGGCAGCATCGCGACCTGCGCGTCGAGCGGCACGAGATTGAAGATGATGCCGGTGCGCGGGTTTCCCTTCATGTCCGGGATGACCTCGAGGCGGTACGCAGGGTCGTCGAGGGTAAACGCGCCTACGTAGGTCGCGTCCACGCCTCGAGTGCGGAGCAGCCGAAGCGTTCTGCCCGCGTCCGCGGAATTTAGGATGGCGAGGTTCCCGCGAACGAAGCGGTGATCGCCGATCTGGCCCTCGCCGGTGTAGGAGTAGCTGCCGTCCTCCCGAAGGCCCTCGTGGGCGTCGTACCCGTACCGCGCGCCGGCCTCCGGGTCCGTGAAGATCAAGATGTCGTGCGGCAGACGGACCGGCGTGGAGATCCCTCCCTGCTGCTGGCCGCCGAAAGCTCGGTGAATGGCACGCCGGCGCACCGTGTCCCCAGGCTCGAGCGTCCACGTGGCAATCGAACCGGATGGATCGGCAAGCGCAGAGCGCACCTCGTCCGCGCCGACGTCATCGAGCTCCCAACGCGTCGTCCCGGGAGGTAGCAACCCGTGACGCGCCCGCAAGAAGTCACGGATGCGCTTCTGCGGGACGCCGAGTTCGAGCGATAAATCAGCAGGTGTCGTCTTTGGCACGGTGCGAGACTAGCGAAGGATCGTCAGGATCCTAGGTTTCGGTGGCTCGGCTACGTCAGGTGCGCGGCCGTCCGTCGCGACCCAGCGCACAACCCGTTGCGCGCGCGTCATCGCGACGTGGGGCTCCTCGAGAAGAAGACGCCATTACCCGAGTCGCACGTCAGGTGCGCAGCCCGGTGGCGGCCGACCACTGTCTTGCCTGTACCTGCCGAACCGCGTATGCGGGAAGGGCCGTTGAAGCTCCTCCTGACGAGCTTCGCCTGGTCCCTGTCGAGCATCGACATTGACGCCTCGATCGGCTCAGCGAGCATGCTGTTGAGGAGGACCGCCTCGACCTCCTCCGGCGAGGAGAGCTAGTCGGGCAGGGCCTCGACCGGTCCCGCGAGGACGGGTGCTGGGATCGACACGTCGATGGCCGTCGTCGCACCGAGGACGGGGAACTCGTCGAGGACTCGGCGGAGCACGGCGTCAACGTCCGCAGGTGTACTGCGTCGGCGGCAGGGCAGGGCAGGGCAGGGCCGCGGCTGTGCACGGTGATGCGGTCATCCCCCAGGCCGTAACCGCGCGTCAGGCGAGCGACTGCATCGCCCCGGCCCCCCAGGTGGATCGTATCGGCCCCGAGTGCGACTAGATCACCTGCGCATCGCGCGCTTGTTGCGAATCAGACGCTTGTAGCGTATGCTTAAACGTATGAGCGAAGACGCTACGGGTAAGCCTGCCGCTAAGCGGTCCCGGATCAGTCAGGCCGACATACCTGCCATCAGCTTGGAAAAGGCCCTTCGGGTTCCCACCGCGATAGCCGACAATTATGCATCTCACCCGACACGGCCTCTGGACGTCGCGTCGGCGCTAAACGTTCAGCCTTCATCAGGTTCATTTCGCGTCGAATGTGGCGCAGCGATCGGTTACGGACTGACGGAGGGAGGCCCCAACGCGCCCGAGATCAGCCTGACGCCGCTCGCGAAGCGCATCGTAACTCCGACCGAGGTGGACGATGACAAGCGTGCGCTTCGAAGCGCTGCGCGTAAGCCCACCGTCGCTGAACAGTTTTACTCCCGCTACGACGGTGCGCCGTTGCCCCCGAAAGGCATCGCTCAGAATGTGCTTGCCACATTCGCCGTGCCGCTCGACCGGACCAGTGACGTATACGACCTGCTCATTGAAAATGCACGTTTCGTAGGCTTCCTCAAGACGATCAAGGACAAGGATTACGTTGATATCGGTGGTCCGCTGAACGGACCGCCTTTGGATCCTGCGCCTGCGGTCGGTACGAGCCGCTCACTGCTAGACGACTCGTCGGACGACTTGCTTGTCGAGGATGAGGTCGTCGAGGACCAGAGCGACGAGCGAGACACAGCTACGCCGACCGTCTCTGCTCCTGCCGTCAAGAACGCCATCTTTGTCGGGCATGGCGGCAACAAGAAGCCTACGGAGCAACTGGTCAAGATCCTTAACGAGTACGGCATTCCTCACAAGGAGGCCATGGAGGAGCCGAACCGGGCGCGGCCCATTCCGATGAAGGTTGCCGAGACGATGCGCGAGTGCGGCGCCGCCATTCTCGTTTTTACCGGCGATAAGGAATACTTTGATAGTGAAGGCAAGACTATATGGCGGCCGAGCGAAAACGTATCTCACGAACTGGGCGCCGCTTCCGTGCTTTACGGCGAGCGCATAGTAATTTTCAAGGAACAGGGTATCGAGCTGGCCTCTAATTTCAGCAGCGTTGGCTACATCGAGTTTGAAAAGGACAAGCTCAGCGACAAGGGTATTGAGCTGTTCCGCGAACTGGTCAGCATGAAGATCATCAACATCTCGGTCAGCTAATGGCGTCGGGCAGTGTCCTTCGGCGCTTGTGGACATTGCCCGGCACAGCCTAACCCGCGTAGGTAGCGCCCGACCTCGGGGCGGCCTTCTATAAGCCTTTCTCGTCGCACTCCCAGGTCCAGTCGGCGCGACGGGAGCGGAGCTTGAGGCAGGTAGGTCGTTGCGAGTTTGATCGTGCAGAGTACGCCCTCGTCGGCGACGGGCGAGGCGAGGCTTAGGCGCGAGAGCTCGGCGCGGAGGAACGTCGTCTCGAAGCGAGAGTTGTGAGCAACGAGCGCCCGCCCTAGCAGGCGATTGAAGAGCTGGTCGACGATGTTCGCGAACGGGAGGCGCATGTTTCACGTCGGCGCCGCGGAGCTGGTGGATGTGCGTCGGACCGAGATCGCGACCAGGACTGACGACGGTCTTGAACTAGTCCTCGATGGTCCCGTCGGGTGCGATGTGCACCAAGCCGACTTCGATGACGCGGTGCTGGTGCGCAAGAGACAGTCGGGTCGTCTCGAAGCCAACGACGGCATAGGCGTTGTGCACCGAGATGGTCCCCTGGCCCGGGCTGCCCTCGCCTGCCGGAGCAACGCTCACACGAGGGCGACGGAAAGCGAGGTCACCGATCTGCCCCAATCTGAGGGGTCGCGTGCAACGGTAGATCGCCGTCCTTCGCGCCGGTGACAAGTCCAGCCGGGCCGGGCCTCCTACCGTGTCTGGGCGCCCGCTAGCCTGACTTCGTGCCCGACCCCGCCGACCACCCCTCCGCCACGCGGCTCCTCCACGTCGTCGCCGCCGTCATCGTCGACGACGGCCTCGTGCTCGCCTGCCGCCGCGCGCCCGGCAAGGCCTCGGCCGGCCTGTGGGAGTTCCCCGGAGGCAAGGTCGAGCCGGGCGAGACGGCGCAGGACGCGCTGGTCCGCGAGATCGCCGAGGAACTGGGCGTCGCCATCACGGTCGGCGACGAGTTGACGACCGATGCGACGCGCGTGGGGGAGCGGCTCATCGAGCTCGCGTGCTACCACGCGACGCTCGACGGGCCGCGGCCGGCGCAGAGCACGGACCACGACCGGATGCTGTGGCTCGAGCCGCGTTACCTGGGCGAGCTGGCGTGGGCGCTGCCCGACCTGCCAGCCGTGCGAGTGCTCACCGGCGCCCCGTCCACTGCCTCC
>Ga0265797_10003083_pt1 | contig 27110 bp, 18 predicted proteins | sample P2T30metagenome_FD_192433 | JGI IMG/M metagenome (GOLD analysis project Ga0265797, IMG submission 192433) | Plant litter microbial communities from East Loma Ridge, Irvine, California - P2 T30 | ecosystem: Environmental > Terrestrial > Plant litter > Unclassified | place: USA: California... | reverse complement strand
GTATCAAGCTTGTCTTGAGCGCCTCTGATGATTGCTCTATTCTTTCACGCGAGGGTTCCACATCTTCCTCGGCCAACTCCCGAAGCTCCTGATCTGAAGATTTCAACAAGCCCTGTAATTCCTTGAAAGCGGATCGCGCATCATCGTACTCCTTGAGGGCAGAGGCAGTGCCAGATAATTGACCGAGTCGCTTCGCAGACTTTGCATCGTAGTCGGCGGCTACTTTCTGTGCGAGCGTCGTATGCTCTTCGTTGATCGCTCGTGCCCGCGATATTAGAGCTGGTGATAGGCCATCATTTGAAGCTGCCGAGGGCGTCAGCTATGGCTGCTTCGTGGGATCGTGTCCTAGGTCGAGCGCACCTGTACTTTGGAATCTGGCGAGTCGTAGCGGTTGAAAGCGACGCGATTGTGCCAATTGGCGCAAGCAGCGCGCGCATGTCCATCCTTGTAGAGACATGTTCGTGGTCCTTTCGCCGTCTTCAAGAATCCAAAAGTCGCGTTCACTTGCCGAGCTTCGGCTTAGAACGAGCTCAATCAATAGGGTAAGGGTTGGGGTAGATGATGTATACATCGATCACAATCTTTAGTTGCAATTGCAACTTACATCGATCATTATTGAAGAGGACTTGATTCAACTGATCGGCTTGCCTGTTGAGCCACGAAGAGTCTGCGTCTCATGCCTCATGGACGCCATATATATCGATCTAACACAAGTTGTCTGAATCCCCCATTCCCCGTCCGTCAACACATACATGACTCGCATCTTGCCGACATGGCTCATCAATGAGTTCATTCATTGATTCAGAATATCACCTGGTATCTGTTTCGACCGGAATCATCGCATCTTCTCGACTCCACACTACGCCCATCGCCAGAGACAATCGGTCTCCTATCACCGACAGGCAAAATGACCGTGAGACCATTGACGAGCCAGGGTGGCTTGAACTCCGTCATCTCGAGCTTGAAGGACACAGTCACTTGCTTCGACGTGGCGGAGTAAAGGATCGTAAACTTGGCCATGTGCTTCTCGGCAACCTCGACAGTGGAGATCCCGTCATCCTCCATCCAAATGGTCTCATAGACAGTGCCGTCAGACCTATCCTCAGGACTGGGGAAGATCTCCACGCCACGGTAGTCGTCCTCCGGCAGATTCGCCTCATTGACTTTGTCTCCCGGAGCGACTGTCTGCTTAGCCTTACCAACAGGCACCGCACCTCCGATCCGTGCCAGAACGGGAATGGAAGTCTTCCATGGCGACGAGATTGTGTGCCATTGACCAGCCGACAGGTACTGGTATGGAGCGTTGGTGTTCAGGAAGCCTGAATCAGAAGGGCTTCGCTTCGGCAGGTATACTTTCGCCTCACTAACACCCGGCTCGTAGACGCCGCCGATCATAAGGGTATCCCCAAGCCAATACTGCTCGTCGCCAGCTTTCAGGATTTTGCTGGTCCAGACTTCAGGATCGGACTCGTATCCCCACCCAGACCATCTCTGAGCCGGAGTTGCCGTGAAGTGACTTTGGATCCCCAGTCCGTATAGGAAAGGAATCAGCTCGTATCTGCGACAGATGGCTTTGCGGATCTCTGGAATGACCTCCGGATACATCCAAGGCTCGATCACGTCGCCAACTTTGTTGTCTGAGCCGGTCTTGAAGCAGTTGATCGCGAAGCGAGGCGAGTGAATGCCGGTTTGAACCCAGCGGACGAGGAGCTCGGGTGTTGGTTGTGGGCCTTCAAAACCACAGATGTCACTGCCATAATTCTGTAGTAAACACATGCCGGCGGTAAGGTGGATCGCATTGCCGCCTTTGTAGCCCTCCCAGGAAGTCACGTTGTCTCCAGACCAGGAAGAACAACAGTACCTCATAGTCCCAGCCGTTGCACTGCGGGTCAGCACAAAGGGCCGTTCGGTTGGCGCGACCTCGAGGAGGGCGTCGTGGGAGCTTTTGCCCATCAACTCCGTGTTCAATGCTCGTCCCCAGAGCCCGATGTCACGTCTTGTTTGACCTGAGGCTTTGGCAGCGGCCATAGCTTCTGGTTCATCGACTGCATTGATCCAGTCGTCGCTGGGAACGGTATACTCGTTGTTGTCATTCCACATGCAGTCGATACCGATCTCACGGAGACTTTTGACGCCATTGTACCACCAGTCGTAACCGGTCTTCGAGGTGAAATCGATATGACCACCCTCTCCGCTCTCACCACCACCAGCGCTCCAGAGACGCGTGACTCCCGTTTGACCCGTGCGCGGATCCGTGAATAAGGCGCCACCGTCGATCAAACCTTTGTACTCAGGGTGATTGGCGAGAACATAAGGCTTGATGTTGGCGATCAGTCGAATACCCTTCCTGCGATACCCGCGGACGAAGCCTTCCGGATCCGGAAACCTGTGACGATTCCAAGTGAAGACATTCCTCGTCTTGGGTTCTGTCTCCGCCATTGTATAGCCGGAGCTCATTTGGAATCCCGAGCAGGGTATGTCGTGCTTTTCCAACTTGGCAGCGAACTCCATCAGAGCGTCACATGCTCTCGGTTCATCTAGCATCGAATATTTCATCCCGCCAGCCAGATACCCATAAGCCCATCGAGGCACAAGCAGAGGAAACCCGACCAGCTCAGCATAGAGTCTGACAACTTCTGGAAGCGTGCGGCCGACCATGGTATATTCCTCAAGTCCGCCATGGTCCTGGCGATAGACCTTGTAGAAGCCCCACATGCCGTCCATTTCGCTTCCAACGGAGAAGCTGCCTCTTGCGTGGCTCGTAGAAAACGTCGCGATCACGCCCTCGGGACCGGCTTTGATCAAAAGTGGGATATGTTTGTACATGGGATCTGTCCGTAGTGCATCGTATCCGAAGCAGTCTGTAGCCGACAAGGTGAAGTGTCGGTTCGAGAGATCCATAGGAGACGCTTTCTCTCCGAGACCAACGTGCAGACTCCCGCGGTAGTAACGGGAGTAGTGGCATATACCCGTGCCATCGACCGTGTATGAGCGGAATGGCAGATCTTTGTGGAGAGGTTCGCTATCTGCGAAGCCGATAGAGACGAGAGGTACGCCATCCCAAGTAACCTTGGCTTCGATACCACCTGGGCCGTTGAAAATCTTCGAGGCGGTCTCAGTGGAGGTGTCGATATCTGTGGTTGAGGAGGCTGGTCGTCTTGCACTAGGCAAGGGAGGCAATGGATGTGAATTTGACGAGAAGGTCGTTCTGAAAAGTCCAGGCTTGATCACCTCGAAGGTGAAGTCGAACGGTGTCTCTAGCTCGGTGGAGCGTAACCGGATGCCAGCATCGAGTGGATCCGATACCTCTTCGTAATATTGAGGAATGATCTCTCGTTGAGGCATTTCTGAGGACAAGACTTGCGCAGGCTACAGAGGTCCCAATGGAGTTATCTGCAAGTCACTGGGTGTAAAGTCCTCGGTGCAGCTTTATACGCATCAGCATGTGGATCTCCAAAGGAAACCTCAACCACGTTCTCACCTGCTTCGATGATACTCTCGGTCAGTCAGTCGCCGAAAGCATTCGCCGTCCTAAGCAGCCAAGTATCTACCCCGTCACGAGGAAACCATATGCAGCCTTAGCATGTGTTTCTTTCGAGGATCTGATTCGCTCTCTTCAGGCGCTCCGCACCCGACCGTTTCAATGCAAGGCGGGATACCCAGTGTGGACAAGTAAAGCAGCACACTCTGTGACTACCGTAGTCGCCCGGCAACGAGTCTAGGATCGCATGCCGGATGCTTCGTACATGCTGAAGCACTGTCAGGCCCGCCTCCAGACAAGCCTTCCACGGCCGAAAATGGTGGCTTCACAAGATTCTCAAAGGTACGAACCCTTGCTCATCCGGCTATCGTCAGTGGTGCACAACATTCGAACAGCATTCGCAATGTCCAAGTCGATGATATGGAGTTTGGTTCAAAGACATGTCGACCGAACTGAACGAGATCCACCTCTCCACACTCCGGCCCCGCATCCTCCCCACTTCCTCCAGGATTCTTGATGGCTGGCCACGACTCAGGTCTGCATGCACTGCGTCCTCCGTGCATCCAGTCTAATCTCTGCTCCAAAACAAAGACAGCCAAGATCACCGGTGCGCTGTGACGAGGGTAAGAAGAGAGGGGAAAGCACCATGTCGGCGTCTGAACTCCTTGGCCATATCGGAGAGAATAGTGCCCGTGGTGGGATTATATGAGATGCAGAGTCTGTAGGTTTCACCATTCAGAAGCGCCAAATTTTGTCACAAAGAGAAGCTCTGTGTAGGTAGCCAAAACTTTGCTCACCATGTCGTCCAAACCAAATCAGGACGATATTCAGCTCCAGCACCGAGAAGCGAAATTGGCCGAAGATCCCGCCGAGACGATCGAAGTCCACGTCGAACGAGATGAAAGAGATGCCGCCGCTCGGAAACAGACGCACAGCGACAAAGCAGCGAAGTTCCTCGAAGTGAATGCACCGGATCATGATCAGGTCCTCGTCACCCCGGAAGACAACAAACGAGTTCTGCGGAAGATCGACCTTGCGCTCCTGCCTATTCTCCTATGTAAGCCGTCTCAGTAGTAACACTTCCAAGTAGCATCCGAACTGATCCAGGGTTGCAGGTGTATACTTCCTCCAATCACTCGACAAGACCGCCCTGAGCTACGCCGCAGTCTTCGGTCTGATCGAGCACACGAACTTAGTCAACGATGAATACAGCTGGCTCGGAGCGATTGTATATGTCGCACAGCTGGTCTGGCAGCCGGTCGTTGCGTATTTCCTCGTAAAGCTTCCGACTGGAAAATTCCTTGCGAGTATGGTGTTTTGTTGGTGAGAAAACCCAATGAATGCCGTTGTCGTTGCTTGCTGATCGATTTGCAGGGGCGCCGTGCTCTGTGGCATGACAGCTACCAAAGACTTCGGAGGTCTCATGGCAACGAGGTTTCTCCTCGGGTCGTTTGAAGCCTGTGTGGCGCCAACGTTCATCGCTATAGTCCAAATGTGGTATCGTCGTGGCGAGCAGACAGTCCGGAATGCTGCTTGGTACGCGCAGCTTGGTGTTGTGAACATCGTAGGTTGATACACTTCTTTCCAGAATGTGAATGAAGGGTGGTCCTGACTTCCTCTCCTCAAAACAGCTTGGAAGCCTCCTCAGCTACGGGCTGGCCCACATCGCATCCCAGACTCTCTATCCCTACCAGATCATCTTCCTCTTCTGCGGTCTACTCACGGGTATGTCACCTGTCGTGTTGGAATTCAATTCAAGAAGGTCTAACTGACAACGCGACAGTGCTTTTCTCAGCCGTGGTCTACATCTGGCTCCCCGACTCCCCCATGCAAGCGCGCTTCCTCTCCCCGTCGGAGAAATTGATAGCAATCGAACGCCTACGCATGAATCAGCAAGGAATAGCCTCCGGGCAATGGCGCTGGGACCACGTCTGGGAATGCCTCTCAGACCCCAAGACCTGGATATGGACAGCGCTGCTGACGGCCGTCTCGATTCCTAGCGGCGGCATAACGACTTTTGGGCCCCTGATCGTGCGCAGCTTTGGCTTCTCAAGTTTCCAAGCGATTCTGTTCAACATGCCTTTCGGAGCCGTGCAGATCATCGCTACACTGGGAGGGGCGTTCGCTGCAACGCATTGGAAAGTCAAGTCACCCTTTTTGGCGGCTTTGTGCGTTCCGCCGATTATCGGATTGTCGATCTTGTATTCGGTTTCGCATGATCCATCGAACCGAGGGGTCTTGTTGTTTGCTTATTATATCACTTCAGTGTACCCGGCGATTAGTCCGATGATATACTCGTGGAGTACGGTGAAGCCGGACCAAAGCGCTTTAGCACATCATACTGACTGACGTTTCCAGGCGGCCAGAACACAGCTGGCGATACCAAACGCAAAGTCACCACAGGCGTCTTGTTCATCGGCGCGTCCGCCGGCAACATCATCGGTCCGCACTTGTACACGCCTGAAGAAGCGCCGCGGTACTATCGCGGAATTCGCTCGAACCTCGCTCTCTTCGTGGTCATCATCGTGTTGGTGGGAGTCGGAGCGCTGTACATTACGTACCTGAATAAGAGACATGCGAAAGAAAGAGAAAGACTGGGCAAGTCAGCGTATGTTGTGGACCTGTCTATGGCCAAGTCGTCAAAGCTTGTCAATGAGGAGGGCGGGGCAATCAATGATGGAAAAACTGCTGGTGGAGTTGGAGCCAAGGCCTTTGATGATGTGACTGATTTGAAGAACGAGGACTTCATCTACGTCCTTTGATAAGGTGTGTGATGGTGGAGTGAGGGAGTCGAGCGTCGATATTGTTGTCTAGTGTACCTAAACCTAGAACCTTTGCGAATTAAGGAAGAAAGCCGGGCCATGTTACATGAGTGCGAAATTAGCTGACGAGACTGTGTCGTAAGACATGTCATTATTCCAGTAGTCGTGTTGCACCATGTATTAACGCCGATTTACATCTCTAAAACTTGTGAGGTTTCCCAAGGAAGCTCGTTCGTCGAATCTGTATCATCACCGCGTCAGATGGGAAGAGACACCAAAAATGATCATCAACCACAGCTTCATTCGGGCTCCTCTATGGCATGGCGATTCTTCGAGCACTGTGGCTATTGTACGGATTGGACATGGTCTTTCTTCTTTTAGAGACATTGATTCATCCGCACCGATTGAACTCCGTCCATTTGCGTGACTGCTGACTGCAGCCGGTTGTCTCTAAGCGCCGAAAGGAAGAAATGCATCGCAACTCAAACCCAACACTTAACGGGAAGTGGGCTTGGGCTTGCTGGCGGCACCCTTGGCGCCCTGCTTGCCAACGACACTACGAATGTTGTCAGTATTCCGGTCGAGCACGATTGGCTGTACTTGATTGAACGTACCGTCCAGTGGACTGGCCGGCGGCGCTCTTGGCAGCGGTCTTGGCCTTCTCAGCCTTCTTGATGCTCTGAGCGGCGGTGCGCTTCTCCTTGCCCTCCTTGATGGCGGCCTGGCGGGCAGCCGAGCGGGCCTCGGGGCGCTGTGCGCGACGCTCCTTGATGACGTCGAGGGAAGCACCGACGATGGCACGCTGAGACTTGACAGCGCGACGACGGCGGGACTTGGCGGCCTCCTGTGGTGGTTGTGAGCATGTTATGTCTTTCGTAGGTCCGGTCCGGCGTAGTCGTCGTGGGTGCGTACCTCAGAGATACCCTTTCTCCTCTGGCGACGGCACAGAACAGTCCATGCGATCTTACGGGGGTTCTTGCGCTGGAGGAAGAGAGACTCGGACTTTCCGCACTGGAAGCGGAAGATCTTGCTGTCCGAGCGGACGAAGAGCTTGCCCTGTAGAGAGAGTATGTCAGCACGAGTGCTGATCATAAATTATGCCTTGTATTCCAAGCTTGAATATGCGCCCGCGAAGAGTCCACGGAGCAGACACGGCCAGCGCTTTCCTTCTCTTTCAGAGCAGAGCCACAGCATGTAATCTTCCGGATCCCATGCTCGTTTGATCATCCGTCCTTTCCATCTCGAAGCCTGGCCTTTGTCCTTCCGTGTCGTCCAAGCGGGCGCGTTCGTTTAGTGAGAGAGGGAATGACGAACCCTGCCGGGATAGATCTTGCGACCGGAGAAGGTGTCTTCGTAAGTACGCATGGCGGCGGCGATTTGTCGTTGATGCTCGAAGTCGTTGGTACCGGCTCGCCTTGTCGAGGATCCAAGTTGGAATTGGTGCGCAGTCAATTTCGTGGAATGCCAAGCTCTTGCGGGGGATAGCGCCGTCATTGGCTGAGAAGATGCGTGCGCTAGCGGCTTGCCCTCTTGTCGTGAGCGAACACGAGCTACATGTTTCGAATTATTACACCTTGCACAAACAAAGTTGATTTATGGATGGGCACTGTTGTGTGACGAAAGATTATGGTCCAGAAAATCGATATCAAAATCTGTCACCCTGTGCCTGCGATTTTAGTCGTTGACTGATTTAGCTACTGATTCAAGCTGACCTCGAAACTTGATGCCACAACTTACATATACTGTACTGTAAAATATCTTGTTGAATGCAGGTGGTAGAAGATTGATTGCTTACCTTGTAAGCCAAGATGAAAGATCTTCCGCATCAAAGTTGCTGATACTACAACGTGTGGATGCATGTAGCCAAACTGATGTGGCTCACTTTGCACGCCAGTTCGACATATTGTATCACGACATGATCCATTGACAAGACTGACAGATAGCAAGATAGCAACAGGAAATTTTGCAACAACTTTCTAAAGGGTATTGTATGCTCAACGTCAAGAATGCAGCACTACATCACCAAAACCGCTATCATCATACATCCACTCGTTACCAATCGTCATCGTCCTTTTCGTCGTCTGCGGGTTTCAGTTAGTCACAAGACCTCAAATAATCATCGGACAAACAAGAAGAAGACACTTACCAGAATGAGAAACCTTACTCTTCCTAGCCGCAAGCGCACTAGCCAAAGCTCCAGCCAAACCGCCCTGGGCTTCGGCGCCGGAAGCAGCAGCACCTCCAGCGGCACCAGCGGCTGGCGCAGCCGGCTCACTTCCAGGAACTGCCGCTGCGCTGCGATCGCGCTTCTCGGCGTCGGAAACTTTCTTGAGTCTTGCACCGCCGCGAATGTCGTTCAGCAGGCCGTCGCGACCGGGTACGGCCATCTTTGGCACAGCTGCAGCGGTGTCGGCTCCCACACCGATGTCTCCACCAGGTGCGCGCGGGGGCATCGGCGGTGGAGGCGGAGGACCACTCGATGAAGGCATTGGCGGTGGTGGTGGTGGAGGAGGTGGCGGAGCTCCAGAGGTTGGTGGCATTGGTGGAGGGGGTGGTGGCGGGGCAGGTGAAGAGGTTGGGGGGAGGGGTGGTGGGGGAGGAGGACCACCTGCTCCAGGCGGCGGTGGCACGGGTCTCGCGGCGCTTGGTGGGAGAGGTGGAGGAGCAGGGGGGGCAGAGTTCCCACTTGGTGCTGGGGCTCGAGGTGGAGGTGGCGGCGGCATTCCTACAGCTGCAGCATTCGAGACTTGGTAGGAAGAATCTCTTGGAGGTGGTGGTGGAGGACCACCTGAGCGTGCAGGTGGAGGAGGCGGTCCCGAAGAGATGCGCTTGCCCTCGAAAGGTGGCGGTACGTTAAACCTGCCCGTCGAAGGCTGCGGTGAACCAACATCGTCCTCCAGAGGCGTCTTTGGCGGCCGCGGTGGCGGAGGCGGACCGGGCGTTGCTGAACTGGTTGCACGACTTCTCGAAGGCAAAGGCAAGTTGGGCGTCGATTGGTTCGCAAACTTGCCAGCATCTGCGATTGGAGGAGGCGCTCTGAATCGAGGTCGGGGTGGCGACGGTGCTCGAGGAGGGCTGGGCGAAGGGCTGGGCGGCCGTTGAATGGACGGCGATGCATTTCCTGCTGCCGACTTCCTGGGTGGTGGAGGCGCAGGCGGAGGGCCACGTTTCGAGGTGCCGCCTGACGAACCCGTGTTTTGTGGGCTCAAAGTTGCAGCACTGACTGCGCCAGGAGGTGGTGGCGGCGGAGCCTTTGCGGCCCTCTCCTTCCTCTCTGCATCTGCAGCCGCGGTCGCCTTGTTCTGCTCCAAGTAACTCTTGATAAATCCAGCATGCTCCTCAATCTGATCCTCTGTAATGCCCATCTCAAGCAAATCTTTCAGAACAGCCTTCACAGCCGGATCGTTGAGGTCGATGCCAGCAGCGTTGGCCTGGCTAGCTGCAGCAGACGGAGTGGAAGTTGGAGCATTCGGGTTGTGGATCTCCACACCTCGGGGTGGAATGATACTCTGCGCAGGTGCTTGAGGCTGAGAACTGCTTCTATCGCGTCCATGAAGCAATGAGCCCAAGCCAAATCTACTATGCGTCTTTCCGCCGCCTCCGCTGGGAGGAGCGACTGCAGCGTATTGCTGGCCTCCATGCGCAGTCTGCGTCGGTCCACTCGCGAACGGCTTACTCTTGGTTGCCTTGTGCGCGTTCTTCTCCCGCTCATCGATCTTCTTCTTGAACTGCTTCGCCTCTTTCTCATCCGCAAAGCTCAGCCCGGCCAGACAGTCCTCCAGCTCGAAGGTGTGGAAGAATGTCCGATCCTGGTTGTATTGGAAAGAGTCGTAGATTTCCTGATCCCAGAGGACGCCACGGTTGGCGGGCGAGACGTCCACGAGCTTGATGAAGTAGGTGTTACCCACAAGATCATTGGCGAGGACTGCAGCGCCTTGAAGCCCGGTGTAGACCCATCGGCCTCGTTTTGCAGGATGGGCGATGTAGAGTTTGGCAACGGCAACAGCGTGGATCTTGTTGGAAGCCTTGGGAACAGTGCGCTTGACAGTCTGCTTGTCGTCGTCGGACAAGATCGAGGGCATAGCGTCGGCGTGTATAGAGGATCAGCGTGGGCTGAGTGTTTTCGTGGTCGTGTTCCTGGAGGTCGTTTGCGCCAGGAATCCGAGGTCTCGTGACTGGACCTCTAGCTGAGCGAAGTGAAAGTGCAACGGTCGGCTGAAGTGCTGCGGGAGCCTAGTGAAAGGATCCGCGGTGTCGTGAATAGAAGTGTCTGTGTTATCACAGTAGGTAGAAGGTGTTGTTGTGGACAGTGTACAGCCTCGCTGTGGAGTCGTGTTCATGTAGCCGTGAGGTTCAATGTCGGCGGAGCCACTTGCTTGACGTAGGCGCCTTGGCAAGATTTGGTGATGCCCGAGGAGTCAACTGGCTGGATCCATCAAGAGTCTCGGTAAGTCAGCATCCCGCACGTGCCAGTATAAGGACATCACCTTCTCAACTATGTGCTGTCCCCCATCGGAATCTTCCATTACTGGCTAGACGAGGAAGTGGAAGAGTCGGGCTCCAGCCAACGGTCCACGATTGACGGCGGCCACCGGTTTGTTCGGCACGCGAGATCACTGATGATACACACCGACAACAGTCACGAGGGCAATTGTTTACGACAGCCACAGGCCAGCAACACGGAACCCGTCACGTCTACATCACATGTTTACCTCGATATGTCATCCGCCACGTCGAGAACACTACGAGGCGCTTCGTTTAGCGTTGGATCGATTGGTCAACCACAGACAAGCCCTGTGGTGGACGGATGAAAGCTGTTTCACTTACCTGATTGATCTTTCGCACGCATTGAGCGCGGTACTCGGGACAAAGTGGACTGCTATCCTAATGGGGGTGCACCATGTCCAACTGAAGGCTATCCACTTGTCTCAGTCTTTCACCATTCTGCATTTGCAACATCCTGATATCCCACGGCGGTGAGCAAGCGAGTAGTGCTGCAGGGGTATTTGCTGCTCCATATTGTGCATGCAGTTCGTGTCTTAGAACATGTTGTGGATCGGGCACTGCTCGGTCTTCTCGATACACTCCATGCAAACCGGCTGCTGGCACAACACCTCTTTGCACAGCCTGATGCAGCTTGGGCAGTAGCTGCGGTTGCACTGCGAGCATTTGAGGAAAGAGTCCCACTCTTCCACGCCGTTGGGCCTCTTCGCTTGCAGGCTTGCGACAGTCTCCTCTGCCCGACGACGCTCATCAAGTTCGTCGACGTCGCTCTTCGTGGACTCTTCACTCTCGGCGGACAGCTCGGCGAACCGGCAGCAGAACAACTTGCAAGCAGCGCAGCGCTGAGCTTCTGTAGACTCGTTTGTGTACGGGCTACCAGCAAAGTATTTCGACGCACGATCAGCCATGTACGCTTTCTGCCCAGATGCTGGTGATGGCAGTGATGGCAAAACGTAGCCCTGATTGTGAATGCGACGGCACATGACCTTCTTGGTGTTCCAGCAGTAGCTGTGATTCGGATGCTTTTGCTCTCCCATAATACGCCCGCAAAGCGGCTCAAGCCCAATATCCGAGCGAAGCGTCTGTATCTCTTGGTTCTGGCTTTGGAAGGGAGTCGGACTTTGTATCGGAACTGGGCTGGAACTCTCCCAGGCACTGATCACATCCTCAAAGTCCACGTCCAAGGCACCGGTTTTGCTGCTTGTTGACTGCTGGACTTGCCTAATTTCCTGCTGGACTTGCCTCGTTCCCTGCCGATCTTGCCTGGTTTCCTGCTGATCTTGACTGGTTTTCTGCTGTTCAGCTGGTGGGTCCGCGTAAAAGACATTACTCAGCTTGTTGCGAAGTCTCGAGCGAGTGCTGGTGGGCGTACTGCTGCCATCGGCGGGCGGAGAGCGAATCTTTGTCGGAGTGAACGACTCGAATCGGCGACCTTGTCTGAGAGGATCTGTTGCTGGTACATTGTACTTCATGCTTTCGAACTTCTTTGCAAGTCTACCAGTATTGGTCATTGCACGGTCGTTGCGCGTGAAAGGGCTGCCGCTCTGTGGACTACCGAGTGAGATCGATCGCTCGTCTTGTGCTGCTGGTTGACGAGCACCTGGAGGCGAATTATTCTCGCTGAAGGACCTGAAACTGGGGATTTTAGACGAAGGTAAAGCAGGTGAGAGTGATGCTTGGTGCTCTCTTCTAGGCGATGATGAAGCGAATCTCAACCCTCTGCTCATCAATCTGCCTTTACCAGCACGTGACGATTGGGCACTGGGTGAGTCTTCTTGCATGTGACTTCCAACGACAGTTGGGTTGTGCACGTGCGGAGTGGCAGGCAAATCTGCGTCGCCACGTGCCAGAGAAGCCTGTGTTTGCGCGATGGTCGATGAGTCGTTGTGAGAGGAGTCCACCATAATTTCAAAGTGATCGCCGTGGTGCCGTGGCTGTCTTTGCTTTCGCTCGGGGCTCGGTTCGTACATTGTACTAGAGGAGTCTAACATGAGTCCGAAGTGATTGCCGTGGTGTTGCGACCGCTCTTGTGCTTTATTGGGGCTTGGTTGGTACATCATGCTCGAGGAATCCACCATGATCTCGAAGTGACTGCCATGGTGTCGCGACTCGCCCTGTACTTGGTCGGTCGTCGCGTTTTGGGTGACGGATGGGTTCACCATCATTTCGAAGCGATCGCCGCGGTATTGCACTAGCGGTTCCGTCTCTTGGTAGTCCCTCCATTTCGCCATGGCCGCGTCTGGAATACTTGGGACATGTGACGGCTGAGCAGGCTCATTCCTCTTCGCGCCGGCAGTCTGATGGAGCTGGGAAGTGAGTTGTTCCGCGGAAGAAATCGGACTTACATTGTCGAAGTTCGCAGGTGCGTCTCTCTGATGGTCTGCATTTCGATCAAGCTCGAGACTGACCGATCCCGGCGGGAAATATGGACCTACACTGAGTATCGGGGACGGCTCTCTCCTCTGGCCTGTGGTTGAAACAGACTGAAGACTGACAGAATCCGAAGGGAAGTATGGACCTACGTTGTGCAGTGGCGGAGACACCGGGCCTGCGTTTTGATTAGACTGAAGGGCGGCAGGTAGTGGCAGAAAATATGGACCGATGTCAACCGGTGACGACGAGAATGAAGCCGTGGATTGATCAACGCTGACACTCTCGGAACCATTGCTAGCCACGTTGGATCCAGTAGCGACAGGAATGCCGCTACTTTTGGCATTCAGCCGATCCAGGGGAATGGTAGACCTTACCGGAGGGGAAGACTCTAGAGGAGATGGCAAACGTGCAGGAGTGGGTGACCGCACAGGAGTAGGGGACCGAAGCGGCGTGGCTGGGAGTTCGAACGGGCCGTAAGGCTCGTCTTCTTCCACGGCAGCCAAGAAGTCGCACGCATCTGGGAACGTCGGGACTCGACTCATACGAGCCAGACTGCGCGGCGGTAAATTATGTGGCAGAGGAATTGGTGCGTAGAGCTCGAACACGCGTTCTCCACCACCGTTGCTCTCGACGAATGTGGTCAAGGGAACAACTGCGGTGGACGGCAAAGGATCCGAGTAGCTGACGTGCGGCGGCGAGGACGCGGGCTGTGTAGCAAATGACGAATGCCGCGTATAGCTGAGAGGTTGCAGCTGGATATCAGATGAAGGTTGGCCGCAAGATCCAGCTGTCGATCTCGGGGATTTGACTAGAGTCGAAGACTCCCTTATGAGAGGTGCACGCTTTGGAGAGGCATCAATCCCGGTTTCCTGGAGCTCATCGACAGGAGAGAGTCGTGAGGCTGAGGGCGGGGGTGAAGTAGACTTTCTTTGCAGCTTCACAGCGGTTGTCGGCTTGCCACGTGTGTTTACAGTGGGCGTTTCGCCGGGTAGCTTCACGTCGGTTGACGGCTTACGAGGCTTCGGTGGTCGCTGCAGTGAAGGTATGGCGCCCAAGTTCGGCGGCGATGCGGCGATCACTTGACGACGAATGTCGCCGGGGAAGTTTGAGCTGTTCAAAGGCGCAGTTGAAGAGACGGCTTTGCGAAGCCTTGGGATCTGAGATCCAGGTGCAGGACGCGCGGGATGAGTAGGGGTGTTGTCCGGGCTGCGAAGCGCAGGGTGAGTGCTCAGGGAAGGCAAGCCAGGGAACTCGCCTGCATCGCTGGGCTCAATCACTCGATGCCTGTTGTACTCTTCATGCAGATCATTGCTGCTGGCGGCTTTCTTGCTGACTCGAAGGCGCTGTGCTGGAGGGGTTTTGGGGCCTAGCCACAAACCAGGGCTGGAGCCCGGTCCAGATTCTTGGCGTGGGTCAAGCGACGTATTGAAGTGAGAGCGATCCGGCGTGGGAGTGGGCGGACTCGGGCCAATCGGAGGGTTCTTCTTGATGTACTGCTTGAGCTCTTCGGATCCGAGTATGCTGAGTCGTGGATTGAAACTCTCGGTGTTGAACACGTTGGTCATCTGCTCGACACTGTGGCGCGCGACAGAACTGATTCCATGATTACGGCCGGTGTGCCTACTCGGGGACTCTTCAAGCTCGGGTCTGCTGACTTGTCGTCCGCGGTTCTTGAGTATACGGGTTCCTTCGGAAGGCAAAGAGTGATCTGCAGTTTCACTGGTCTCCGCCGTGAAAGTCGTCAATGGTGTAGCAGGCTCCACCGCGCTGCTGATGCCCAACCCAACGAGTGGCGATTCCTTGCGACGCTCAGCCTCCAATTCTTCAGCTGTAAGTAGACCGAGAATCTTTCGGAAACCATAGTCTCGACGCTCCTTGTGTTCCTTTGCTTGTAGAGCAGCCAAGTACTCGGGGGTAGGGTTTGTACGCATTTCCTCTTCGTAATTCTCACGGCGGGCTTTGTCTGCCTCAATCCATTCCGGCCGCTTGAAGAGCCGATCGCGCAGCGCCTTGGTGTCCTTGTGGTTCAGCACCTCGAGTACAAAGGTCCAATCTTCGTCGTTGAACTCTTTTGGGTCCTTTTTCGGTAGCCACCCATGTTCGTCGTACTTCCCGGCAAGCATCTCGATGGTCAGCTTTGCCCATTTCAGGCGGCCGTCGCGGTCTTTGCTGAGGTTCCTGATGGCCTTTTGCACGGCTTTTGCTGTGGCCTTGCGTTCTCGGCGTTCTTCTTCCTGATCGCGGCGGACCGTTGCCTTTACTCTTGCAACAGCCTCATCCCAGAAAGGGTCTTCCGGACCTGACGGGAACTCTCTCGAGGGGCTTGTGCCGAGTGTGTTCAAGGTAGTCGTGCTGCCAGGCACCCTGAGGCGAGGCGTCAGGCGCAGTGGCGGCGTCATTGGCGACGAAGCAGGCGCCAGGTTCTCGTACGCGAGAAACGGAGAAATCTCGATCTTGTTTAATTGACCGGGGGGGGTTTTGCGCTCCTTTTTCGCGCTCGAAGGGCGGGTCCGCGCATCTACGCCGAGTGCGGGCATGTTGGCTGAACCAAAAGGCGACGGGAGGGGGAATGACTCCTGGGATCCTTGGGCGTATCTCGTTGGGATGGCTGGGACGGGGGGAGTCAGGTTCCCGAGGGCAGGGCTCTGGCCAGGTGTCCTTGGGGAGTTCGCACTCTGGCGAAGGCTTGTGGTACTTCCACCAAGCTTGCCCAGTCCTGTAAAGGACGCTGCGCTCCTCAGCGACCGGGCGGATGCCTTCTCCTGCAGCTTCTTGGGCCACGGAGTCTCCTGTTTTCGGGTTTTAGCATTGACCTTCTTCGGTAGGAACGCACGTTGTTGCGCGAAAGCGGAGGGTAACATCAGTTCATTGTAAGCTCGCAAGCTTGAGAGCTGTAAGTAAAACGTCAGTGGGGTTGCAAAAGTGAAGGGTGGGAGACATACCTCGTATTTGCGACGCTGTCCAATGCCATTGCGTGCATTTCTTACGCTTCCAACCTTGCGCATCTCCTTGAATAGGACGGATGGTCCGTGTTGAGGCGTCTTGACATCACTTCTGTTCACTTGCTGTATTGCTGTTGCTGCCGCTGCCAAGCGACGATACATGACTTCACGTAGACGATGGGGGTGGCGTACCTTGTTCTGGGAACGAGGAGGAGCCACCTCCTCCTCCTCGTCCCACTCCATCTGGCTTTGCAGCCCTGGTGGTGGTGGTGGTAGCGGCCGCCCGTTGGCGCCGCGCGACGGCGGCATTGGTGGTGGTGGTGGTGGCGCTGGTGGTTGCGCCGGCGGGGAGGGTGTTGTTGGAGGTGGAGAGGAGGGCGGAGAAAGGAACCTAGGAGAGCTTGAGAGGCCAACCCAAGAAATGAGGGGTGGAGCCCCCGTGACGTGAATGATGTGAGGTTAAATGCTTGGCACGTCCAAAAAGCGTTTCCTGCCTTCATTTGGAGAGGGTGGTATCAGGGACTTTGGAAATAATGGAAATCTCTCCTGCCGCAGAGATGAACTGCAACGTACCTCTCCGAGTCGCGGGCGACTGTAGAGATTGAATCGATTGATCTTTGCTCGTAGCTGCGTTGTGATTGTTGTGATGTACCTATGGGGCCATAGAATCAATCGATATACCTTTCATTTATCGCATCACATTAGCATTAAATGTGTACGCAAACATGTACGGAAGTGCTCGAAGTGCACTATTCAATGCGTGACCTCAGCCATCGACAGCAACGGAGTGGCTCCCAACGGTACATGATCGTACACCTACACTCAAGCATGTGGTACTAGCACCAGATCATCCGACACACTGTAGGTCTCCGAACTTGCTTTCGATTCAGAACAGTGACTCTCAACGGTAACGTGGTTTCGTACCTGTACGCACGTAGATAGTATTAGCATCATGAAACCCGACAAAAGGCAGGTCTCCCGACTTACTGTGAATGTTACTCAATGGCTCTCAATGGTACATGATTTAGTGTTTGACACGAGATCATACGGTAGCAGCGCTGCATGAGCTTTGGTGGAGGGTGACCATCAAGGCTTGCTTGACGACGAGAAGTGTAACTCTCATTGGTACTTGATCTGATAATTGCACCAAAGCTTGAGGTATCGTCGCCACAAGTCTTGATAAGACGTAGGTGTCTAAACCTAGGAGAGTTACTCTCAGTGGTGCATGAACTCGTGACTAGAACAAAGCATATGGTATCAGCGCTATACCAATGAGGAAATGCGGGTCTTGAGACGTACTGCACACCTCGTATACGAACGAGTACAACGTTGTGGATGCTCTTTTTGTGCATTTGGTATTCGTCTGCCATCACTATAACGAACAAAGTCTGACTTGGAATTAGAATTGTGTTCATGAAATTTGTCCGGCCTATCTACTTTGCAGGCATGAGTATCCAAACTATCAAGCGGTCGTGGATATACTCATCGCGGAATCATCGCCCAAACGCATGAAATGCCATAGGAAACGATGTTTAGTGATCGAATTGGCGGGGTTGTTAAGTTTGTGTATGCAACATTCACATCGTCTGCACTCATTTCTTCTGGGCATACTGCTGCGTCCACTCGCGTGCGGTTTTGATGGCTTCCGGCTGGTTCTCCTGCTCTTTTGTTAGCATGCTGCTACATTTCCCGTCGAGGCAGTACACAATAAAAGTGCACTGGACGTACCTTCCACTGCTTGGCCACAGCCTCGTTGAGCGGATCCTCTGGGTTGGGTGCACCAAGCAGTGCCTGGATGCTCAGCAGGATCGTGCGGATCTGAAGGGCGGGCGACCAGTTGTTCTTCAGTACATCGAGGCAGATGCGACCCAGTCTGTCGATGTTCGGGTGATAGATACGAGTCAAGAAGCGTATCCGCGGCGGGCACATAGGATAGTCGTCGGGCAGGAAGAGCTCGAGGTTGAACTTGCCGCCTGTTGTCCTGTCAATATACATGTACTGTGGTTATCTTCCTTCCTCCTTCTCATGCATGCTCACCCTCGTAACAGCTGCCGTCCGGCCCGTCAACCCACACGTCGAAGTATCTTGCGTTCTCATCATGTGGCTCCGCAGAGATGCCAGGCACCGGCTCGTTCTGTAATCTTTCCGTCTCCTTGATGATCCTCTTGGGCAGTGGTGCTGACATGATCGCTGTCGCTGTGACTTGGTCGACTCAGTTCTTGTGCTTATTCGCTTGTTGCGGTCGAAAAGGGAGGTCGCACGATGATGGTTGTCGTGATTGTGATACTGCCGTCCTTTTGTGTCGTGTGTCAGATCCCGAGGCGCGTTGTTAGAGTAAAGAGTGTAGAGTGGTGGGGTGAGGCAAAGACGCCTCATGCCTCATGAACTGCGACTGCCTTTCCCCCACGCATGTGCCTGTCGTCACTGGAGACTTTTCTACCGCGCAATTCATTGTCTCGCGTCGTCTTATGTCGGGCAAAACACGTGCATAATTTCCTGAGTTGCATCTTCCATGGAATCTCAGCCGACACGATAGTATTGCGACTCCCCAGGACGATAATGGTCAACAAACCGCATGCGTCGCGCAGCCACAAGCCTGGAAACAAGAAACCTGCTGCGGGTGCAAGCACTATAAACGGCGAAGACACCAGTTATATCGTCTTCGGTAACGAGAAACCGAAGAAAGGGAAGCAGGCCGCGCCTGAAACTCCCACGAGCACAGCAAAGGGCAAAGGAAACGATGCGCCTGCACAACCCGAGGCGGAGAAGAAGCCAGATACTAGGACGTTGATTGCTGGCTCATCATGGACTGGAAAACTTCCTCAGACGCTGTTCAACGAGCACTGTCAGAAGCAGCGCTGGGAGAGACCCGAGTACACCGTCCACAGGACTCCTGGAGGATTCACCGGAGCGGTCATACTGCGTCAAAAATCGAAGACGGGCGAGATTACTGTTTTGCCGCCTATCACACCACCCAAGGACTATAATAAGGATCATGGCGTGCAGCCCAGTGCTGTGGAAGCGAGGCATTTTGCAGCCGCATACGCTCTGTTCAGAGTCAGCAACATGAAGAACATCCACATGATGCTGCCACCTCAGTACCGCGATCTGTGGAAGGGAGATTTCTTGGATCTTAAGAGCGAGGCTTCAGCACAAGGGCAAGGATACTTGTATGAGGCGGATCCCTTCGCAGCAAAGAAGGCAAGCGATTTGGCCAAGGCTGCGAAAGAGAAGGCTAAAGTGGACAAGGCGAAGGTCGCAGAGCAAGACAAGAAAGATCAAGTGGTCAGTCTTGATGGTCAGGTGCAATCTAAACATGTGCTCAAGGGATGGCAGAGGGTACCGAAAGTGGAAATGGGTGGGCGTACCAGAAGAGAGGTCGAAATGCTTGTCAGAAGTCAGGGAGTCTGGAACCCACATCAAATACGGCTGGACCCCAAAGCCACCAAGCAGATTGTAGAAGATCTCTCGACTACTGGGTTCAGGCGGAGCCACGTCGAAGAGGCTGCTGAAATCTGCAAGGATCGTGAAGAGTGCCTCGAGTGGCTTCTCATTCACGTTCCTGAAGACGACCTACCAAAGTGGGCATTGCCCGAAAATTACTCCGCCGGTGTCAGCATGGCCAGCAGTGATCTCAAACGCGAGGGCAAGCTGAAAAGACTTGCTGCAAGTGGTTATGCGGCGGATGTGTGCACACAAGTGCTTGACAGTTCGGGCGGAGACGAAGGCAGAGCCGCCGAGAGATTACAGAAGTTACTGATGGGCGAAGAAGACGATACGGCAGCGACAACTCAAGCGCCTGAAGACCTCGAAGTGTGGAACGAAGAGCTAGAGACACTTGCCGCTATCTTCGGCGAGAGACTTACTAAGAGTGGATACATTTGCACCCTTGTGCTTGAGCGACAGACACCGTCGAAGAAGCCCATAATTTTGCGCGCTCGTCCGCCTACCAAAGGATATCCCAACGCGGTCCCAACTCTATCACTTGAAGGTGAGTTGCCCGCTTACATCAAGCTAAGCGTGCTGAAGCACTGCCTCGCACACTGCCAGTCTTCTCTGCTAGGCGACCAGATGCTTTTCAGCATTGTGGACTGGTTGGAAAGCGAAATTCCAACAATCATGGACAAACCGGGCCGGCTCAGCGAGATCGCAAGTGCTGCAACCGCCTTTGTCGAGCCGTCAGCTGTCCGTGAACCAGCCTCGAAGAAGACACGTAGACATCCCAGACCGATTGCCTGGACACCCAACACCCAAGGCAGTCAACGTATGTTAGCGGATTGGTCCGCCAGGCAGGAACTGCCAGAACAGAAGAAAATGCTGCAAGCGCGACAGAACCTGCCAGCATGGAAGCTGCAAGATAGGATTGTAGACGCCGTGACGAAGAACCAAGTCACGATTATCTCCGGTGAAACGGGATCAGGAAAGTCGACGCAGAGCGTGCAGTTCGTCCTGGACGACCTGATCAAACGCAACTTTGGCGAACATGTCAATATCATCTGCACTCAGCCCCGGCGAATCAGCGCTCTCGGCTTAGCGGACAGAGTCGCAGATGAGCGATGCGTACGGGTGGGCGATGAGGTCGGATATGCCATCCGCGGCGAATCCAAGCAGAAGATGGGCATGACAAAGATTTGTTTCGTGACTACTGGTGTATTACTTCGAAGGCTGCAGACCTCAGGCGGAAGCTCAGAAGACGTTCTACGAAGCTTGGCTGACGTGAGCCACGTTGTGATTGATGAAGTTCACGAGCGTAGTTTGGACACAGACTTCCTGCTTGTTCTCCTCAGAGACGTGCTGAAGAAGAGGAAAGATCTCAAGCTGGTGCTCATGAGTGCTACTCTGGATTCGGCCACCTTCGAGTCGTACTTCAAGGGCATGGCATCGGTCGGAAAGGTCGAAATTGAGGGCCGAACACATCCCGTCACGGACGTATACCTGGACGAAATTCTTCAGGCGACTGGCTTTGGCGGTATGCCGACCGAGGACGAGTCACAGTCCGTTGTTGACTCTGTGCATGACAACAACGGCTCAAAGGTTGACGCGAGGACTATCACCACAGCGCTGAGAGCGGTCGGCACCAGAATCAACTATGAGTTACTAGCGCAGACCGTGCAGGTCATCGACTACGGGCTTGGTGACGAAGAAGGCGGTATCCTCATCTTCCTTCCGGGTGTTGCAGAGATCGACCAAACGTTACGGGCATTGCGTGACGTGCCTGGCCTGCACGCTCTCCCCCTGCACGCCTCGATGCAAAGTGTTGAACAGCGCCGTGTCTTCCAAAAGCCACCACGTGGTCTGCGTAAGGTAATCGCAGCTACGAACGTGGCCGAAACGTCCATTACCATCGACGACATCGTTGCTGTGATCGACACCGGCAGAGTCAAGGAGACCAGCTTTGACCCTGCAAACAACATGGTTAAGCTTGCCGAGGTTTGGGCGTCTCGAGCAGCATGCAAGCAACGCAGAGGCCGTGCTGGCAGAGTACGACCTGGAACTTGCTACAAACTGTATACCCGTAGCCAAGAGGCGAAGATGGACGAAAGACCAGAGCCTGAGATCAGAAGAGTGCCGCTCGAACAGCTATGTTTGTCCGTCAAGGCCATGGGTGTGTCAGACGTCCCTTCATTCCTGGCATCGGCTCTTACACCTCCCGAGAGTCTGGCGGTCGACGGCGCATTACGACTACTCGGCCGTATGGGTGCGCTGGATGACACCGAGCTAACAGCACTTGGTCGGCATCTATCCATGATCCCAGCTGATTTGCGCTGCGGTAAACTCATGGTCTACGGCGCAGCATTCGGATGCCTCGAAGCGTGTCTGACCATCGCCGCGATCTTGACAGTCAAGAGTCCATTTATCAGCCCACAACCGAAGCGCGAGGAATCCAAAGCCGCGCGAACAGCATTCGGCGGCGGTCTTGGCGATCTGATCTGCGACTTGCGAGCATACGAAGAATGGGCGTCCCGCCGCGCGGCAGGGGACCGCACAGCAGCTCTCCGCAGATGGTGCGACGACAACTTCCTGCACAACCAGACCCTGACAGACATCTCGACCAACCGCTCGCAATACCTCTCCAGCCTGAAAGAAACCGGCTTCTTGCAAGCCAGCTACTCTCCGCACTCGCCCGCCTCGGCGTCCTACAACAGTCACAACTCAAACGACACACTGCTGCGCGCCCTCGTAGCCGGCTCCTTCCAACCCCAACTCGCCCGCATCGACTTCCCGGACAAGAAGTACGCGGCCTCCTCTTCGGGTGCCGTGGAACTCGACCCCGAAGCGCGTACAATCAAGTTCTTCAACGAGGACAACGGCCGCGTCTTCATCCACCCCAGCTCCACCCTCTTCGGCGCCCAGAACTTCCCCGGCAACAGCGTGTACATGTCCTACTTCACCAAAATGGCCACAAGCAAGGTCTTCATCCGCGACTTGACGCCTTTCAACGTCTACAGCTTGCTCATGTTCGGCGGGCCGATTTCTATCGATCCGCAGGGCAGGGGGTTGGTTGTTGATGGGTGGGTGAGGCTGAGGGGTTGGGCGAGGATCGGTGTGTTGGTTAGTCGGCTGAGGATGATGCTTGATGAGTTGCTTGCGAGGAAGGTCGATGAGCCTGGGGTTGATCTGGGAGGGAGTGATGTTGTGGGCGCGGTGAAGAAGCTTGTTGAGTTGGATGGGTTGGATAGGTGATGAATGGGTGAGGTGGAACCGGGGCTTCTCCTCTGAAAAGGCCTATGAAGATGTATAGATACCCAAAGACATATCGTTGGTGAATTGATACTGTGTATAGTATCCGTAAAGACACATTTGCGATTCCCGTCCTCCAGCACAAGGTGATACTTCAACGACAAGAGGTGAGTGAGCGAACTTCACTTCATCCATAAAATTCAATCTTGACACCTTCACTGGCTTTAGTCACCCGTTTGGAGATGGGTCGGTGTGCCTGCTACTGACTGCTCTGTGACAAGATCAAAGATGAGATGAATCTCGTACTTTCAAGCAGTCATTTCCATATGTTTTCTATATGATATGCAAGTGAAGTTCTGGGAGAGAGTGGAACTACACATTCAAGTCGCAGCACCAACAGGGTCAGTCACTCTCCACACGGAAGTCCCACCATCTACTTGCCAACAGTCAAGAACAACCTATCACCAATGTCTCCCAACCCAGGCTTAATCATTCCCCTCTCATCAGTCTCAGCATCCACGCCCCCCACCCAGACCTCCACGCCCTCGCTCCAAGCGCCCGCAGCCTTCACCAACCCGTCCCGGCTGGAAAGCACACTCACAGCAATAATCCGCGGCACGCCCCAGTCGCGCAGAGTCTCGATGGCGGCGCAGACGGTCGAGCCGGTGGCGATGATGGGGTCGACGACTATGGCAAGATCGGGGACTTTGGCTTCGCCCGCGGCGCCAGTGCTGGCTTTGTGGTAGGGCAGGTTGTTGTAGTATTCGACGGGATCGAGGGTGGTTTTCTCGCGGTACATGCCTAGGTGATGGATGGGGACGGGGGAGGGCAGGAGAGATTGCAGGGCGTCGACCATGGAGAGGCCGGAGCGCAGGATGGGGACTAGGCAGACGCTGGAGGGGGTTATGGTTTGGGTTTGGTAGGAGTAGCCCAGGGGGGAGGTGTCCTGGTGTTGAAATTAGTGATGTTGTTGAAGTGGTTGAGGGGTGGCGTTGTTGCTGCAGCATGTTGCGTTTGCTACATCATTGTTCATTACTGAAGACTTACCGAGCCGGTTTCGGTTACTTCCAAGCCATGGGCGAGAGCCTCACAGCCGATGATGGTGGCGATCTCATGCACGAGCTGCTTGGTATCTCTGGCGTGTGTTGATTGGGAACGCAGAAGGCTGAGCTTTGCTTTCAGACATGGGTGGTTGGAAACGTGGACGTTGGAAGGGAGTGATGATGAGGCCATGGTTATTGTTGTTGTTGTTGTTGTTGTTGGAAAGAGTAATGTTGATTGTGATTTGATGGGTGAGGTAGAGCTTCAATCCTTGAATTGACGGTGACAGATAGACGATTTATTTAATAGATGCTGCGATTGCGAGTACGTAGCAATAATAATGTTTGGTCTGATAAGCTGATACAAGTGGGTCAAGAGAGGATTCGCAGCTCGCCGAGTTGACGATACAGTACGGTCGTCTACTCATACTAGAAAGCCACGCTCATATCACGTGAGACTCAAGTGAAATGACCTAGGTGGTATGTCCGGATCGCCCCGTCTCTCCGTGTTCAGTGTGAAGATCGCTAGCAATCGTCAGTCGTCAGCCACACACGAAGGCGTAACTAAACATTTTACTTCCGGACGCTATCCGCCAAACGGTTACAGTACAACGCTCGGTAGTGCGCACACGGCCATCATGTCATCCTCATCCCTTTCTCATGCTGGTCGATAACACCCAAGACATATACCCTGTACAATGCCCTGCATTTGATCAAAGCCGGAAATGCAACGCGGACCCCCATCCTTCTCTGGCGCAGAGGCAAGGAGTCTCGTCCAAGATGACAACAATGGCGTTTCAGAGGGCGTCTGGGTGCACAACGCTATTCCGAGACGACATAGTAATCACGCCCAACAGCGCTCGCGATCCAACAGCAACACCAGTCAATCCACGCTGAAAGCCAGGCCTCAACGCGCGAGTTGGCAGGAACCCAAAACAACAAATCCCTGGAATCCCATGGGAGACGCCGATGCGCCTCCGGTTCCTGCGCTGAAGCGCGTTTCCAAAGGCGACGGCAATGGTGTTCCAAACTTCAGCAGACGCACTTCCGTTCATCGCGAGAATAGTGGCAATACCCAGAAGAACCTGACTGAGAATGAGGTGCCGCCACCTGTACCGTCAAATCCCAATGGCGGCAATTTAGCTTCTGCAGAACGTCAGGCAAACCAGCAGTCGGATCTCGAACGCGATACTATGCGATCGCCCGATTCTGGTCCACCCTTTGCTGCGCGGCGAACAGAAGAACTTTTGCACAAGACGCCTTTGCCGTCTCGCCCTTCGGACTGGTTGACGACTCTATACACCATATCGCATCTTATCTTCTTCTCCATCTTCGGCACTCTGGCACGATTGGGTGTGCAGTGGTTTTCATTCTATCCCGGTACCCCGATAGTGACTCCAGTGCTGTGGGCGAATGTCGGAGGTTCGTTCATGATGGGCTTCCTTACGGAAGACCGACAACTGTTCCGAGACGAATGGATGGCGAGAGAGAGGTTCCATCCCGACAACAAGTCCACGAAGGATGGGAATGAACCCGGAGAGTTGAGCGCTGCAGAGCGCAACAAGATCAAGAAAACCGTGCCACTCTACGTCGGACTAGCAGTCGGCTTCTGCGGGTCCTTCACATCCTTCAGCTCTTTCATGCGCGACATGTTTCTCGCCCTCTCCAACGACCTCCCAGCACCAGTCAACCACCCTTCGACAGGCACAATCAGCACATCCATCGAAGTCTCCCGCAACGGCGGCTACTCCTTCATCGCCCTTCTGGCCGTCATCATCTCCACCCTCGCCCTCTCCCTAGGCGCCCTCATCATCGGTGCCCACGTCGCCCTAGCACTCGACTCCATCACCCCTCGCATCCCATCCCGTTTCACCCGCCGCATCCTCGACCCTCTGATGGTCTTCCTAGGCTTCGGCTGCTGGCTGGGCGCCCTCTTCCTCTGCATCTGGCCCCCAGACCGTCACTCATCATCGATCGAAACCTGGCGCGGCACAGCCCTCTTCCCCATCCTCTTCGCCCCAACAGGCTGCCTGCTCCGCTTCTACGTCTCGATCAAACTCAACGGCCTCGTCCCGTCGTTCCCCCTGGGCACTTTCGCCGCGAACATGTTCGGCACGGCGATCGAAGGAATGTGCTACGACCTCCAGCATGTTGGCATTGGCATCGGCGGTTCAGTTGGAGGCGGGCTTGTGGGGTGTCAGGTTCTGCAGGGTGTTCAGGACGGTTTCTGCGGCTGCTTGACGACGGTCAGCACGTGGGTGGGAGAGATCAACGGGCTGCGACGGAGGAGCGCTTATTTGTATGCTCTCGCGAGTGTGCTGGGTGGGTTGGGGCTTATGGTTGTGATTATGGGCAGCGTGAGGTGGAGCGTAGGTTGGTCGTCGCCTGTTTGTGATACTGGGTATGTTAGTAAGATTTAGAAGAGTGGTTCTCACTTGTTGGGATAGATGCGAACAGGTCACAGGATTCTTAGCGTATCCGCTTCAGAGATAACTAGTTAGATACACCATTATATAGAAGTCATTAATCGCTAGACGCACTTCCAGTTGCGATCGGATACCTCATAGCTCCAGATATAACCCAAACCCTAACCCTACCAATAATTCATTGGACGACTATCTCAACTCGATATCGTCTTGAGAACCCCGCGCCATAGCAAATAACGATCGCAGGCGGCTATAGTATCCAGTGTTCATTCGTGCAAAACATGTCGATGATTTAACAGTAGTTGTCGGAGCAGATTTACGTTTACGCAGAGTCAGCAAAAGGCGAAGCTTGAAAAGCGGACAGCACCACACCAGTCGAGGTTTGTGTCCGCTAGATCGATAGAAGTTCATGTCAATTCACATCTAGCAGTTCCTTAAATTACTGGACCTAGTTGGATCCGTACAGGGCAGAGCGTATTATTTAGATTGATAGAAAGAGAGAAGTATTTGAAAGCAGGAATAGGTTGTTAACAATTGCGTGAGCAATTCATCAATTCATCAATTCATCAATTCATCAATTCATCAATTCATCAATTCATCAATTCATCAATTCATCAATTCATCAATTCATCAATCAATGAATCAATTAAGCAAGCTGACACCACTCCAGACTCATCAAAAATAAAGTATGACCATGTTCAATATTAAAGATGATGTTTTTTGGTATATGCACACAACATGCTATGGTGATAGTTTCCTTTTGCAAAGGGAAAAAGGGAAAAGAGCATTGGAGACTCCTTCGCTATCCAATCAAACTCGCTCAACGTCGCGCCTCAACAGGCGGACCAGAGAAAAGGAGAAACAAGAAACCACCCTCCCAAAAACGCCGGTCGTAAGTTATT
>Ga0265797_10003082_pt1 | contig 27114 bp, 21 predicted proteins | sample P2T30metagenome_FD_192433 | JGI IMG/M metagenome (GOLD analysis project Ga0265797, IMG submission 192433) | Plant litter microbial communities from East Loma Ridge, Irvine, California - P2 T30 | ecosystem: Environmental > Terrestrial > Plant litter > Unclassified | place: USA: California... | reverse complement strand
TATAGAATACTCCCTCATAATTGACGCTGTGCTGGTACGTAACGTGCGATTTGTACCCCGTCGACCAACCAGAACGCCGCGTTTCTGGTAGAGCAGACTACTGACATGGGCCAGTCTTCCCAAGGTGCAGGTCGCGCAACTCTTTCGGGATGCCTCCTAAGCCCAAGCAATGGACGTCATGTAGACTGCAGAAGTGGCCTGGACCACTGAGACGTGTTCGTTGCCGCCTCCCAGCGAAGCTCTCCGGCAGGAGCAACCCATTTACATGGCATGTAAAAAGATCCTTACACAACCAGAACCACAAAAGCATTTGGAGTCGAGATGATATTCAAGAGAACAGCACGTATTCTAATTTTAAAGCTCGTAATCCACACCTGTTTCAACGGAAAGATCAGATTTTCCCGGAGCTTGAGGCCAATCGGTTGCAATTGCATACATCCCCACCAATTGTCTATCATGATCTAGTTGATGTAGCGGCGAAGGTGGGGCGTGTCGAGGAACGTATAGGATACAATTTCAAGAACAAAATGCTGTGCATCGAAGCACTGAAGCTCACATCATCGGCTATACCACTATACTTCGGTGGTAAGACTTATCACGTCGACAGGAACAACCGAATGGCACTGCTAGGTGATCGCATTCTCACGTTAGCTTTGTGCGATACTTGGTTCCAAACGGGAAACCCTGCAGGTATGTTCGACGTGCAGCTCACATATCTGAGCTGAGACAACAAGCAGCAAACTACAGTAAGATGCAAAGCAAATTAGAAAGTCGAAAGGTTCTTCGCGAAAAAGGGAAAGCACTTGGTATACGCGAAAATTTGGTATGGTATAATCAGTGGACCCCAAAGCCCAATGCCAATTTCGATGCCGACGATGCGTATGGCGAGGCGGTTGCCGAGGCGGTTGAAGCTATCCTTGGTGCCGTGTGGGTGGATTCTGGGAAAAGCATTGAAACTGTCAAGGAAGTCATCAAAAAAGCCGCGCTTGATACACACAAGCAATTGAAAGTAGACGTTCCGTCTCAGGACAGGTATAAAAAGAAAGAGCTTTCGAAACTCCGGAATTTGGAAAATGAGGTACTCATGAGACGCAAGAAGGAATCGAAACGATCCAGGATAGAATACGAGACAGAGCAGAAACAACTCAGGATAGACAGAGAAAAGAGTCAGAGCCTGAACGAAGAAGCACAGCCAGAGAGCCGCAACCCAGCACTAAGATCAAAACTCACACACTTCCTAAAGAGAAGCCTTGGCGCAATGGTAGCGCGTTGGTCTTCGGTTGAAAGCATAAACACCAAAGGATCAAAACCGAATCCGTGCGCAATCGCAGCCGCTAGCAGGCTATCAAAGGAGCGCAACATGTTAAACGATAAATCCGGTCATGACTACCTCACAGCAGACTCTGGACGACAGCTTTCATCAGTATCTCGCATAGAGGACGAAGAAAAGGTAGATACTCCGTGTGAGTCAGGCGACCAGGATCCACAGATATCGTCGCCAGCGAAAGAGGCGGGCCGCAGAGCTAAAGGTCAATCGCAACAGATCGATGCTATGAGTACAGGTTTGAGCCAGGACAAATTGCCCATGGAAGAGTTGGCGGGTTTGAACACTGAAGACCAAAGACGTAAAGAGACTCTCTGGCTGCGTGCACTTGGGATGCAAGGGATGTTAAAGATGCGGGGTATAGACATAGATGTTTGGAATTTGTACCAAAACATGGAAGTAAGCGTGCGAAAGAACAGCAAAGCGAGAGACAGGGTACGGTTACCCGTGGAAGAGTTGCGGGTTTCACACCCTGAACACCGAAGAGTTAACATGAAATGCCGGCTGCGTGCAGTTGCGATACAACACATGTTGAAGACGCGGGGTATAGATATAGATGTTGAGAGTTTATACCAAGACGTCAAGTTCATCTCGATAAAGGACTTGAAATCTTTGACGGTAGAGGAAGCAAGATCTATACAGGAAAACTCGGTTCCTGTATGGAAAATCATCGGACAGGAGAAATTTTCTACCAAGATCAAGTCGGCTTCCCCTGCTCTTGAATCGGGAAGGAACGGCACAGTCACACCTCCAGTCCCAGTGTCAGGTCAGAGACTCTCGAGTTCCCCGGAGCAGCCCAGTCCCAAGAAAAGAGCTCGGTCAGCTAGAAAAATCCGTGAGAAGACTCTTCAGAAGCTCTCAAGACATCTAGAAAACACAGGCTTTGAGAGCGCTTCAGCTGTCAATAGTCGAGACGAAAACAAAGAGATGAAATTGCGCACTAAGGATGTCGAACAATTAGAACGAGATATCCTCAGCTCCCACAGAGACATATGGCAAGCGAACGGGACTGCTGATTCATCATGGAAGCCTACCAAACGCTCCTACGACCGTGTCGCCAATATACACCTTTCACGGGATTATCAAATTCTCGCAGAGCAGTTGGCTAGGCGCACTCCAACAACCCGTGAAGCCACGAATGAAGAGGACGCTGGACCAAGGAACTCGTTACAGGAGGACCTTCTAGAGGCGGACATAAATTACAGACCATTCGTTCAATTAGAATCCGATAAGTCAGCAACGGAGGTGCCTGCTACGCCCGCTACGCCTGCTACACCACGACCGGGGCCTAGAAGAAAACTTACACTATATACCCCCAGTATTCGAAGGCACATGATTCTATCTGCTCTTAGTCAAAGAGCATATTAATTATTTCCATCGATGCGGATGCATTGTTACATGTGTAAAGTTTGGATGTACGATCAGCTGAGGGAGAAATACATGCACAGTCGTACATTTGCGTTTGAAAACGTGCCTGTAACACATATATCCTAACATCGAGTCTCGAGATACTGAACCTGCATGAACACTTCTTCAGTACATCTACTGTTACCTCACCAAGTACGACCGTTGGCAAAGGCAGCATCTTCAAGGCTAGGGCAGCTGTGTCACCCTTTGCCGAAAGACATACAGGGGCTGTCTTTACGGTCGAGTTGATATCACGTCTGTGTATAGGCAGCAACGTCGAATATGCTAGTATGGTTGCTTTAGCGGTACGGTGGGATAAAAGGTTTCAGCACAATCACTCTGTTGCCTTCTCGGAGCTTCGAACCCAGGAAATTAGATGGAGTGGGAGTCACGTCAACATGGCGTCCAACAAGGTGCATGAAACTTTGGATATACATGATCGAGAGCATGTGCAGGTTATCAAGAGCATCTACCGGAAGTGTGGATGGCTGGGACAAGAAGGCTAAGGCGTTGATACCGGTTGAGAGTTGCAGACAGAGTATCCCTGGGAAGGTGTGGTGCAGATATTGTATCTAATGGAAACAAAGTTGGTGGTCAGGGTCAAAGATCGATCCCATACATACTCTATTCTAGCTTTTCACAACGGAGGCAGTTGCACTGGCTAGGGTGGCGATTGCGGTAATGATATATCGCCACGCATTCGTTCTCACCCATGTCTCAGCAATAGTCTTCATATCCACTTTCTCAGCCCACTTCTTTGCCGCCTCACTCGCCGTATGTGTATCAGTTCCCTGCCCAGATCTCTTCAACACAACTCCCTCTTCATTCAATATCTCCTGCACTTTCCACTTCCCTGCACCGTTCACTCCAGGCTCCATGTACAGCGCCGTATACGGGATGATACTAGCATTCGCCAGTGCAGCGACAACATACAGTACTGTCGCCGAACAAGAAGAGCTTTTGGAAATATAGGCGAGGAAAGCAGTACTCGAAGTGCCTGTCAAGATGAGGGGGGCGACAAAGATGGGTGCGAATTGGTAGGCTTGAAGCCATTGTTTGGCTAGGAGTTTTGGCGGGGCATGCGTGATGAGGGGCGGCATAACGACATGGCTGTATGCGAAAGTGAAGCCTGAACGTATATGTTCAGCCTATCTTTAGAGATTCTGGCAAAGTTGCATTACCTGTGTATACGGCTGGCGCAATGATTGCGACTACCTGGAGGATGGGTACGAGAGTGCGGGAAGGCTCACTCATCGCGGCTGATAACAGTAGGCACGAATTTGAGCTGCCGTGGAAATATAAGTGTGTCTGCGTAAGAACGCAGGGAGTTGTTGCAGTAAGATCTCACAAGATATAAATACAAGTGCATGAAACATGATGTTTCAAGCTAGTGCTGTAGTTTAAGCGCACCAGTATGACCTTTAGCTACATATTCAGGAAAAACTACAAAACTGCTGTCTACTTCACTTCACTTGAACTAGCAAGTCTGGAGCTTTGACACGGCCTGCATTCAATTTTCCATATAAAGTAGAGCATGCCTGCTTGATGTACCGGCGCTCCAATCCGCCGTCAATCTACACTTAGACTCCGCTGTACAGGTAGACTACAACTGCTCCAGCAGCCCCAAAACTTCCTGTCTCAAATCATCTAGACGAACATCCTTTTTGAACCTTAATCTTCGGCACTGTACCTCAACTTCCCTCCTGTCTTTCCAACTCCTACCCAGTACAATGACGACCGGGTATCCGATCAAATCGGCATCCTTCAGTTTCCATCCTACGCTCTTTCCTGACCGATCATCCAACACAAGATCTACATCTCCGTTTCGAACTTCACCGTAAAGCGCATCGTACACCTCTGTCGCATCCCTATCCTCGGTTTGTGGAGATGTGAGAATGATGGCTTCGTAGGGCGCTATCGCCCTTGGCCAATTCAGACCTTTGGCATCTGAGAGGAGCGAAGCCACGGCTCCAATGATACGCGAAACGCCGATGCCGTGACAGCCCATTTGAATTGGTGATGAAAGGTTTTGGTCTGGCAACGCAACTACTGCGTTAAGAGGCTTGCTGTATCGGGTGCCGAGGTGGAAAGTATGGCCTACCTCGATAGCCTTTTGGACGTCGAGCTTTCCGTTGGAACAACGAGGACATGGATCGCCAGTCTCGATGGTTGTAAGGTTCAGGGCGGAAGATTGAGGATTAGAAAGGGATTTATCGTGTTTGTCGAAGGTGAGGGAGGGATCGAAGAGGTCAATGATGTCTGTGGTCTTTTGGAGCAAAGAAGTGAGTGATGAGGATTCTATGCCAGTATCTAGCTCAATGTTCTCTGGAAGTGCTTTTTTGACAGCATGTAGATTGACACATTCATGCCCTTGATTCGCTTTTGTTGTCGCGGTCGAGGACGGACGCGGGATCCATACATTGATCTTTGTCTTCTTGTCGACGCTAATACCAGTGAACGCATGCCAGCTCTCGTCATTTGACGTGGGGTTTTGGCTGCTCTTCTCCGCAAGCTCTTCGTTCGCAATGTAATCGCATGAGTTGCAAGACCACACATTGTCTTCACCTTTGGGTGAAACGAAGTGATATTCATGGCTCAGCCTGCCTCCCATGTTGCCAGAATCGGCATCAGCAACAAGGTAAGGCAGTCTGAGCTCGTTGAACAGATTGTTGTAGGCATTCCGTACTTCCTCATAGGTCCTTAGCGCAGATTCTGTTGAGTAGTCAAAAGTGTAGAGATCTTTCATCATGAACTCCTTAGCCCTTAATAAGCCCTGTCTTGGTCTTCGTTCGTCGCGGTACTTCCGTCCAGTTTGGTACAATCTCAATGGCAAATCTTTATAAGAATGCACCATACTGGCTACAAGTGCTGTGATCTCCTCTTCATGAGTCGGCGATAGCAAGAAGCCGGATTCTCTCCTATCCTTTATGCGCAAGAGTTCTGAGTTGGCGGAGTAGCGACCAGTTTGCCGCCATAATGCCTCTGTGGTTATTGACGAAAGCGCGAGCTTTGAAGCGCCGATAGAGCTCATATGCTTGTCGATCAGAGCTTCGAGCTTGTTTTGTACGCGTAGACCTAGGGGCAGAAGGTGGAAAACTCCAGAATGTGCCTGCACGTGATGAGTTAGGGTGGTGGTTGAAATGGAGAGATTCTAGATATTTACCTGGCGCAAAAAGCCACCCCGAACAAGTAGAGAGTGAGAATCATCTGAAGATTGTCAGCCAAGACGGATTAGTACTGTGTAATGTCTATACCTTGCTCGCTGTCTTGTGATGATATACCACCGGTTGGTGCCCAGAATTTGGATAATCGATTTCTTGAGTCGGTCTCATTGATCGTTAGACCTTGAATCCAAAGTAGACTCTCAGGTAAGCTGACTTACCGCTATATATCTAACATGTCGAAAGCTCTGAAATGGTGTTCTTTGTATTCGCGGTTGCCATGCAGCCCTACAGATGGAAGTCGCCATGCGCGCACGACTATATGGATGTCTCGCCAGAGTCACGACGGAGAACTGAAACAGCCCAGTCAAGTTTAGACAGAAACGAAACAGTTGAAACGTGATATGCGTTGTGGATGATTCCCGCGCGCGGGAGATCTGCCCTCTCAGAATCGTGCACAGACCATGCCGAATCTCAAAGCGCATGGAAATATTTGGAGATGCGAAGCCGTCTCTCAATTGCTTCGCGACCACATCTCACGTAAGCATTCCTGCTCCTCTATAGAGACTGGTTTTCCTGGAAGAGTACTAACTGTCATACAGAATGCCTCCAAGGATACGTATTAGGCCGCGTGCCCTCCGCGCCTGCGCTTCACACCCTACCCACCCCATCTCTCTACCCGCAATCGCGACCTACGCCTCGGTAGCAGCTGCCTCAGCGACGACCCCCGCACCTCTCATTCAGCAGACACACAAAGCCGCGCCCCCAGTGCTACGATACCCGCCCACCCAACCGCCCTCTCACAAGCCGCCGGAGGTCCGCAAAACGCAACTGCACCGGCAGTATCAATCGCTCCTCAAGTCCTCGCCTTTGATTTTGATATTCCAGCACAACAACGTCAAAGCGGTAGAATGGATGAGCATAAGAAGGGAATTGGCTATTGCACTACGCAAGCTGGATGCGGAGAGGGCGAAGAATGGACAAGAGACGCTTGCAGATGAAGTTAAGATGCAGGTCATCCAGACAAACATCTTTGCAAGCGCATTGAGAGTTGTCGAGTTCTTCAACCCGGAGCAGTCCATGTTGGACCATGCACAACACCCCACAGACCCGCGCACACCCACGAGCGCGCAGATACCGCAGACGAGTAATGACGCAGAGGACGAGCGCTTCACACACGGTCTCTCCAGACGGGCACACGAAATCGCAAACAACAGGAAGCTAAAGTTGGAACTAGAGCCTCTACTCTCGGGTCCTCTCGCTGTTGTCGCCTTCCCCGATGTCGCTCCCCAGTACCTCAAGGCCGTCCTATCCATCCTGTCACCTTCGAAGCCCGACTTCCCTGCGCCAAGCCGGAAGGCGAGTCCAGACTACTACGAACCAGCGGTACAGGCTGGTCTTCAGAAGTTGATGCTCTTGGGTGCAAGAGTAGAAGGCAAGGTCTTCGATGTGGACGGCACGAAATGGGTTGGCAGCATTCCTGGAGGTCGCGACGGACTCCGAGCACAGCTTGTGCAGATGCTGCAAGGTATCGGTGGAAGCCTCACTAGTGCTTTGGAGGGTGCGAGCAAGAGTCTGTACTTCACCGTCGAAGGGCGAAGGATGGATATGGAGGAGAAGGAGAAAGGACCTGCTGGTGACGACAATCAGTCATAGAGGCATATTGAGCTGTGTACATTATGATCTGTAAGAATCAAGAGCTCCATCTTAGACTCCCATGGAATCCTTAAGAGCATGTGACTGCGTATTCCATAAATGGTAGTAGCACACTGTGGATCAGTGACGAAGCAGAAGCTTAATTACTTACCGGAACAATGATCTAGATTCCGATTATTCTGACACCACGACCAATCCTTATTACGGTTGCAGCTTGAGAGAACAGCCAACACACTCGAATACTCCTTGGTCGTCTAGAATATAGTCATGTGACGTTAGGCCCGCTGCAGCTGCCTGGATGTTGACTCACTGAGTTTCTATAAGAAGCAGCCACACGCGAGAAACTGCTTTGCTGTACAGAAATACTTGTGTTTGCAACAATGCATCTACCCAACGAAGTCCACGACCTCATCATTTCAGATCTTGAACCGCGAGAACGCTTCAACTACCGCCTTATCGGCCACTCATTCGCACAAGCCGCAATACCACACGTCTTCAGGCGCATCAATGTCTCGCCCGTGGTATCCAGTCTCCGCGACCTGGCACACATTGCAAGCCAGAAGCATCTAAACCGCCATGTGACACACTTGGGATGGGACAGCGATCGATTGCGCCTCGGAAAGAAGAAAGGTCAAATCGATCTTGGAGACAAACAGTGGGAAGCCGTGAGAGAGATATTGCCCCGAGATGCTAACGAGAGCGAACATCATGGAGATATTGGCATGCGTATCCTAACACTCATTCTCCGCCACTTTCCCAATCTCAAAACATTGGATATTGATATCTGGGAGAGCTCTGACACTACCGAAAGATGTCTTGATCCTTCAGACTCTTCGTCTATGATCCGGGGCGAATACGAGATGTATACACTCCTTACAGCAGCGCATGCCGTGGGATGTCAGATTACCGAGTTCAAGCTCTCCAGCGTAGGTAGACCGCATCCGCTTTTCCGTTCGGAGATCTGGCCTTCCCTCGTTCCCGTGTGCAAAGACCTGACATCTTTAAAACTTCCCTTGAACTTCGCTCTCAGCGTCGAGGAGAAGGAAACATGGTTGAGGGAGTACAAGGAAATAGAAGATCAGATACCAGAGGATGAGCGCACGACAATGTTCACAGGGTACACAACAGTCCATTCATTCCACAGCACAGCGGCGCAGATAGCTTCATTCCGGGCATTCCTTAGTACACTGAGTAAACTGCAGACGCTCGAACTGACGCTCAAAGCGGAGCAGTGGGATGAACACGTCGACATGGATGCTCATCTCAGCCTGCAAGGTCCTTCTCTCGAGGACGTGCTTCCTTCAAACGCTTTTCCGCATCTGCGTACGCTGGTGTTGGATCACCCTAACACGTCAACTGCATGTCTCAAATCTGTGTTGACTAAACACAAGGAGACACTGGAGGTGGCCAAGTTTACCAATGTCGCGTTCGCATTTTGTGAAACGCAATTAATGTATGGGGGATATGAACCTAAGAACCAAGGGTGTACGGCGTTGAAGGAGTGGGTAGAACTTGAGTTTGAGTTAGACGAGTTTGACTTGACTTGCCTAAATTGTGGATCTAATCTGTGGCCATGCTGTGTAGCAGTAGGCGGTATGAGATATTGTTGCTGACGGAATAGCGAGATGAATGGGATGTAGGCTTGGTTTTGAGGGGACTCTTGGTTGGGGAGACGCATATTTAGAGATATAGAATAAGTAATAAGTCTAAAAGAGCTGAATTTACTGCGAAGTATTTGAAATGTACGGAGTGTGCTAGCCATCTGTGCGAACCTTGACTCTTTTCACGACAGGGAAGTCATAATCGACATCCTCCTATTTCGCTACTTCCACTGCACAATTACCGCATTTTTCGTGAGAGCAACAACTACATACATACCCCCACGATCCCATCGGTCCATCTCCACAATTACACTACGATGATCAGCTGGATTTGGACCAGACATCTATGAACATTAACTTACGCAATACCACACCACCGTCCCACCACGTTCTCGAACACCATGGTAGCAACTTTGTGTAGACCAGTTGGCTTTCTCGTTTTTTTGTTCTGATTGGCTCCAGTCCGATGTATCATTTGGGTGGGATACACAGATCCGATCCGTCTGCTGTAATGCAGTCCAGTCAGCCCGCATCTCAGATAAGTCGCATCTCTAAACTAACCACGCATGATAAAAGGCAGCAGCGAAGAACGCGACACCCTGGTGGCATTCTCGAAGCAGAATATTGGTAGAGACGTCGAAGATGGAAGGTCCGCGTGGTGTCTCAAGTCCCTACCTGCTGACTCTAAATGCACCTAAACACTGATTGGACAAGCAGATCAACCAATCAGCCTGAGCACGCCACCTACCTCGGTGCATGCACAACGCCCTGCTATGCTTTTCATGGACCTATGGGGCTCCGCAGTGTTCAGCCTTGTCGCTCGTCCCGTGCTTTGCGAAGACAGAGAAGTGCCCCGCGGAATTGATTGCGATTTCAATAGGTGCTATGTGTTGGGCACGATCCGAGCACCCCAAACGCATCGCCAGAACGACAACGCATGGAGCACGTAACTTACCAGCCGGACAGTCCATGGAAGAAGTTCACCCATCGGCAAGAAGCAAAACATCGTCCTGAAGATGATCTCAGGCTATGTACCCTGGACCAGACGAGCGCCCAGGTGATCGAGAGATTTTTGTCGCCTGAACGAGATAAGATCCATCTAGATGAGCTTATTCCTCGTAGACGGCAAGTCCTAAGGGATTTCTTAAATGGAGTTCATCCGGAGGGCATACTCGGAATGGGTTCTTGCCTGCAGGACGTGAAGGATCGTAGTAACGACGATAACATCATTGCGCTTGTGGACGATCGGCAGAACCACGAAAGATGCGACAAGATTATCGGAAAGCCTTGTAATGATTGTCGTATCTTCTCCAGATCTGTTGGTATTCCCGAACTCTGTGAACGGATGCAAGAGAAGGTGAACCAATCCCAACAATAGTGACATCTGACACAAGGCTCAATCAACGACAGAGAAGCACATACAAGGCCGAAAAGCGAATAATGTACGATAGCCAGCTTGACAGGGAGATTCCAATGGAAGCACGTGTATTGACCTTCACAGATTCATACCGAATATTACACCTGCGGCAGCTGTAGGTTTAGCTGCGACAGTGGCGGAGCGATCAGCAGTCCCCCTCCGGGACTTTCTACACAAATACCTTAAAAGAGAGGCTATCTTTAGTGCGACAATAGTAAGCTTATCTAGACCAATTCCTTTAGTTGCTGACTGTGTTAGTCGTGGGGTTTCTTCTTCGATATACATATACCATATCATGCCATGCGCCGCGGTCCACTTGCGGGCACTGAAGATCCAAGATTGATAAGGGGCAAACGCCTCCGAAAAACTGAACCTCTTCCACTTAGATATCAGTCCACTGACCGGGAAGATCTTTATTATCACGAAGCGCAAACTTCCTCACTCTCTTGGGGTGCCGATGAATGGTTTTGGACGGAGCTGTGTCTGGTAGACACATACTTTGGCTCTGAAGAGAAGCATAAGACTTACTTCACTGGGTGCCAGGAAGGTGATGGATTCGACCCTCCCGTTGGGGGTAGATTCCGAATGACTACACCGCGATTCGATCCAAGAGAATACTTTCTTCTCAAGCTTCGATTTCGGACCGAACAAGCAGTCACGGAGTACAGTGCACTCATAGAAACCTTCAACAGCAGAATGGATGAATATGTGAGATACTCGTACATCAATTCAGACGCCCGTTGCTAAATAACCTCTAAAGGCACGAACGATCAGACGCGTCTTCGAAGACGATAACAAGAGGACGAACACAAGGACAATAAGCGATGTCATCGAAACAGCACAGCTTTTCATTGACGGCATCAGCGGTATAACCGACGCTTGGGATACATTCAGTCGTACTGAGCTTGTGATCTTCACTACATATCTACCTGAGAGATCTACCTGGCCAACATACATCAACATCATCATTCGAAATGTTGCAGAACTTGATCGATTACGCAAATTACTCCTCATCAGGCGAGACCACTTCAAGTTCAAACTCGATAGCGTGAGTTCAGAGGTGCCTCAATGCACACCCTTTAGTGCCTGCACACTGACCCAATAACTAATACCATTTAGCTCCACACTGTCTCCAGCCTCAGTCAAACCTATACAGGGAATCTCCAAGCAGAGACGGCAGTGAACCAGGGCAACGACCTAAAGATACTTACCAAGATGACAGTCGTAAGTCATGTCAGATCAGCCCCCTGTACTTGTATAGATACAGCGACCTCAATAACTACATCAATAGCTAATCACAATGAGCACAGTACGTCGCCTTTCCACTACTCTTTACAACAGCACTTTTCAGCATGGACTTCGTTAGACCGAAGTACCCATGGGCTGTGTTCTTCGGAGTGTTAGCGCTGATATCGTTGGTGAATTATATGATTGCTTCGCCGCGGAGCTCAAAGAGAGTGTGGACGAAGTGTAAGGCGTGGCAGGATGCAACGGTATGGAAGTTGAAGCATAATTGAATACAACATATTGCCATGCACCTGGGACTGATGTACTAGGGCATACCGTAATCTGAATACACGCTGTTCGAGGTCTCAAGAACTCAGGACGAAGATGCTCGCTTCTGCAATCATATCTTGGATGCAAAATCCATCCTAAAAATATACGCTGTGTTTCACATTGTACGATATAGATGTGGAACATGGCGGATATCTCTAAGGTATCACGCAGAAAACATGAGCTTCTTGGTGGGATCACCAATACTATCAGTGTTAACAAGAAATTGTGGCAACATACCCATGTTCCGTTGTCGAATATCGAACTTGCTCTAGATCACCACACAGAGGACGAAGCAGGTTTGACTTTACGATTCGATTCGTTTTATATAGGTATCCACATATGCTGCGTGGTATCCTGAGGGTATCATGAGGGATCTGCCTGCCCAAATATGCACACTTTGAAATGGTTGACAGTGAGTAAAAAAAGGCTCAGAAACCAAGAGAACGCGCGCGCGCACAAAACCACAAACCAAAACATTCCTGGCGCCCCAATCTGTGTCCTCATGTATGTGTAAGAGGTAGGAGAATGTCATGGTCGTCATACCTCCAATCGCTCAACTCGATCGCTTCTGCCACTCGCATTATGCCAATAAGAATAGTTTGTTGTGTGGAGGTCGGTGGGAAGCCTTTCAGTCGAGCAAATGCCGCCGTCGCTTTCGTGATGGATTTTCCGTAAACGCCGAATTGTGGAGAGAGATCCGAAACCCCGATGCTGCTAAGTTGATATGTGCGAAAGAAAAATCCGACGTCGCTATCGTCGTGCGCCGCCTACTTCGACTGAGTGTGATGTTCGTTCAAATTGGAGCTTTCGTCTCTTGTTCGCCATGTTTCCCCCTGGTGTGTCTTCGCCTCCGGTTGAGTCTGCGTACTCATCTCCGAAGCCCTCACCGTAGCCTTGGAATGCGGCGTCGGTGTAGCCGCGCTTTGAGCTAGAGCGCTCCGGTCTCACTGCACCTCTGTTCATATGGCTGGTTGGTGTCGGTGCTGACGATGTGAAGGAAGTTGCTCGCTGTGGTGGTATGTCTTGTGGTTTTGGCTTTGCTGTATCGTCTGTACCGAGATAGGCCTTGTATTTGGCAGCTTCTGCGCTGGGAAGAGTGCCCGGTGCAGTGCCTGCGAATGCGTCGTCGAGCAGTCTGCTGAAGTCTGAGCTCAATGCTGTACCGTCTGGTGTCAATGCCTTCTTCTCAGGCTCTCTATTCTGCACGTGTTGCGACTGCCAAATTTCTTCGGGCATCAGCAGCAGGTTCCGGAAGACACCGTCCATCTTGGTGGCCTTTGGCTTGCCGGCAATCTGCATCTTCTTGATCTGACCCTCGTAGGACTTGCGAAGCTTGTTAATCTTCTCGCCTGTTACCGGGTCATTGCGCGCTACTGAACTGGCGAGCGGCGTGAGCCTATATAGTGTAATGAAATTTTCCGAGGGGTGCGGCCGCGCTGTCTCCAACTTGTCGTTGTTGAGTTTGAACAATTGGCTGCCGCTGATGCCTTGGGCAGCTCGTAGTCGGCCGTCTTCGGTGTATGGTGATTCCCCTTGCCGGTTGTGGTTGGACAGCCTGTGATCAGCCAACCGTGTAGTGTCATCGTCTAGGCTCTCTTCCATCGTCGCATCACCATCGCTATCGATGTTGGCACTGGACATGAAGCCTGCAGTGCTCGCCGGGGTGGGAAAGGGATGTTGGTTCGATGCCGATGTTGCCGACTGTGAGAGGGAGTGAGACATTGGCAGCGAGGACTGCGGGGAGCGGTCCGACGACGCCGTCGAGTTAGTCGGGGCGAAACCTCCATGAGATTGCGAATTCATCGAGGAGTAGGGCGGTGAGGTGGGCGTGCGAGGGTGGATGGGCGTCTTTGTCGGCTGGCCGCTCGCCTTGGCAGCGACGTCAAAGGGCGGGCTGGCGGGTGAGAATCTTCCTATCGAGTCCAAACGTTGCCGTTTTGCGCTGTGATCCGACATAGAGAGCGTCTTCGGGGGTGGAGAGGGAGTGGAAAGCTCGTAGGCGGGTGCTGGGGGGCGTGCAGGAGTGGTGAGAGTAGGGCTCGTAATGAAGCGCTTGGCGTCCTCCGCGCGGGTCGACCGCGGCAGAAAGATGGGCGCTCTACTCGATAGTGCGCATTCGAAGAGGGCAGGCGTCGGCGCTGGCGATGATTCGGGTGCGGCAGATGTGCGGGGACGTGGTGGTGGCGGGATGCGCAGGTGGGTTGGAGGCGGCTGGAGGTGCGAAGATGTGAAGGAGATGATGGGGTTGACCGGCGGTTTGGGCTCAGCGCTGTCTCGACTGCTCACGTGACACCCCGGGGCCATCTAAAACCGCGTTTCTTGTTAGGCTGTGTCAACCATTCATCGCCGCTGCCAAACACAACAATAACAACAAAGCCGCCGTCCGCGCTTCAATGCGTGCACCGCTCGTCTTTGATCACCATGGATGGCAATAGGCCGCGCCCCGGTGGCTCTGCTTCGGCCGTCCCAGCAAATGCAGCGCAGCCTGCGCGTTCCGAGGCATCGAATCCACCCGCGCCGAGCAATGCGCCCAAGGTCCAGCAGCCGAAACCCCAAGCACTGCCATCGCGATCTGGTCCCAGCTCCATCCTAGTCTCGCCGCGACAGAAAGGCAACCCCATCCTGAACAGTGTGCGCTCAGTCGCATGGGAGTATTCAGACATTCCTGCCGATTACGTCGTTGGTGCCACAACATGTGCTCTCTTCCTGTCGCTCAAGTACCACCGTCTGCACCCCGAATACATCTACAACCGTATCCGAGACCTGAAGGGCCAGTACAGTCTCCGCATCCTTCTTACTATGGTCGACATTGAAAATCATGAAGATCCACTGAGGGAGTTGTCTAAGACGTCATTAGTCAACAACGTCACCGTCATGCTTTGCTGGAGCGCACAGGAAGCTGGCCGCTATCTAGAGCTCTTCAAGACATTTGAAAATGCAGCGCCAACCAGCATTCGCGCTCAGCAAGCAGGGACCTATTCGGAGAAGATGGTTGAGTTCATCACTGTACCACGCAGTATAAACAAGACGGATGCAGTTGGCTTAGTATCCAACTTTGGCAGCATCCGCACTGCAATCAACGCCGGGCCGGAGGAAATTGGTCTGATAGCAGGGTGGGGTGACAAGAAGGTTCAGCGATGGTGCAACGCCGTCAGGGAACCCTTCAGAGTCAAGAAGGCAGCAAAGCGAACTGTCGGACAGGATAGCAACCGAGCAAACATGTCACGCGACATCTCCATGGCAGAAGACGAAATTCAGACGCCTTCAGCAGCGGATGCTGGTGACACAGCACACCGTAGAGTGGATGATGCTGGACCTCTTGCCATGGAAATGGCAAGAACCGCGCCTTTTGCAGCTTCAGGGTCAGATGCAGACCGACGACCGGACCATCGTCCCGCTGAGGATATCGATAAAGACGATGAAGAGGCAATGCGCGAGGCAGAGCTAGGTCGTGTCTCGGACGGTAATGAGGCTAACTCATCCGCTCCAAAGCCAGTGAAAAGGAAGCAATTAGAAGAGGAGAATGTGAGCGAAGGCGTCATGGCCGCGCTCAGCAAGTTGAGGAAGCAGTGAACATAAGTTTGGATATAGAACCAAAATATAGTATGTGACTCGCTGCCCAAACACGACACTTGTGTATTCCTTCGAACGGCTGACGTTTAAATCTTGAACTTCGTCTTTTTGAACGCGCTGTGATTACCACGTTATGGTTTGCTACTTCAATCGCGAGTCTTTTCCATGCGTAATCGTTGTTATGTGCTCTCGCCTCATTGGTGACCCTAGTCCGGTTCCCTCACTGGAGCCTGCTTTGTTTGCCCACATGCACTGCACTTGGCAGCAAACACCAGCCTTGCTCTTCCAACTCCGCCACCAATACTTCAATATAGGCACATCGATACACCTTGTCTCTGTCATTGCAAACATGTCAAAGGTTAGCGCTGTGAAATTATATCAGAGGCCTAGCAGCCGCTAAACAGTACAGAATCCATCTACCCATAAGATGGGTCTCTTTAATAGACTACCCGCCGAACTGCAAATCGAAATCTTTGACTATCTCCCAGCTACTGACGTCAAGGCCGCGAGAGCTGTCAGCAGAACCTTTCGGGACAACGCCACGCCTGCGCTGTTTCGCAGCATTGTTGCTTGTGCAAGATACCAAGCGTTGGGCGCCTTTCAGAATGTAAGTGATCTTCGTATACGAGAATCCATGTAACACGATTCATATCCTGAAGGTGTCTGTAGACTGTCATGTCGCTGCCAAGTCAGCGCAACGCACAGTAGAGATCTTCAGGGGACCTTTCGGTATCAGGCACATGGAACTTGCGAATATAAGCTAAACTCGTAATCCTAATGCAGGTCTCATTACATTCGGTGTACTCAGGCTATGTTAGAGAGGTCATCTTCGATGGAACACTCTACGATGAGGTGCTCGCGAAAGATCATCGCTGTTACCAACGATCCGAGCAGAAGACAGACGAGTTCAACTCGTCATCCTTCTACGCAATGCGAACCAGGTATGTAACGCGATGATATACGAAGGAGCTCATTTTTCTTTTCTCACTAAGTTCTACTCCCTAAGCTCAAGCCTTTCTCTATCAAAACTACAATAGATATATCTACGAATACCTTTAGGGTCGGGCTCCCCGTTCTAGCAAGCAGCACTAACAGATCGCCAGATGGAAACGATACCATGATTTATACGAGGAGCAAGAAACTATGAATGTCGATGGCGTTCTTCTGCAATCAATTGCACGCGGCCTTGGAAACATGCAGAACATCTCATCGATCGTGTACTCGCCGCACCAACACGCTATACCCGTGGAACGCAAGACACTGCGTGACTTGCTCACAAGAGGAGCTCTTCCTGGCAGACTCGGCAAGAACCGCACTACTAGTTGGGATCATCCTTTCCGCCAACTCATCGGCGCTGTCTTCATGTCAGAGTATGCTGGAATTCGACAGCTAACGATAGAAGCACCTCGCGAAGGACATTCATGCACAGAGCTCTCCTTAGAAATGTTCAGGTTTCCAGAATCAAACGATCTGCTCGCTGTGAAACACCTCTTTCGACGTTTAGTCAGACTGAACTTCAATTTGTCTATCCTTAACACCCAAACTAGGGATTTACACCCACCCACCAACATCGATCCACCCACCCGGCAGCTCGAAAATCTGGCCAAAGTTCTTGGAGCCGCTCAGGATCTGCGACATCTTTCCTTCGGAATCTTGGACTGGAAACATCTTCATGAGCCCATGTGGGACGGCGGATCGATTCCAGAAGAACGCTCCATCGTTGACTTTATTGGTCTTGGAGCGACATGGCCAAAGCTACGCTCGTTGAGGCTTGAAGGAATTTACGCCAGGGAACAAGACTTGTGTCAAGTGATCACCCGACACAAGGAGACCTTGAGATCTGTCATCTTTGCCAAGTCCACTCTTTGTACGGGTTTGTGGATTGAAGTGGTGAATGAGGTCGTTTTCAACGCATCTATGATTACTACGTTTGTGTTAGACAACGTCAACGAGGATGCTGGCGCGTGGTCTGCACAAGCGGATGCTAGAACAAAGCGTATGTTAGGCTATGAAGGCCACCTTGTTGTGGAGAAAGATGGAGATCGTGAATTTGTACAGGAAAGATCAGCTCTTTGTTTCATTCATATTTACTGACGCTTCACAGGTCGATACCAACCCAGACAAGCTCTCAGTAAAGAATGACCGGCATTTAGTGCGGTGGGAGTGAGATACTGCTGTAATGAAGATTGCCTCAGGTTAGTGGGATGATTCAATGAGCGACAAGGGCGTTGCAGTGGTACCCACAGGGAGTGGTTGAGGTGCCACAGGCTGTTTACGATAAAGTTGATTGATGAACACATGTAGCCAAAAATTATCTAGTAATAAGTATCCTTTCTTTTGTGTGGCCTTTGTAGTACCGAAGAGATATACAAGAGCTTAGCATAGAATGCAAGTTAAAGTCACAGACGTTACATACTCACAGGCATCCACATAAGCCAAGACGTTGAAAGCAGACTGTCGCCGTTTGTAACCATCATCCTCTTAGCCACTCGTTATATCTGGAAAAACCAGCACAACCAAGGATTAAAGCAACTCGACAAGATTAGGAACAAATAGGATTATGGAGTTCCGTCTAGTTGCCTTGGTAATAGGGAGCAAACATTAGCTTCTCCTCACAGCTAGGTAGTTATGCGAGTGTTGAGAGCGGCGATGGTTTGTTTGTAGGAGCGTTTGTAGGTGCGATGAGAGGGGTTCGTGAGCACGGTATCGATGCGAAACTTTGGGAGAGAAGATAAGGGGCCATATTTGGAGGCGAAGAACCAATCTCAATTGCGGATTGAGTCGTGTTCGATGTCTTGAAATATGCGGAAAGTCATGGAATTGATATTTTCATGTAGGGAAGAAGAGAAGAGGCTCGATGCGAGAAGGTGTAGTGAGTATTACGTGAGTACATATGCTATGCTGAGCCATGGTTGTGCTAGAGGGTATGAGACACATCTGTCACGAAACGTACGATGGATGACCGCTATAGTGTTGGTTTGAAAATTTGGTATTCAACCCTGGTACGTTATCTCAGTACCATGTGCTATATGAATATACAAGCAGCAGATCGAATTATACAATAAGAACCCGTAACTAAAGGCCGATTAGACCCTCTCGACTCTCTCCGAAGCACCCTTAGCGTCGTTATCAACGACAACGCTGTGGTGCCTTGCCGGGTCTTTCTCCTCAATGGCAGCGCCCTCAACAACGTGGTTCTGGCCACCGAAGATGGCGTCCATCTCCTCGAGACTGACCTTCTTAGTCTCAGGAACGAAGAACCAGACAAAAGCTGCAAGCAGAATGTTGATAGCAGCAAACATGTAGAAAGCATAGAAGCCCTCGTTCTTGAGGAAGACAGGGAAGAACTGCTGGACGATGGAGTTGACAACGTTTTGTGTTTGCGAGCACATGCCAACAGCTTGGGCACGGATGTTCATGGAGAAGATCTCTGCGGTGAAGATCCATACCGTTGCGCCCCAAGAAGGCTTGTCTGAAATGGATGTTAGTAGGTGTTCTTGTTAAAATGCTAGTGGGAGAGAGAGTGACATACAGAATAGAGCGAACAGGAACATGAGGAAGACAATCGCGATACCAACGGGCTCAGTCTTTGCGCCGCTGGGAAGCGTAGGTGTCTGAGTCTCCACAGTAGCGGCGATAAGCATACAAATGCCCATGCCGATACCACCAACGATGAACAAGAACTTGCGTCCAAAGCGGTCGACGGTCCAGGTAGCATTGAGTGTGAAGAGAATACTGAAAGTAGCATTCAGGGCGTTGATCAGGGAGATAGTGTCGGCGCTCGTGAAGACCTTCTTGTAGATGATGGAGCTGTAGGAGTTGAGTGTGCCCTGTCCAGTAATCTGCTGACCACCGTTTACAATCATCGCAATGTACATGCGCTTCCTGACAGACTTGTCCTTCCACAGAGCAGAGAAGCCGGACGAGATAGCCTCGGCTTCGAATTCAATAGCCTCTCGGATGGTAGTAATCTCATCTTCGACATCTTGCTCGGTGGCACGGACGCGGCGGAGGGAGCGGCGGGCCTTTTCGTAATTGCGGTTCTTCTGAACGTACCAACGGGGAGACTCTGGGATGAAGAAAACCTGGGAGAGGATGATGATGGGTACCATCATCTGGAAAATGACGACCATCTTCCAGTCCCACTCGCCGAGTTTCTGAGGGTTCTTGGAGGTACCGAAGGAGATCCAGTATGCAATAAAAGAGCCAACGGAATAGAACATCTGCCAGAAGGACATGATCTTTCCACGGATCTCAGAAGGAGCAAGCTCTCCGATATAAATAGAACCAGCAGTAAGAGCGAGACCTTGTCCGATACCGATGAGGACACGACCAGCGATGAAGACACCGATTTGTCCACGAGGAGCGAATGTTTGCATAATGGTAGCGATGATGACACAGATGGACCCAGCAGCCATACCGACTCGTCGTCCAGCGAAATCAGCAAGAGGACCAGCCTATACAAAGCGAAGTTAGCAAAGAGGTGTGGGTTTATTGGTAGCATCGAAGATGAGACATACCATGAAGAAACCAGCTACAACAGCACCAACAGTATATGATGTGTTGATGGCGCCGATGATGTTGGGTCCGGGGTTGTCGTAGTAGGCGATCCAGTGCTTCGAGTTTTGCAACGCGTTGAAGACGGACGCATCGTAACCGTAGAGCACCATGCATGATGCTGCAACGAGCGAGATGTACCAGTTGTACACTCTAGTCTTGTCGACCATCTTGACGGTAGTCTCTTAGGGATTCTCCTGAAGCGAAAGTAACGATAGTGATCGACTTCGTAGTGATTGACGAAGGCTTCCGGCTCGATCTTCGCAACGATACAGCGAGAGATTCGTAGAGCTCTGGAGTGGAGAGCAAACAACGGAGACTGCGATGAGCATATATACATACTACATGGGATGCCACCCCGGGGAGGGCTATCTTGCCCCATGTCAGGTCCCATCAACCCCATGGGCTCGGAGACGCCAGTTCCAGCATCTGGGATCCGAAGCCAACGCCGCTACGAAACGCCTCCATCCAGAATATCACCACGAATCAAGACGCCCAGCGCGCCCTGAAAGCTTGCTCTAGTGCCAAATGTATCCACGCCCAGCCTTCCAGTCTCCGTAGTCCCTAAATCTGGGGAATCTGGGGCTTGGGACTTCAGCGTCGACGGAGGGATTCTGCTCATCTGATGGACGGGGAGGCGTCCTGTAGTTTTTCCACGAATGGGCGAGATCGAGCTAAGTGTTGAGGCGCCGTTGTTTTGAGGAGAAGCGAGCCGGATTGATGCCGAGATGGTGTTTAGTGCACCATCTAGCCCGTGAGCAGCTAGGTTTGCCGGCGATAATGTCAACATCGGGTAGATTTGCTCGTGGTCGCAAGCATGCCAAGTCTCGACACAAGGAAGACGCGGCGAAACAAAGCTTTTGGCTGCCGTCTGGGTTCTCTTATTTCTGTGTTTTTGATGCTTAAAACCACCGAAGTAGTTCATCAGAATCACAAGTGTGGTGTCGCTGCCACAGTTTCAGCGTTACAAAGCATCTGGCCATTCCGGCCAGCCTCATGGTGACGGTGAAGTACAGAGATCGCATGATTCGTGCTAGAGAGCATCGCTTGATAGCCAGCTGTGGAGTTCGGGTGGGTCGGCACACTGGTTGCGTGTGGGCGGTGACCATATCGCATCCTTTGGAGACCACGCGGGGAGCCAGCGCTGGAACGAGCTTAAGCCAATAATTCTTCTACATGAAGTCCACGGAGAACAGCACGCGACGCGCTTGTATCTCTCGGTGATGAACTGTTGCAGATGCATATGATATGCCGCGGTATCCCCGGTCATAGATGAATCTCATCAGCGCTGAGATGAGCTCCAGCCGTGACACCTAGCGCGTAACGATATATGATATGATCACGTGCTCATGCGCCACATGGGGCGGTACCTGTGGCTATGCACATCCCACTTTTCTTAGGCGTCGAGACCCTTTCCCACCGCCTGCTACCGCCTAACGTTTTCGACGACTGCGAGTAAATCTCTCAACCTTCACCTACACACCGAAGACCGGACCAACAAGACAACCGACTTCTACAAGATGCCTTCAGGACAAGGAGGTGAGCGCCATAACTTCTGCGCAAACTGATGCGGGGTCAAAGGCTGACAAAATACCACAGCGGGTACCAACCCCATCCACAACAAACAGAAGAAGAAGAAGGCCGTCGAGCTCGACGAAGATGACATCGCATACAAGGCGAAGCTCGCTGCTGGTGCGTACCACCCATGTTCTGCTACCAGGAGCCTAGAGTGCCACGGGCTGCGAAGCGCCACTACAAGAACAAGGACTACGACAGACGTGCTAACGACGTACAGAGAAGAAACAGCGTGAGGATCTAGCCAAGACCGTTGGCAAGGGCAAGGGACCCCTCAACACCGGTTCCCAGGGAATCAAGAAGTCGGGCAAGAAATAAGCGCTGGTCATACCAACGGCCGACCGGGCGACGAGAGAAAGGCGATGCGATACGACGACGATTTGACATGAAAGATACCACAAGCCAGGAGTCATGACTTGGCAGGGCGCTCATATACACATCACATTGATGCATGGGAATAAACTATCAATACTTTTCACGTTCTTGGTGACCCTGCAAGGTGTTCCCACTATCTCCCAAGCTACAAACTTGCTTCTCAACTAAACTTACCCTTCGGACGTGTTCTATCTCCTTCCTCCCTTCGTGTTCGCTCCTTTCAAGCCAAACACAATTTCTGCATTTCCCCAGGCAACTCTTTCCCACTCCACCTGCGTCAAGAACCCACTATCTCTGAGTTCATCCATCAACTCCTTTCCCCTCTCCTCAAACGGGTAATTACTCGCATACAGCACTCTATCCACTGGTATCTGTTCTAGCAGCGCCCTTAGACTTGACATGTCTTGCGCATCTGCCGTCGTCAGGTAGATGTTGTGCTGCCAGACATCCAGAAAACTTCGCTTAGGTTTATCCGCAGCAGGAATAGTGGTGAGGAGCATTTCGATGCGTGGAATGAGAGAGGGAAGAACGCCGGGATGCGCAAGTATGAGACGTAGACCAGGGTGTCGGTCGAAGACGGAGCTGAGGTAAAGGTGTAGCAATGGGAGAGGAGAAGTAGCATGCGACGTATGAACGTGTGTTAAGAGGGGCGCGTATACGGTAGAAGGAAAAGTGTGTTGGTAGTCCGTCATCTGTACATGTCAGTCTACATCTTGTTCCTTTCTCTCTTGTCTGGTTTCCGAAATATAAGCTGCAACATACCTCAGATCCTACCGGCCACGTCTCCCTTAATAAAATCGGCACTCGATACCTTTCTGCAGCATCCCAGAGCTCCTCCCATTCCACACCCTCCAGTTCAGTCTTCCTACTAATCCCAATACAACCCCCAACAAACTTCATCTTTCCCACACACCTCGCCAACTCTCTTGCTGCCTCTTTGCCTTCTAGAGGCAACATGCTCAATACAGAGAACTTTTCCGAGTTCATGATAACCGCTGCATGCATCGCGTCGTTGATCCTGCTGCATGTCTGCGGCGCAGCGACGAGGGGAACATGGCTGATGATTTGTTTCGACTGGCCAAGGAAACGCATGTCTTTTACCCGGCCGGGGCCTATGTTGCGCAGTTTGGTGAGAGTGGGTGGGGGTATCAGATGAAGGGAAGGTTGGGAGGGGGATGTTGGTGGGGATGTAAAGGCTAGGGTCGGTGTGAGGTGGGATTCTAGGGTTGCGATCAGGGTTACTGGTGTTGTTGCAGCCATTGTTTTCTCCTTCCTCTTGGCGATCGATGGTAGGTGATGAATGAGGTGTGCAAAATGATAGGTTGTAGAGATGTTGTAAGGACTGGGACAAGGATCAAAGAACTATCAAGCAGACAGTCATTCTAAGCTTGTGAGCAAGAGAGGCACGCAGCTCAAACTAGATAGTTGCGAACCATATTGGCGGGGTAAGACTAACACCTGCCTGTGAGCGTAAAGTCAGTGACGAGCATCATTGCTGCCAACTGTTGGCAGACGCGATTTCGCTGCTGCATGGTACATTGCTACGTCACTCTTTCTGAACATGCTCTGACAGAATCTCCAGGGTACCAAATCGTTGCAGTAGGAACACATCGGTGAGGATAAAGTGTATGATTAATAGATAGTTGTGTACTAAAGTATGTTGTCGTTGAGATCAACAAATGTCTTCTGAGAAAGATGACCTTGAACACTTTGGTGCTTGATTGTCCAATGTTCCAACCAATAATTTCCGTCGCGACATTCCCTCGTAGGAAACACTCATCGTGGCTGTGTAATGATGATGGTGATAGTGATGGGGCGCAGGTGGTGCGTGGCGCTAGTGACCATGCTATGGAATGTCGTGATAGTGACGTCCGAATAATCGTCCGGTCGTCACCTAAGCGACGACAACTGACGGTTCGGCGCTTGTAAGGCGACAGACTAGTCTCTTCCAACGCTTGGTCGAGAAAGTCTTGGTGATGTCGTTATGGTCTGATAACCGTGGTTCGTGAATTCGTAATAGATGTGTAGAACTGGTCCAAGCGATGGACGTGTCGGCTTTCATTCATGAAGTTCGGCGACCCTTCTTGCTGCCAATAGTAAAAGCCCGTTTGAGCTTGCTTTCGGTGTTGATGGGTGATGTTGGACTTGGTGTCGAGCTGCTTCCTGACCGACGGGTCTCCGAGCTGCCGGATGATTGGGAAGAGGACCTCTTGCGGCTCTCTTCTGCGAGGATGTCATCCAGCGAGACGTTGAGATGGGGATGACTAATTGGGACCTCTTCGAGGTTTTCGACAAAGCGTGATGCCATCGTATTAAGAGTGGTATTGAAGTATTTTAGTGTGTATATATGTGGTCGGTGTGTAGATGGATGGATATGAGGAGGATGTAGATGTTTATAGCACCGGCAAACTTGTATAGACGTGGATGGCTACTATGATCTACAGGTGATGTGTCGCGGGAGGCGGCTTGTGATAAATGGTCCAGACCTGTGTGGCAATGTCCGGATATAGTATACCAAGGTGGTAAGCTATAGCGAAGACCGGAAATAGGTAGTAACGAGGGCGGAAATGTGAATGCTAGAAGCGATAGTAGACGATATATGCCGAAATATAGAACAAAGACTGGGTAAGCAAGGGCGGCGAAAGGTTTTTAAACTCATCCAGGGCGTGTGTGGATGAGCATGTGGACAGGTCCGTGTGTCCACGGCAGAAAGAGGCCAGGGACCAACGATTCAGGGTCTGTCCCGTCGATCGCGAGGCCTCGATGCATAATAACGGCGGCGCTAAGGCCAGGATATGACGTACCGACGCGTTCTGGACAGCGTTCCGCTGGCAGCCACTCGGTTTTGGTGTGGCCATAACGGGCGCGTAACCGCGTGCGACAAGTGTTTCTTGCACAGTTCCATGGTTGCGAGTCCCCGAAAATAGGTACGCTCGCAGGACTGTCACAGCTGTAAGGGTCGTCCAAGCCGCTTGGAAGTGTCAAACCAGACTTCGGACGTCTTCGCACGAGTGCTGGAAGGATTGCGCATCCGACCCGCCGCCTCTGCCCAGTCATGCGGAACCAAACAGCGGCGACCTTGGAAGCCTTGGGGTTATTCTTGAGCAGCACGCGCAACCCTTTCGCCACAGCTTGCGAACATTGGCTTGCGGAGTCAAATAAACTCTCGACTAGTACGTCTAGGATCAGCACGATCACCAGGCAGTCGCGAGACAAGACCGAATCCTCGCACTTTATCCATATCACCTATATTGAAAACGCGTCCGCACGACGGGATCCCGCCTGCAGTGTTCTCGTCGGGTCCGCTGCGCCCATCGCGTGTATGGCCGGCCTCTGACGTAGGACGAGAGCAATTCAATACCACAGCCACCGCTTTGGCTATAGTTTCCAAAACACGGCCTTGTGTGTGCGGCTGCCGGCTGCGCTTGCCAGCGAACGATTGCGACAGCTGTACAAGCTCCAACGAAAATGCCTGAGCTAGATGTGCGGTGTACGCGAAGTGCCATACTCGGCAACTAGTCTCGACATCATCGTGCAGGGTCCTCGTTCAAAACGTCCGGCGCCCGAACCCTTGTGGGTCTTTGACAACGGTAGACCCCAAACTTCTGCACCATCCGTCATGTCAAATGGTGCACGGAGCCGACTTTCGATCTCAAGTTGCAGATATAAGCGGATACACAACGCTAGCCGCGTGTGCAACCTGCTAGTCTTGGGCACCAATAGTTCCCATCATGTATACAACGTCGTGGCCAGCATACGACTACACTGGCGTGGTGGAACATATCGCAAGCCCATGAAAATTGCGTATGCTACCGGACAGCTTGGAGTTTGGGATAGGGTAGTGAGGCTCTAAATGGGCTGGCCTGATGACGACTTTCTCTGCATCATCTTAAGTGTATATCGGCCCACGCGGATGGTAAGTTTTTACCAGCGTCCACCGCGGCCACGTCCACCCCTTCCGCCCCTCCCACGACCTCTGTGCCCTTGGCCACGCCCACCCCCTCTGTGTCCACCTCCGCCTCTCCCCCCGCCTCGATTGGACCGCTGTTGTTCCGGCCTCGGACCGTTTTGCGCTAGTTGTGCCCGCTCTTCATCTGACGCATGAAATATATTCGGGATCTGCAGTAAATTGCAGAATGACTGTGTGTGCGGATTACTGTACTCTTGCGGGGACTCTTGGACATGAATGCCTAAAGCAGGCTCGTAGACCGGCGCAGTCTGTGTGAAATCCTCTGGGATGGTCATCTTGTTGGTAGCAATGATATTCTCCTCAACCCAACTCATCTCCTTCTCCACAAGAGGTCGGTAAAAAGCATCACCTTTGTCTGCAGGGACTTGCGCGTATGGATCCCCCACCTGGAGGTGATCGGCAAAGACGCGAGTAATTGCAAGCCATTCTTTGTCGTACTGTAGCTGCAAAGGTCTTTGCAATTCAGCAGGTGAATGTGGCTCTATTTCCAACAACTGGAGAAAGCTTCGTTTGGGCAAGCACTTGTCAAGTGCGAGAAAGTTGGTTGTCTTATTCGTGATGTCTTCAGGGAAGGGCAAAGTCTGTTTTGGCTCAAAGGTTGAGCGTGAGAAAGATTCTGGTAGTAGACTCCGAATGTCATCAGGGATTTGGGATTCGCTCTCCGTCGTGTTAGATTTGGGGAGCTCCTTTGGCTCTGCGACTGGTGCAGGCGGCGCCTCATCGTCACCCAAATCCATATCGAGATCAATCTCCGCATCGTTCTTGGGCGCTGGGATGGGCTCCTCGTCTACGTCCTCCAGATCGATCTCGCCGCCGTTTACGACCGTCGGAACAGGGTTGTCGGTATCGGGCGCCATATTCGGAGCTTCTGCGTGGTTCCATACAGCTGGAAACTTAGCATGCATATGGGCGCTGAACCAGTGGGGTGGTCGCAAGTGCTC
>Ga0265797_10003081_pt1 | contig 27114 bp, 28 predicted proteins | sample P2T30metagenome_FD_192433 | JGI IMG/M metagenome (GOLD analysis project Ga0265797, IMG submission 192433) | Plant litter microbial communities from East Loma Ridge, Irvine, California - P2 T30 | ecosystem: Environmental > Terrestrial > Plant litter > Unclassified | place: USA: California... | reverse complement strand
TTTTCAGCATTTGCTGTCTTGGATATAAGTACACCGCAATCCAGGGTCAAGTGCTATCTCACTACACTGACCTTCCTTGTTTGTCAGGCTTTGTCCGCGTACTTGGCCAATGGATTGTCGAATGATATCGAGGCGCGGCTAACATGGCTACATTCTACTATTACTTCAGAGGCGCGCGACTCCAAATCCATCTCTCTTCCGCACCCCAAGATAACTAGAGCCAATGCTTGCAACATCCGGAGCCCCAGCCAGAGCCATCGTTCTCGACAGCTCTCGCTCCAAGATATTCGTAGCCAACTCAACACCTCTCTCGCCATCATAGCTCATTCCCCAAAGAACAGGCCTTCCCACAAGCACCAGATCCGCCCCCAAAGCAAGAGCCTTGAACACATCGCTCCCATGCCTGACGCCGCCGTCGAAAAGGATGGGAATTTTCCCCTTGGCAGCGCTTGCAATCGAAGGAAGAGCTTCGAGAGTCGAAGGCGCAGAGTCCAGTTGTCGACCTCCGTGGTTTGAGACCACGATGGCATCTGCGCCGTGTTCGGCTGCTAGCTCGGCGTCTTCCTCAGTCATGACTCCTTTGAGGATGATTTTCATTGAAGTGACTTTTCTCAGCCAGCTGATGGTGTGCGCCCATGTCATGGCTCGGCTGTGAAGGTCGCCGCCTGCTTCGTTGGCAACGCGGTTTGCCTCTGCTGACGTTGGAGCATCCAGAAGTAGTCGTTCCACGCTGGGCTTGGATGCGTTGGTTTTTGTCTTTGCCGAGCTTGTGTAGTTTGCCAGGTGTAGATGTGATGGCAGTACAAGTGGCGTCTTGCGCTCATTGATTCGGTTGCCTAGGATTGGTGTATCAACTGTGACCACAAGGGCTGTGTATCCGGCATCTGGAAGAACATTAGCGAGACTCTCACGATCAGCAGAAGATGACTTACTGGCAGCCCGCTCGATTAACGGTATACTCAGTTCCGGGTTCTCGCTCATATAAAGCTGAAACCACCTCTCCGGCCCATCAGGAGTCGTCGGCATCAAAGCCGCAACATCCTCCAGCGATGTCGTAGATTGGCTAGAAAGCGTCATGTTGACACCCAACTTGTGAGCTGCTAAGGCAACGCTCTCTTCGCCCCTAGGATGTGCAAGCTTCTGCATCGCGCTGGGCGCGAAAGCTATCGGATATGGGTATTGCCTGCCGAATAATCGTATGCCTGTGTCTACGCGAGACACGTCTACCATCACTCTAGGGCGGATGAGAAGACTTTTGAGAAGTGGTCAGCTACATGCATATGTTTCGATCGCGGCATGAAGAAAGCGATACCGATCGAACGCATCGCGATTGCGCTTAAGGCATTTCTGGTCGTCAGATCCGCATGCATAATAGTTGTAGACGTTTGATGGAAGTTTTCGCTTGGCTATCGCCTCGAGCTCATCGATTGTGATGGGCTTAGATTCTTGTTTCGCCATGACGTCTGGTCAGAAGTGTGTGGGCAACGATAAGGCGGTAATTGAGTTTCTCGAAGTTTTCTTTGAGACTGTAATTCAACGATGATAGTTGACTCGGACAAATGTTGGCCGTTGTCAGGAGAATACACATTCGCCACCTCCGTGGTCTGTGAGTGTGCCCACTCTTCCGCCCACCCTTCTACGATAAGGGTCATCGCCGACGATCGCACCTCATCAACTTCAGCAACGACCCAAATCTGGATGCAAAAGAATGGACAAGTACAGAAACGTACTCGTAATGTATCCGCTGCAGTGGAGAATCGTGGCCGATATTCGTATAATATGTGGGTAGAGGATGACGATTACTTAACTCGACAAACACCAGATCATCAACATATCCGACATCAGAATCATTGACCAACCCGAACGATCAATCCACTTTACAAAAAGTAAGAAGAAATGTCCAACATCTAAAAGAAAAGTGAAGTGCACACCAGTCTACTAACACTCCCCAAAGTGTCTGATCGCGCAATGATAACCTCCCTCCTACACGCATACGGCTCCGTCTTATCCTCACGTTCGCTCCCCGACCTCCTGAACATCTACACATCCGATGGCGTCCTCATGGCTCCCGGCTACCAACCAGCAGTGGGCACCGAAGCCCTCAAAGCATCATACGAACGGATATTCACCACCATCAAACTCGAGATCGAGTTCAGCATCGACGAGATCGTTGTGATGGATGGCGGCGAGTGGGCCTTCGCGAGAACGACGGCCGAAGGTAGGAAGTTCTGGTTGCAAAAAGGTACGGATGAGAGTCATCGCAACCAGGAGATATTCATCTGTCGGAAAGTCGGCGGGCAGTGGAAGATTGCGAGGTACTGTTTTTCGAGTGTGAAGCCTGTAATGTAGTCTAGGGTGTTTGATTGGCAAACAATTGAACTAAGGTAGTCGAAGCAGACGCAGATTTGGACAAGTAGTGGATTAAAAGTCCTATAGAAGGTTATATCATATTATGTTACATATCCATATCTCATGACAATGATGTACAATAACAATACAGAAGCCAGGAACATTGCACCAGCGTGACCAGCACACTTCTAGTTCTGACGCTCGTTGGCGTTGGCCTGGCTCTGGGCCACGCTGGCAAGGCCACCCTTGTGTGTCGCGCCGAAAGCCCTTTGCTCGCGCGAGTGAGCGAGGTCGCCATCCTCCTTAGTGATAGTCTCAGGAGCGTTAGCCAGCTTCTCGGTGATGCCGTCAGCTGTCTTGTCAAAGTTTGCCACACGGTCGGCAGCGCTCTGGGTTGCTGAAGGGTTCTTCAAGTTCTCGCTGGCAAGGCTCTGGGCCTGCGCCGCGATGCCGCCCTTGGATGTCTGGCCGAAAGCGCGCTGCTCGCGGGAGTGGGCAAGGTCGGCGTCTTCTTGGGTCACGGCTTGGGGGTTGGTGGCCATCTTGGTCACGATGTTCTCTGCCTCCTTCTCAAAGTTGGCCACGCGGTCTGCTGTGCTCTGGGCGACTGGGTCGGAGGGGCCCTTCGCCGAAGACTTGGTAGCGCCTTCGTTCTGGGATGCGAGACGCTGGGCGTCCGATGAAATCGAGTCTGAAGGAGGCTGGCCTTGGCCGATGGCGCGGGCCTCGCGGGACTTGAGGTAGGCGGCGTCCTACGATGTTGTTAGACAATTGTTGCTATGATCAAGATCTGATTCGGCATACCTCGCTGGTGACGGTCTCGGGCGCACCTTGCATCTTGCTACCGACTTCTTGAGCGGCCTGCTCGAAGTTTCTGGTCTTTCCAACCTCGCTCTGCATCTGGGCGGAAGTAGAGCCTTGGGTAGGACCTCCCTCCTGCTTGGCAGTCTCCGAGATGATGTTGCTAGTGGGCGTGTTGGACATGTTGATGGATGAAGTCGAGAAGTGGCTGAACCGGGTAAGAGGCTGGATCGATGCTTTGCTGGTGATTGAGATGGTAGAAAGGCGAGTAACTGGGAGGCGGAGGAAGGACATGGTTGATGGTTTTGGATGTCTTGGGAGTATTTCTTAGATCAATCCTTGAGATCCAGGCTCCGTTTTACTTGTTCATCTTTCATCATTTGCCAGGACTTGTCCCCTTAGACTGTGCTTCTGGGCCTCATCGTGAAGTCATAGCATGCGCGAAGACCTGGAGGCGATCGCGATCGGACGTTCAATGACCCTTACACCAAGTAGTCTCACTTTTGAAGGCTCTGCATTCAACCTCTCATATACGATCATAGTGTTAATAGAAGCAATGGGCAGAACTAATGAGTGAACGATTCGTGTCAAACGCAACGATGATGCGAGAGAAAGAGATGGCGAGAGAAAGTTTGAGATCCGATCTCCGCAACGCTTTGGAAGTTGTGTCGATCGCTAGCAGGTTATCGGTGTACGGCAACAGACCCTGAGATACCTGTGCTTCTATGTGCAATGTTAAGATCTGTAAATCACGAAACACACACACGGGCTGTACCGTACACAGTACGCAAGAGTCTGGTGAGATTTCTCTACACAACTGCCAGCCACTACTCGAAACACTGATGATGCAGCCACTGAGAAAGTTGAATCAGGTATTGAATTGAATCTTCATCCGGGTCTATTCATCCAAGGCCCTGATGTGAGAGCATTCGGATATTGAAACATGTGGAGATCTGCAACTCGGCAGTGATCTCATGATAAAAGCAGCATTTTTCTCTTCCCGTTCGCCTTGACGCCTTGCTAAACCCGCAGAGTACAGTGATAATCAAAGGACTTGATCAGCCTTTACCAGCGCGATCCTCCTCCGTAGCCACCGCCACCGCCGCGTCCACCACGTCTGCCTCCTCCACCTCCGTAGCCTCCGCCTCTACCATAGCCACCGCCGCGTCCACCGTAGCCTCCTCCACCTCCGTAACCTCCGTCGTGATATCCTCCGTCGCGGCGATCATCGTCCATGGACATTGGTGGTGGGCGTCCCTTCAACTCTTTCTGCATTCTGTCGGTTTCCTTGCGCATCTGGGCGTACCCTAGGTGCATCTTGCCGTAGAAGTGGTCTGCCAGGCGGCGATCGTTGTCGAGGCGCGAGAGGTATGCGCCGCAGACGTCGCAAACCTGCAACTTCTGGTGGCCAGACGGTCCGGAAGTGTCTGAAAGCGCCTTCAGCTCACGTTCCTTCTCCTCCTTCTGAATCTTGAGTAGCCTGATCCCGTGGAACTGCTGCACAGCCAGGTTCACTGCGCCCTCCTCGCCCATTATTTCCACCTCCACCAGCGAACATTCGATGCTCTGAGTGAGCTCTGAGATTGACTTGAGAAGCGCATTGGTCTGGCGGATCTCGTCGGGGGTTTTCTCGAGGCGCCTCTGCGCCTGGTCGATTCTCCTGTCGCATTCGCTTACGAACTTGCCGATGTCGCGCCAATAGTCGAATTCGAAGCCCCAGTCCTGCTTCTGAGAGTCAGGTGCAGCCTGGTACTCCTCACGCAGATTGGCCTGGTGCACTTTTGAACACGGTCCGAGGTCTTGCTTCGTATTGGTGAATAAGTCGTGCGGGCACGAGCCGACGAGGTAGGAGCGGCAGACCTTGGCGTCGGTGATGGCAAGGGTCTGTTGTTTCGAGGCGGTGCCCGGCATGGTCATGAGGTTATCCCCCATGAGCTGCTCGAGCAGCTTTCTCTGCTCGGCGGCCATGGCTTTCGAGTCTTTCTTGATGCGAAAAGGTAGTTGCGTGAAAGGAAGACGAGGCGGGTGGTGAGGAGAGGGCCGCGGGGTGTTCGGCGGCGGCCGCGGAGGTGGTGTGGAGGGGGAGTGGGAGAGAGAACTGTGAGTGAGGTTGGGATGAAGAGTCCAGGGCTAGGAAGGCGCGACCTGCTGCTGCTATTCCGCTCTTCTCTGTATTGTTCTCTGTTGCTCTGTGTTGCTCGATGTTGATGTCTTTGGATGTTCTCTCGCCAGTAGTAAATTCGCGACGCAGTCCAGAGTGGCCAGGAGTCCAGTGAGTGAAGTGAGGTCGCCGGGCGCAAGAGTGAGGTGTGATGTTGAGGTGTTTCGGCGCATACAGTAACAACTCAACTCAGGCAACTTTTGGCAAGAGCTCGCCGCCAAGACCCGCTCTAATCCGGGGTAAGGCATTCGCGACTGCCAGTCGTCAAAGCATGTGATAGACCCGATTAAACCTCACTCACTTCACCCACCTGGGCACAGGAGGTCACATGTTCCGAGTGCTATGCGACCGAGCTTCGACAGGTTAGAATGAAGCTCAACAACCTGCTGCGACTGCCTTCCGCACTTGCATTGTTCGCGTTCAGCCTGGCTTCTGCTGTCCCCGACCAGGAGTACTCCGAACACCTGTACCTTAGGCCACTCCCAAACGCCCATCTCCACGCCGACTTTAACTTCACGGCCACAACACCTCTGGACGCCTACGACGCACAACACTTCCGTTACTTCCCGCGATCCTTGGCTCAGACCCTCCAGTACACGCATACTGCCGAGCTGCATTTGCGTTTCGATCTAGGAAGATGGGACGAGGAACAATGGGGTTCGCGGCCGCAGCGTGGGAGACGGGAAGGAGGAACAGGCGTGGAACTGTGGGCCTGGATTGAAGGAGATGCAGACCAGGCGAATGAACGATGGTCGGACCTTGTCAACAGCTTGTCGGGCTTATTCTGTGCCAGTCTGAACTTCGTCGACTCGACCAAGACTATCCGACCGGTGATGAGCTTCGAGCCCGAGGGAACTTACCCGTCCGGGACCAACAACCTGCAGCTCTTGCACGGCATGTTGCCCCATGAGGTTGTATGCACGGAGAACCTGACGCCATTCCTCAAGCTTCTACCTTGTAAAGGGAAAGCTGGTATTTCTAGCTTGCTTGACGGCCACAAGCTCTTTGACGCTTCCTGGCAGGCCATGGCCATAGATGTCCGTCCCGTCTGTCCTTACTCTGGAAGTAGTAAAAAGGGTTGCTTGCTGGAGATCCAACAGACAGTCTCAATGGCTTTGTCCATTCCACGAAGTATGCGGGATCGTCACAATCCTATTCCTCGGCCGCCACCCATTGGGGAAGTCGAGTGTGACGAAAGCAAGGTCTGGAACGGGCGTGATACCTGCTATCCAAAATCCACGAACGATGACCTCGGCTGGAGCCTTGCGAAGGTTTTCGGTCGTCCCATTCAAGGCGCCTGCCCCATTGGCAGTGCGAGTGATGCTTGGGATGTGACTCTGGAAGTTCCAACCGAAAGGACAGTGAATGTCTCGGGTGCTGCTAGCTCGAGCACCAATCAACAAGGCGTACGCCAGTTCAGCCTCGAGCCTGGTAGTAATTTCGACATTGTCCTCCCAAGACAGGAATCGCCGCCACCACTATCAACTTCTGCTCTTCCTCCGTTGTTTGCGTCCCGACAGATGACAGGCTACGGACAAGAGCGTGGCGGCATGCACGCGACTCTTCGGAACCCACATCACCACTCTCAAACCGTAGTCTATCTGGAATCTCTACCATGGTTCCTCAAGCCTTACATGCACACGCTCGCGATTCAGGGCGGTACGATCGAGAAAATGTACTACACTCCTGCGCTCGATCGTGAGAGGGGTACTCACCTCGAGCTTCTGATTAGCATCCCACCACTCTCTACCGTTGAGCTAAACTACGATTTCGAGAAAGCCATTCTCAGGTACACAGAGTACCCACCCGATGCCAACAGAGGCTTTGATGTCGCACCAGCTGTCATTCGTGTGCTCTCGTCGAATGCGTCGTCTGCTGGAGGAGAGCGAGAAGACCAATACTTGCGCACAACCAGTCTTTTGCTGCCACTGCCCACACCTGACTTCAGCATGCCTTACAATGTCATCATCCTCACCAGCACCGTCATCGCGCTTGGTTTTGGATCTATCTTCAACATGCTTGTTAGGAAGTTCGTGTTGCTCGAAGAGGTACCGCCCTCGCCTTTGAAAGCCAGAGTGGCATCGTTGAAGGAGAAGGTGGCCGCTTTGCTTGGGAAGAAAACGGGCACAGATGCAAAGACACCGACGACTAAGCCACCTGAGGACCAGACTCAGTCTGCTCAGTCCACCGGAAGTGTGAGCTCAGCAGAAGCGAGTGAGTCGATGAATGGAGGACCAAGACTTCGTAACGCCAAGTCCTAAAAACGGCTGCCATCCGTACACGTACAACAATATTAATGCCAATCTCTCTCATCCAATCTCATCAGCATCCACCAGGCCTGCACTCACGTTCGATCTCTCGCCTCGCGTAAAAGTACATTGTACAACTAGATGTTGTCTTCGCGTGACGAGCCAAGGACAAGACGAAATCTCCCATCAAACGACAGTCGGTTGGGAATATTGCTTCGGTGTGCCGCAGGTACGTACTTATACGTATGTACATGCCGCTTCCGAGAAATAACACTCAAGACACGCCGAGAACGCCACTCCACGCGGTTGACCTCACGTCCGCCTGTCTGATTTCAGCTAAAAGATACGATAAAACAATGCCATGCGATGCAATGCAATGCAATAAATTGGGAGCTGGGGAGTTCTCCGTCTCACTGCAGCGGCATCAGCAGCAGCATGCAATACAATATAAAGCATGCGCGCGTGAGGAAACGCAAGCCATCGAGAATCTTCAGCTCTCAATATTGATATTGAATCCTCCAAGCCAAATAGATAAGGCCTCCATCCCAAGGTCCTCCATTTTAGCTCAGCCATGCGCCCTATTGTTTCGAAGATGGTCTGGAACCTCCAAGCAAATCTAGTACTTCGCACTGATCCCGCCACCTACATATATTGTTCCTTGAGGTACGAGCTACACGTACAAGTACCTATGTACATGTAATCAGGTACACGGTACGAAACCCCTCGGTTCACACAGCACGTGTATTACTTTACGTGCCGTCCTGTCATCTCCACGTCCGTCCGCCGCGTGCGTCACATCGCATTACCTTCTTTTCTTTGGAGCGTCGCTTCTCGTTCTCGCTTACAAATTCACAATCACATATCAAATCCAATGTCATGAATGCCGTTGCCCGGAGTGATGCAGTAACGCGTACGCTCGAGCAGTGAACGACTGCATCATCATCATCATCATCACCCGACCCCGCGCTCGGCACTCATCTTCGCCAACCCACATCGATGGATGCGGCAATACCTCCATGCCATTCGAGAAGACCGAGAAACCCAGTCTAGCGTCGAAGGCGGCCTACTTCTAGCTCCTCGCACGGCCATCGTTCGTGCCTGCCATGTTGTTCATCGCAATGTAACTAAAGGCTACCAAAAGCACATGGGGTTACGTGTCGTGAGCGCATAGGTAGGCATCAAGTTAACTGGTAGTCTCAGCTCAGGTCGCCAACATGCACTTTGGAACTTTGAGCGGAGTGGCGACAATGATAAGCGAAGCATCCAAAACAAGCCGACTACATCAAAGTACCTGTAACTTAGCAAGTATAGTACTCCGGCATATACATGCATGTCGCAACATGTATACAGCAAAATCTCACCTAGTCGAACCAAGTGCCGTTCCCCGAAGAGCGAATCACAACCCCAGTAGCCAAAACACACGTTTCGCTTAGAAAGATATAAGAGCCGTCATTGCCATCATGAAATACCTTATGCAATACAATAAAAACAAGGCGGCCTCGATATGAGTCCCCACTCACGCCAATGTCAACAAGAAACCAGCGTTACGGTCCGGCGCAAACCCCCCATGTCAGCTATAGCCACCTCACTAAAACAAATCCCTACCGCGAATCCTCCTTTCGCTAAATCCAACCTCGCCCGAAGAACACGGCCAACACGGACCGTCCGTTCAAACCCTTGCCCTGTATCGTCCAATATATGTAGCCATGTGGCTAGCCGGTCTAGCGTCAGCCGTTCTGCCCGTTTACATATTGCTCTGCATACTACTGTCGAACACCCATGCGAATAATGTCCACACCGCACCAACCCCAGCTAGAGCAACAATATCCGAGAAATCGATCTTGCTTATATTGACAGGTATCAGAGTTATGTCATGTTTCGAAACTTGTCCCAAACCGGCTTGTCGTGCGTTCGGAAAGTTGGACCGGAGATTCAGAAGAGAGAGACTGGCATGCCACCCGGTTTAAAACCTTCTCGCGATCCTCGGGGCCATCGATATCGGAAACCCTCACGGGACGGACGGCCGAGGAGGGATGTGCTTTCTCGTTGCTCTGTGGTGTTTCCGTTCCGGTGTTCGAGAACGTTCGATTCTGCTGTCTACGTGATGTGATGCGATGCCTCGCCGTGCGACGCTTTCCAGCTGGTGACATGCTCCTTTTTGTTTCACACCCGGTGGTATTACCAGCAGCACACATGAGACTGAGGCATTCGACTTCTCTCCCTAGTGCCCTATAGACCAGCAAGGATGAGAAAGGAGGCAGCAGGGCTGATATGGATCTGGCGACGATACCATTATCCAAACATACCTATCTAGCCCCAGCCCACTTTTCAGGTTTCAAAAGATTTTTTTTTATACACGAATGTTAATATACAGTAAGCACGTACGTCGGGGAACAAAACCGACTGACTGGCCGCCGAAGCCGCCGAAACGGACCGACCAGATCGATCTTGTGCGCATGTGGTCCTTGGGAGTGCTCCATCACACCGTCGCGATCGTCATCACATCGCATAGCGATGTGAGGCGAAAAAACCCGGCAGACAGGGCGGTGAGCAGGGGAGGGATGGAGGAAGGAAGTGTGGCGGAAAATATTACGTGATCTCAAGCCATTGATCTCATCGTAGACGTATGCGTGCGTAGTCGTTATCGTCATCATCGTACTTGGGCTGGCTGAGACGAGAAGGCGATGGTTGTTGGTAAGTGGCATTTTGAGGAGGCGAAAGGCCTAGCTGTCAGCTCTGTCAGTATTGGTCATTTCTGGTCGCTGTCGGAGATGATGTAGCGAAAGAGTGACAGGTTTTGGAACGTATACATGAATAGAAGTTTTGGTGTATTGTTGAGGTTCAGTAGCAAAACTAAAATACTGTAGAGAAGGAGAGAAAAGGGAAGGAATGGCAAAGAAAATTCCTCCCCTCAAAGGCAGCGCCGATTGAACGCCTTTTTGCCCTCCACTCCAAGCTAAAACCCACGTGAATAACCGACCGTCAAGTATTGAACGCCGTCCTGTCGTTGGGGAAAAGAAAACGAGAGACAGCAAAAGAGAGTGATGAACGTAAGGAAAACGACTGTCGGGGGTTCCCGGGATTACAAAGGTGTCTCGTGGTTCCCGCGGTCGTTTGCGTGTCGTACCGATGCGAGTGTATGGTGCTTGCCCGGGTATGTTTTGTGCAAAATTTGCAAAGGAGAGTGACGAAAAGGAAAAGGGTAAGATATTGACACAGAGGCGATTTCATCATCGCCGCGCAGAAAAGAAAAGAGGCATGTCGTTAAGGGATGCAGACGCCGCTTATGTGCGTCTGATCCACAGGACGAGCCAGCCGAGGGCGCGGTAGCCGGCGATGATGCCGATCATGATGCCCACCCACTTGCCAGTGTTGCCGACGTTGTATCCGTAGTTGTCAAGGACGCCGGTGCCACGAACAAGGCACTGGTCTGCCAGGTCGGTCTCGTACAAGCAGGTGCAGCTGTCACCAGGTGTCTTGGGAGGTGCGCATGTGAAGTTGCGCGAGCCAAACTCGTTGACCATCATGCCCTGGAAGACGTAGGACTGGTAGTCGATGTAGTGGAAGACGTAGCGCCAGAAGGGGTTGAGAGTCTGCGGCGGTACGAGGAAACCTCCAGTGCACATCCAGAGACCATTGGCAAAGGCAGTGGCGGCCAATGCAACGACGAAAATGGGCACGATTGAGCTGATCAGGACAACGAGAGACTCAGCGGCCAGCAGATCGAGGAAGAGCCACATAACCCAGGTGAAGAAGGCCTGTGCGGTGGGGCGGAAGTTGGATAGCCAGTATGCAACGACCGAGAAGAGGATGGTAATGAGGAACAGGTAAGGGATACCGGTGATGAAGTTGGCAATAATGAACGAGGTTGGGCCGTAGAGACCGTTGGCGCGCTCTTTCATGAAGAGAGCGCGATCCTCGAGGAATGCAGGAATGTAGGCGACAGCCATGAAAGACATGAACGCACCACCGAAGAAGATGGCGTTGATGAAGGATTGAATGTTGCCCTGGGTCGGGCTCAATCGCAGCCAGACAGTACCCATCATGATGGCGAGACCCATGTACATGGCAATACGGATGCCGTACGCGATGATGTCGCGGTAAGACTTGATGAAGGAACGGTGGATCAGAGCGGCGGGAATTGCCAAGACACCAGCGCTCTCTTCTCTTGGCTCAGGCTCGAGTACGTTGTCCATGGAGTTGCGGGCCATCTCGTCGGTCAGCTCGGTGACGGTGGCGCTAGCCAAGCGAGACTTGTGCCATGAAGAGTGGACCATGTTGAGCTGCTGGTCGACTTCGCTCCTGTCGCGGGCAAAATCGGTGTTGACGAAGTCGATGATGAACTCTGCAGGGTTCATGTAGAGGGGAATAGGGAAGCCGCAGGAGTCGAAGTAAGGCTGGACCTCAGAGACAGGGCCGCTGTATGCGGTACCGCCTTGAGAAAGGAGAAGCAACTTGTCGAACATGGCGAATGTGGAAGTTGAAGGCTGGTGAATGGATGCAATGACGATCAAGTTGTGCTTCTTGGCGATGTCCTTGACGAAGGAGATGACCTCGAAAGAGGCGGCGGAGTCGAGACCGGACGTAGGCTCGTCGAGGAAGAGGAGCTTAGGGCTGGTGATGAGCTGCGCAGCGACACTGACACGACGCTTCTGACCACCGGAGATACCCTTTCTGATCGGTGTGCCGATCAGGTTGTTAGACTGACCCTGCAGACCGAACGCAGTGAGGAGCGACTCGATGCGCTGGATGCGCTCAATCTTGCTGACATGTTTGGGTAGAGAAAGACGGGCGGCGAAGTTCAGAGTTTCACGGACAGTGAGCGAGCCGACGAGCGCGTCTTCCTGCTCGACATAGGCGGAAATGCGACGGAAAGTCTTGGGGTTTGCAGGCGAGCCGTTGATGTAGACGGCGGCCTTCACGGAAGCATTGAGGGAAGCGGTGCGGTGTGCGAGGACGTTCAAGAGGGTAGACTTTCCAGAACCACTGAGCGAGTGTTAGTAGTTGTTTGGATTTCGATTGCAGCGATCGCGGTGCGACATTGCAAGCAGTGATGGGATGCAGTGGCGGGAGACTTACGAAGGGCCCATTAGGGCAAGAAGCTCGCCAGACTTCACGATACCGTTAACATCGCTGAGAATAGTCTTTGGCTGCTGCGACTGGCGATCCTTGACGGTGACAGTGACACCCTTCCAGCCGAAGCTGCGGATGTTTGTGTTTGTCAGTTGGGCGTAGTCGCCGCCGATCATCTTCTCAATGTCGGACATCTTGTTGTAGCTCCTGCGATCAGGGTTCGCAGCGAATTGAGACGTGGTGAAGACAGCGGACACGGGGTCGCGCTGGGTAGAAGTAATGGGAGTGAAGAAGGGCCGTGTAGGTGTGAGTCGATGTTGTGCTAAGTGAGTGGCGGATGGATGGTGAAGATGCGGGAGTCCAGCTTCCGGGAGCGACAAACGGGCGCCGTTACTGTGGGCGGACGTGAAGTCTTGAATGTCTTGGGGAGGAGAAGTGCTGTAGAGAGCGTATGGTGGTCGGTGGGTGAGCGAGGTGAAGAAGAGGGCGAAGAGGAGGAGAAACGTGAGGAGAGAAGAGAGTCAGGTTCAGGGTGTGACGAGCAGGTGGGTGTGGAGCTGGGCGAAGAGAGTTGAACGGTAGCGCAGGGCTGGCTGGCTATCCGTAGGTAAGGTAGTCGTGGGGTGGACGGATCGGGCACGAAAGGAGGTCAAAGCGGATGGGGAGGGAGACGTGGGCGAGAGAGTAGTGAGAGAAGCTAATAAGAAGGGCGAGGCCCAGGTAGGCAGATGGCCACGCACAGTAAAACGTTATGTACTGCTGCACTGTGCAAACGGCGGACGACGTCGGCCAGGCCAGGCATATGCAGATTCCGCCACCCCATTTACTTTCTGCTGCAGCCTCTCAATCACCGGCAAACCAAGGTCCATGGGTGTCTCTCTCGATCAATCAAGGGTTCCTCGGACAATCTCCAACCAAGGCTATCTGATGCATGTCCATACCAGGGTCGATGTCATTACTAGCCTACTACCCATCAGCTGGATACGACGCCTGCCGCCAACAAACGACGGACTGTGGACGCACTCGCTGCGTGCTGCGTCAATGCGCGCCATGCGGGACCCATGTCGGTATCGTAGTAGTCGTAGTCGCACCACGCCTGTATACAGTAGTACCATGCCAGCAGTAACCCGTCCGCCCGTCAAGTAAGTAAGCCGTACACAGTACCAGTACCAGGACCAGTGGGAGGTAGGCCGTGGCCGCCAACGCGTAGCTCCAGGCGCGCGACTCAACGACAAACGCGAGTCGATTTTCCCTCGACCCCGTCGTAAATCGTAATAGAAGTGAGGTTAAGCCTGCCGAGCCTGCTCACTGGTGTTGCACAAAGGTGACAAAGCTACTGCAGCGCGCTAAAGACACCCTGTCGCTGCACTAGCAAGCCGTGGCCTGGTTAGCTTACCGGGATGTAGGCGCCGTGTTTCGTACCCCTGGAGCTATAACCACTATTGTCTGACGGCGTCGATCTGCCGTGTGGGAGGAGATTATTGCCTGCTCTTACACCAGCTCTTCTGTCCGACCTGCAGCCGCCCTGCCAAGCTGGCTGTTTGGTGAGCCACTGAGGAGTGAAGGTCGTCCATATCGCCGTCCGCGACTGCTGTACGGCCGTCTGAACATGTCGCCTTTTGTGGCTCGCATATCTGTTGGGGTGCCGGATGGATCAGAGGGCGTCTGCCAGAGTGCGCCTACTACGCCGGCGCCGCCCAACCACGTAGGCAGAGTGCCAGTGTGCCACGCACCACCACGCACCTCTGTCCTCATCAACGGATAGCGACAGCGTCCGACAGCGACGCCACCCTGAACGATGCCTCACTCAATCAATCAATCGACCGCTCTGTCAGGCGAATGCTCGGACTTGCCAGCTGCCACGACGCCGCGCCGGCGCGCAGGTATCCGTTTCGAACTTTTCGACTCTCGTGCGATGGGTGCGCTGGCCTGTGACCTGCCCCTCCCTCGGCCCTTGTCCCTTGACCCCAAGGCCTGTGAAGATCAGCCGCCGGCGACAAATTGCTAGACCGAACTCAGTCTATCCTTCTAGATTCGCGAGGGGTGCCGCATGTGGCCCGAGTTTCATGTGTGAGCCAGTGGCGAAAAACAACTCCAAATCATCACGATCAAAGTTCAAGAAAACGGCTCCTACTCTTTAGTCTTTTCTGTAGCTCTTTCCCTCGCCCACGGCTACCGCGAAGTTCTCCCGTAATGGGACGTCGTCGAGCCTTATTTCACTTTCTCACTACCAATTCGAGCCGTGTACCTTGAGCCCAACAACCTAATCCGTCCGAGAATTCGAGTCGTGAACCAGCTAAATGCTGGCTCCCATTTGCCCCTTTGGGAATTCCCACCAGATTGCTCGAATCGATGGGGCGGCGAAAAGAACCTCTCGGCCCGGACAACGAGTTCTGATCTATGCTCCAAGACCAGTTCGTCGTTTTTCTGCGGTTCTGTCAAACTCACCTTGGCACATGTTGGCTAGACCCCTCTCAATGCTGAAGGCATTGAATTCAATCTTGCATCCCATGCTGTCCGCAGAGAAACACCACTAGCACCTCACTTCTTCACTATCTCATAATTCCGATCGGCTATTGTGAAATGACATAAACGGCGTAGCACTTTGTAGCGTAGCATAGTGGCAGGCTAACTACTCCTCCTTCTCCTTGTGATGCCCAGACGTGCACCGCAACCGTCACATTTGCACAGTCCAAGTGATCACGCCTTACACCATTGTTCAGCCGTGCCAGCGCCATGAGGACGCCCGATTCCTCCACCGTCCACCTGCTGTACCAAGCACTGCAGCCCCGGTTCCTCCGGGAGTAGCAGACCTGTCAAAGTCGCCACGTTCTAAACAATGGGTGTGTCGGCGAGCACGCTGAGCGGCGGACACCCGCAGAGCCGGTGCATGTCACACCGAAAGCCGTTGAACAGCGGTGCAAGTCCGATCTGATGCTGTCGTGAGCACGCACATGAAGCCGACACGTGTGACGCGAAACCTGAAAAGATTTGTCTCGGGCATAGTAGTAGCTGGTGACAGGTGTGCTTGGTGGTAGACTAGCAGTGAGGAGAGCGGATCAGCCGTTTCTTCTTGCAAATAATAGCAGGAGGCTATAATCTCCAATCCACTGCAGTAGGCGAGGTCGGCAGCGCCTAATGATTGGATTTCCCGTAGGCTCATGAACCACGAAGTACATACAGTATTGTACTTACCAACCGCCTCCTACTTAGGTCGCTGCGAGTGATCTCCCAGGTTTAGTGTGGGCGTTCTGGGCGGCGCCAGCTCTCAGGAGGCGTGGCTGATGCGTCAGGGTTTCCGACCATCGTGTTTAACTATGCGCCGGATAGGCCTAGCTGGCAGTGCTAAGTCACAGCGAGCGGCCCCGGCGAGGACAGAATGGATCCTGCGCGAATCGAGCGACCGGGACTAGTAGAAAGCAAGTCCCGAGCAGTGGTTTGACCAATGATTGATCGCTGGTGCATCGAGGTCACTCTGCATTCGCCTCGGCCGGGGGGGGCGTTTGGGCGCTGGGTGTCTTGAGTGTCTCGAGAGCGCTTCGGTGGTGAGGTAAGGTACTGTAATTGCATAGTTGCTCTGTCTTGTCCTTCTGCATCTGTCTGCCTCTTGGGATTCACTCCCCTGCGCACTCTCCGGCTCGTCGGTATCAGACGACAACCACCATCGCTCTCTACCTTGCTCCTTGCCCTTGTCCTTTGTCACGTTGTGCGACTCGACCGATTATTTCGTAATCCTCCGTGGCTTCATCACTATCACTGTCGAGACTCACTACCACCACGCGGGAAGCCACTCATTCACTCCCTTGACGACAACCTTTCTTATTTCGCCTGCGAAGAGCAATGTCGGTGCTTTGCTCGCGCGCCCAGTAGCAATAATACAGTCCTCCACGACTACTATACTCGGACTCGCCACACTCGAACAACATGGCCACTATGGACATACCCGCCCACATCATCGACGCCGTCCGCACTTCTGCTTCACCACCTACGCCTCCCGGAGCATTCGAACCATCAAAAGACCAGCAACGCTTTAGCCCGCCTGGCGCATATCACAGCTACCGAGACTTCAAGGGATTCCAATCTTCCGCTGAAGACCTATCCACAACAAGCATTTCCGAGCCCGACCAAGATTACAGCACCGACCTCACCTCGCCTCCCTCATCCGAATCTTGCGCCGAAGAAATGTCTCCCGACGAAGTGGAAGACTTCAAAGATCGCGAGTACCCGCAATTGAAGGGCAAGACGTATCTCGATCATGGAGGTACAACGGTACGTGAGCCCAAGCAAGGGGTCTGACTGGTCCACACTTCTGACACATCAACCTTCACAGATCTACGCAAAATCACTAGTCGAAGAATTCTCCGCCGACCTGATTGGTAACCTTTATGGCAACCCTCACTCGGCCTCTTCGCCTTCAGCGATAGCGGGTCACCGCATCGACGCAATTCGGGAGCGCGCGCTTCGATTCTTCAATGCAGACCCAGATGAATTCGACCTCGTCTTCGTTGCCAACGCCACCGCTGCGATCAAGATGGTCGTCGAGTGCGTTCGTGACTACGCCGCCGCGAGCAACACGCCCGTATGGTATGGTTACCACAGGGATGCGCACACATCTCTGGTCGGCGTACGAGAGTTGACCAAGCTACATCGCTGTTTCACAAGTGACCAAGAGGTCGAGACTTGGATCAACAGCGGAGGCATCGGTGGAGCGCGATCACGCCAAATCGGCCTCTTTGCATACCCAGGCCAGTCCAACATGACCGGTCGACGGTTGCCTTTGAACTGGTAAGTCGTGCGCTGCGACGCATGTTTCATATGCTAAAGTCACGAATGAGTTCTAACGTTACGCCACAGGCCCGGACGGATCCGCAAGACGTTCCACAAGGCCCCGACATACACTCTTCTGGATGCTGCCGCTCTTGCAACGACCGCACCGCTGGACCTATCTGACTCCGCCACGGCACCCGACTTCACTGCGCTTTCGTTCTACAAGATCTTCGGCTTTCCCAACATTGGCGCTCTGATTGTCCGTAAATCCTCCGCTCACGTGATGCAAAACCGACGATACTTTGGTGGCGGCACCGTCGACATGATCATTTCCATCAACGACACCTGGCACGCCAAGAAGGACGCCACCCTCCACGACCGCCTGGAAGATGGCACCCTACCGTTCCACTCAATTTTCGCGCTCGACCACGGCATGTCCGTACACGAACGCCTCTACGGACCAAATCCCATGAAGTTCATTTCCATGCACACCGCGCAGCTCGGACGTAAATTATACGAGGGTCTTTCCCAAATGAAGCACAGCAACGGTAAACCCGTGGCCCGAATCTACAAGGACGAAAACGCCGTATACGGTGACCCAGCCGTGCAAGGTGCTACAATCGCCTTCAATGTGCAACGTCCCGATGGCTCGCTTGTCGGTTTCGAGGAAGTTGAAGAGGCTGCCGATGAGAGGCAGATCTACGTGCGCAGCGGCTCCCTGTGCAATCCTGGAGGCGTGGCAACTTATCTGGAATGGTCTCCGGCCGAGATGCGTGCCGCGTACGCCCACGGACACAGGTGTGCAAACCCGCAGCAGATCGTGTTCGGCAAAGCGACGGGTGTTGTCCGCGTCAGTCTGGGTGCCATGAGCGTGGCGGCAGATGTGCAGACGTTCTTGGACTTCGTCGAGGACGTCTACGTTGATCAAGTCGCGACTGAGCCGAAGCTCAACGCCAACGAGTTCCTCATGTCAGCCACCAGCGGGCCTACAGACCACGACGTCGCATACCAGGGCGCCGTCTCAGTCCGCTCGGCGAGCCGCGCTTCTGCTGGCAGGGCTTCACAAATCTCGATACCTCATACAAACGCTAAGATCCCATCTGCACCGCCCACGCCCAGCATCAAGTCCACCTCCGGTTCAAGGAGTGGCGAGAAGTTCACCGACAGCACCGCCATGCCCTCGAACGCATCTGCACACGAAATGGACGCCGGCATCTCGCGCAGCAACTCCAAGAACCCACCATTCATTCCGTCAGATTACTTGAAAAATCGGCGACCGTGGGAGGAAGAAATGCACAAGCAAGATTACAGCACAGCTCGCGCCGAAGCCGAAGCCAAATACCAGCAAATGGAAGAGGCTCTCGCAGCGGCGAGAGGCAATGGTCCCAACGCATCAAACACTGTCAAGGCGCGCCGCTTCGGCCGGAGCGTTGTCAACCTATTGCGGCAGAAATCGAATCACTCCTTGCCCGGGAATGGCGAAAACAGGTACGAAACTTCTGACACGTGATATATCGCGGGACGGCACACGATTTCTTATTTTCATATCACGATGAATCACGAGATGTCTGTCCTAACACTCGGGTGCGTATAGCAACGGCAATCCCAACGGCAAGAAGTCGCCCTCACTACTGCCCAACCTTCCCGACCACGCTTCGCTATATTCGGAACGCAGCAATAAAGACAACCGCCTGTATGAGAACGCCAGCGTCCTGCTAGGTGTCGGCTAATAAGCGCCGCTACGCGACGTGCACGACTTGCCAACACCAATCGTCCCCCACCATCACTATTATTACGCCCGACTCTTCCATTCTACTACGGAGCCGGTAGCAACACAGCTAGCTAGGACTTCAACTTGTTTCGAAAAGCATGGCGTTTACTGGACGATTTCCATTCAGCGATCGCTCGCTTCTATTAACGGCGGCGGCAACCCACAAGACGACACTAAGCCCTCACGGGCGCTCTCATTACAACATCACACCTCGACATCATTAACTACCATTCTCGGTCGATCGCACGGGGGAAAGTGCAATACCAGCCAGCCAACGAATCGGCTGGCCGACCCGACAAGACGACAAAACGCCGTAGGTCCGATATGCTACCGCCTCTCGATCGACCGCACTCTTACCTAGTATCTTTATACTGCATTTGGAAATGGCCGGAGCAAAAGAGGATGGAAGACAGAGAGGGAGACCAGGACGGTCTTTTCCCTTCTCCGTCCCCACCATCAGCATCGGCCTCCATCCTTTTCCTTTTTCCTTGTTGCTACTACTTGTTACTTTCATCTTCCTTTTCCTTGACTCTTTTTCCTATCCTCTCGTTTTCCCTCGGTCGGACTCTTTCCACTACTACCATTCGAGTATACCAATGGGTCGAAACGGCTTTTTTCATGGAATTGTCCTGGCTTTTCCTTTTCTTCCTCTCTTGCTTTTCTCCTCTTTCCCTTTCCTCCTTTTCACGTCCATTTCTGCGGTTGTCTTCTTCACTCATGGGATCCACAAAAGAATACCCGCATTCCGCCCTGCTAACAAGGGCGCTTCATGCATTTTGTACATAACATACCACTATACGAAAGGTTGGGGGAGGCAGGGGAAGAAGTTTGATGGTGATTCGATCACAAAGATCATTACCAGTCTATGTAGTTCGAAAACCCAGAAAAAAACAGAATTGATTGATTGATTGAGATGTCACTCACTGCCCGATATTCATTTGTCCTTCCCTCCAAGTTTCTATTCACTGTGGTTGAATGAGTATTCGAGATGGGCGGGTCATCAACATATGCTAGGACTGCTGAAAGCAGCGCACCTCTACTCGCTCCCCGGTCTCACCGGTCCCTCTCGTTTCGAACACGCTCTTTGGTCCTTCCTGATAAGAGACGTTGCAAAACACTAGTCCGAGCCTTGCACTTGGCAATCATGATGGAACCCAGGTTCACGGGCTCCCAAACAACTAACTCTCCGGACTTGTTCGCGACCTGTTCGCTCCATCTGAACTAGTCAACACGGCTCGGAACTCTTCCTCACTTGGTCCGCAAGGGACGGCATAGTGTATGTTATGCAGTCGGTTCCAGGCGAATCTTCTTGTCAGCCACCAAACCGCCATCGCCGCCGCCACCGATCCCAAGGTTCGATCTTCCATCCACGGTCCATGGATGCTTCTACGTGTCTCAATTTGCGGTACCTGCTTTCGCTACCAGCAGCATACACGGCCGCGAACGCGACCGCCACCGCCGCCTCTGATGCAATGCCTGTTGAATGCGTCGAAGATCGATCGAGTTGACACGAAATGGAACATGCAAGTGACACGGCACGGCGTGAACGAACACTCGGTATCGATGTCTGATCGATACGAACAACAAACCCAAAACACTCTACTCTACTCTACATGAGCACAACAGCCATTTGACCTCAATCCCAGCCCGGCCCAGCCCAGCCCAACTCTTCAATCCTGTTTACATATGTAAGTACCCTAAGTAGCCAAGCCAACAATGCATCCACGCGCCACCCAAGCAGGTAAACTGTAAACACATCCACAACTAACTGTTCCACAAAATCCCCCAACAGCAACACAACACATCACCACGTCATCCTCACACGACATCACCACACAGCACGAGACGCAAGACACGCACACGCACACAATGCGACGCAATGCGCCTAACCGAACCGAACGACAGCTCAGTCGTACACACAAAACGGCATCCCTCAGCCACCCAAAGCCAATCTCAGCCGGGAAGTGAAAAAAAAAACCACACACAAAATCCCCGGCTAACCACAGCGTCACTCCGTGTCCACGCGCTACAGTAGGCCAAGCAGGGGTGGAGGTTGTGTAGGCATGCGTGAGGTAAGAACCAGGTCGACGGGTAACCGCAGGGCTATGCTGTGTGCCCATGTGATTCTTGCTTTCCCACGTATGTACTGTAGGTAGCCATGTGAGGTTTGGAGGGACGATGTCGTGTTACCTGCGCTTAATTGCATGACGGACAGCACATAATAATCAACCGGGTCTATCCAGGTACTGTAGCCAAGATTTATTTGTCTGATTTCGATTCGTTCGATTCGTGCATTCTAGCGTTGGAAAGGAAGGGAAGTCGGAGGGGTGTTCCTTGCTCGCTAACGCTGCTGTTGCGTGGGTGCATTTGCTTTTGCATATGTCGTGTGACTTCAAGCGCCTGGCTGGGGATGGACCGGGGTGGAGGAGGAGGAGGAGGAGGAGTCGAGTCGGGGGTAAGGAACGAGGGGTTTGTTTGTGAAACGTCGGCGCTTTTTTTTTTTTTTTTTTGCTTTCTGTGAGCTGTCACATGGGATGGGAAATTTTTGGGGATGGCGGAAGGCGGTTGGTTGTTACACGGCGTTTGGGGAGGAGGGCTTTGATGTCGTATCTTGATTGGTTGTTGATTGGTAGCGGGTTTGACTAATCGGATTGATTGATTGGTAGCCATCGAATGTACGTAGTTGGTGATGTTGAGTATTGTTGCCCATCACATCGTATCATTGGCATAATTGATGCAAACGAGTCGGTTTCTCCAGATGGCGTCTAGATCAATGAATTATTGCGGATGCAATTCGCCATTGTAAGTCACTACATGTAAGGTAGTCATCATCGCACATGGCGAGAACGCATATTGAACACGGCAAATACATAGGATGTGACCGAGTTCCCAGATTCGACAACCGATCACCTCAAAACCCACCTCACCTCGCTATGCAATTGTTCGATGACCTGCAGTCGTATCGATGGCTCTACAACATGTACATGTATATGCACATGTACCCAACTCCCGACTGCTTCCTGCTTCCACAGCACTTCTCCGTTTCCTCCGTACATGCATTCATCACCGCGTTACATTTGCATCTGCAATTGCATTAGATTGCATTATCTCTTTGGGTCGATACGCATCGCATCACGGATACATCGGTTCATCATTGCTGCCCAAGAGAGAGGTTATTCCGGAAACGATGACTCACCCAACATCCGGTCTTTCTTACACATTAGATACACTCCGATGATGTGCGTTCACAAAGAGAGACGATTATCGGGGTAGAAAGGTGCCACAACACCACACCACACCACGGCCATATCAGCCAGCCTATGCTAGCACAGTCGCAAAGGGCGGCACGACGTCCTGTTGTCATACTCAAGCACTCCATATGTACAGTATCCACAGTAGTATGTTGTAGTATGTAGAACAAGCGGAGGAGATTCGTGCAACGGGACGTTTGTCAGAATGTGTATTTCCATTTCCATTCCATCTTGTTTTAGGCGATCTTCCATCTTCTTCGATTGATTGATTTCAAAAGAAAAGGGCACGCCCAGATAATGGCAGATACCTAAAAGGTAAGTCGGTCAGATTGTCTTTCGCCATCCAGTGCTATGGTTTAGTATGGAATAAAGATAAGTTGCGTAAGACCGCAACAACAACGAAAACGAAAACGCTCAAAAACTCGCAGGGAACAAAAGATCGAAACTCCAGATAGATCAGGCCAGCCATGCTCCAAGATGTCCAGATCCGAAGAAACGCCCCGAAATGCAAGATGTGGGGAAAAAGCGAAAAGAACAACCACCAACGAAATCAAACCCGACTCGAATGCCCACTGAACAACAACTTCAACCCACTCGGCTCCTTCTTCTTCTCCTTCTCCTTCTTCGTCGACCTCGAAGTGCTGCTCCCGCCAGCAGCGCTCCTACTATCACTCCGGTGACTCCTCTCACTGCGAACCGACCGCCCGGTCTCACTCTCGGCCACACGACTCTTACTACCAGCCTTGCTAGCAGCTTTACTAGCAGCCTTCTCCTCCTTCTTCTCCCTCTTCTTGCGATCCTTGTCCTTCTCCTTGGGTTTGAAATCGGCTTCCGTCAACTTGCCCTCTTCGATCAGCGTGCGGCTGGCGATGGGCGTGATGAACTCGCCATCAACGCTGGTACCGACGCTGCGGGCCTGTTCGTCCGCGATGCCGCGGCGCCAGCGCTCGACGCTGCTCAGCTCGCGGAGTTCGTCGAGGCTTTCGTCAGGGCTTGCGGCTTGCTGTTGGTCGGCTCCGTCGGTGTCGGCGAGCAGCATTGCTTCGTCCTGGCGCTCGCGGTTGTTGGCTTGGATTTTCTTGACGATCTTGTAGCCGCCGAAGGCGATGATGGTGACTCCTACGGCGACGCCGGCGGCGATGGCGAATTGTGGTGAGGCGAGCAGGGCCATGATGGCGGGGAAGGAGGCTTTGATGCCTGGGAGGGCTCCAGGGGCGAGTTTGGTTACCATGGTGGAGATCTCAGCAAGAGTGAGGCCGACGGCTGCGAGAGCTTCGGGGTTCTTTTGGAGATTCTCGATTGTCGCGCCGGCCGAGTGCTGGAGGCAGTTGCATTCTTCGAGCAAGCGTTGCAGGCCGGTGAGTTTGTCGCGCAGCTCACCCGTGTCTTCGATCTTGCTGACTGGCAGTGGTGGTGGGGCATCGCCGTAGGCCAGGTCCATGTCGATGTCGTTGTGGCTCGCTCTACGGCTTACTGGAAGGCTGCGCGAGGTCATGGGAGGGTGGCCGGTACTCCTGCGGACGATTTGGCCGGGTTGAGGTGAGTTCCAGTCGTGCATTTCCTCGCCTGAACTGTCAAATCGTAAGGGCGAGGGTCGATATGTTGTGGCGGCACGTCGTGGTCCCTCGTCTACAACGCTGTCGCTGTAGCCTCTGTCTCCATGCGGTCGGTCACGACGGGAAGGTACTGGCTTTCTTCTTGTTGCCTTGGATCCATCATCGCTGCCTGCTCTTGAGCCTCTTCTTGACTGAACGTCATCATCGAGAGTCAGCGCATCAAGCTGGCCACGTGCCTTGCGTTCCTGGTCTTTCAAATCTCTCTCTTTTAGTCTTGCGGATTTCAGCTCGGCCTTCCTCTCGTTGTATGCGCTCTTTGCCTCGTTGAAGACGCCGGCGAGGGTTTTTGTCGACTTGACGATCTTGCCAGATTTGTTCACGACAGTGATAACTTGCGCCATGGTTGTGTTGCGATGTGTGTTCTATGATATGCTTGTCCGGCAAGCGAGGGTATCTCTGTTTGAGTCTATCCAGTGTTGGTGCAGTGAATTGGTGGCAGCGTTTGTGAATCGGTGTACTGTACTGGACAGATCTACTGGTGTTGCGAGTGCGGTTCCTGTTTTGGACGACAGCCGGGAAGCGAGAGTAAGAGCGACGACGACAAGTGCTTTGTATTGGCCGGCAAAGACGAACAAGGCACTCCAAATAGCCTGGCTACTAGCAAGTCTCGTGAGACAAAGGCAGAGAGGAGTAGGTCTTTGTGGGATGGCAGGGTGCCAACAAAGCGCGCGCGCAATCACGTAGCCAGCAGCAGCGCCTCGGCAGCGGCGGGTTGTCGGAATGGCGCTGCTTACAGACGCTGGGCAATGGCGTGGTATAGCCGGGCGAGTGGTATAGGACGGATTGGCGTGTCTTGTCGTGAGTGGACCGGGGCAGTTGGGCGGCAATGATGCTTGGGATGGGGCTCGTTTGCTGTTGGCTGGGGAAGCGCGTGGGCGTATTATGGGGGATGTGAGGCCAGCAAAGCAGTTTGACGTAGTTGGAGATATGAATAGTTGTATGGAGGATGGGAGGGAGTGGGAGAGGGAGGTTGTAAGAGGAGAAGAAATAATACTAGTAGCGTAGGTACTTACATCAGGCAGAGACGTTGGCAGTGTCTTGGGCGTCTGCGACAGGGCAAGGTCTTACTGGATACTGTAGGTGTGTGTGTGTCGGGAGACAAGAATCGGTGTGCACTTCCTCTTCGGCTCTCTTTGCGCACCAACCAGAAGGGCGGTGACTGCTGTGGCGAGTGCCTATTGCCTAGATCATCATGTGAGGCGGTGCAATAGTGAGGCGGTGCATGACTGAAGACATGTACCACAGTACTGTATTCGGAGAATCGGAGAGAACCTTGATCGTCCCTTATCGCTTCCCGATGGTCAAGTCAAAGTATAAACCTCGTTATCACTGCCACCTCACCATCTTTACGTATATCTGCCTACCCCTAAGATACGATCAACACATACATGTAGGTACTGTACTCACTCTCCTGCCTGCCCGATCATCCGTCATGAACAACGATATCCGTCATCCCCCGCAAATGTCCACTCACATCAGCACTGCTCATCAACTGCTCCCGTCAATATCCGCGTCCTCCTCTCACCGGCTACTTTCCATTTTCAACCCTCTTTACCGCTCGTCGTGCGCCGACCACCACAGTAGCCGTGCGTCGTGTTCGGTATACAGAGTCATATATTCGGCTACATCTGCCACTGTTAGGTGGCTGGGAGGAAAGAGGATCATCCACGTTTGCATGGGAGCAGACGAAAAGACTTCGAATACCCCAACCCTAACCCTGCTGTCTTTGTCTCCCATGACTACATATGGTCTTCTGTCGTCTGTGGGAATGCGTCGATGGTTTGGGATGTTGTCGTAGTGCATGATTACTGTTTCTGTCTTACAGTGGCATCTTGCTCGTACTGTGTCTGTGCCAGTAACGATCTGAGCGTAAGTTTTGTTTTTCCAAGCCTTTTTCGCACAGCCTGAGACGACTGCATGATTGAAGTACTTAAGTCAAACTAACTCACTCATTACTTCAACCCTCGATCGCTGAGCACACAATCGTTCCCAGTCCCACGCTATTCCAAGCCTCGATCACTCATCAATCTTCGTTCTTCGGCACATCCTCCGTCTTTGATCCATTCTCCCCATCGTTAGGAGCATCCCGACTCGCAACAGCAAGCTCAACAGGCGGCAAGCCCTTCCTCATCCGCATCAACTGCTTCTCATTCCAAAGCGGCATCCTTCTCCCAACATGATCATGCCACCCCCAAACCATCATCCTGACCCAATGCTCCCACATGCCCAACTCCCTCTTCACCCCCTCCCTCATGACAAGCCGATCGACCCCAATCAACTTCGCCGGCTTGCGCTTAGTATCCTGCCTCACAGGGCGCAGCGGCGTAACCGATTCCCGCAAAACAGGCCCCCAAGTCTCGTCTCCCTCGAGCGAAATCATCTCGTCCAGAACAGGCCCATCGACAGCGTACCGCAACTGCCCGATACCCTCCATCTGCATGGTACCAAGCTGGGCGAACGGAACGCCCAGAAAAGTCTGCGTCCGAGCCTTCGGATTGAGTTCATCATCGTCATCGTCGTCGTCGTCATCTCCATCATCCGGATGGAAATAATGCCTCGCCCACAGCTTGACAACATCCAACTTATCCATCCGCACAGCCGGCTCGCGGGGATCCCACGTCCAGCCGCGCAAGACGCGCCAGAGGGGCGTCAGGCTGCGCTCGGCAAGGAGGGTGTTGCGCAGCTGGCAGCCGACGAAGCCTTTGCGGGCGAACTGTGGCGGGAAGCGCCAGGCATCTGCGTGGTTGGCCGGATGGACGCGGCCGACGGGGTCGGTGAAGTGCATGTCTAGTTTGAGGAAGAGTTGGGTGAGGCGGGTTAGGGCGGCGTTGGTGAAGTAGGAGGGGGAGTGGATGGCGAGGGTGCGTTGGTGGTTGGTTGGGAGGTCGAGAAGGAACCAGATGCGCTGGGAGGGGATTAGTAAGTGTCAGTGATACAATGGCTTGTAGAAGTTGAAGGAGAAAGTGCGTGCTTACCTTCAGAGCTTCGAGCGTGCCGGCTGGACAACGGTGGCCGTAGCTGGCGAGTCTGATGAGGATGTCTGTGCAGACGCCGTGGCGGTAGACGACCATTTGTA
>Ga0265797_10003080_pt1 | contig 27124 bp, 21 predicted proteins | sample P2T30metagenome_FD_192433 | JGI IMG/M metagenome (GOLD analysis project Ga0265797, IMG submission 192433) | Plant litter microbial communities from East Loma Ridge, Irvine, California - P2 T30 | ecosystem: Environmental > Terrestrial > Plant litter > Unclassified | place: USA: California... | reverse complement strand
GGGGGCTGGGTTGGGCTTGGGTAGGGAGGGAGGCGGTTAGTATGGTGTTTGATTTGAGGGGTTTTGGGATATGCTCACATATGGTGAGGGCGATGGATTGGTTTGGTTGGCTTGCAAGGTTGGTCGGTTCGTCGGTCGGTCGATTGGTTTTGGGAACAAGATCCGTGAATGGTCAGGTTGTGGACGAACGACGACTTTCGTTTGTTGGCAGGCTGCTGCTGTGCTTCTTGTTGCTGCTTTTGATACCCGATCGAATCAATCGAAGAAGAGCGAAGGTGGGTGTTGGAGACTGATCGATGTGCTGACGATAGATGGAGTGAGTTGGCTGATTGAAAAAGCAAAAAATACAGTGCCACGTCGCCCATCCATCCATCTTTATACCTCAAACCATCCATCCATCCATCCTTTCCTCTCTCTCTCACAGCCCAATGGTCCATGTATGTCGGTCGACACCAAACAAACCCATCAAACCGGGATCTGCTCCCCCCTTCCCAACTCGCCAATCCCAGATCCCGTCGTCCATCGCGGGCAAAAGAAACGAAAGCAATTTGTACCACATCTCACGACCGTCGGCACAAACGTGCCCTCATACACCTTCCGCGCTCGCTGATGAAGCCTCTCCGTCTCTCTTTCTCTCTCTCTCTCTCTCTCTCTCTCTCTCTCTATGTTCCCCGTTGCCGAGATTGAACGAGGCCAAACAATCAAGGACACGCGGGACGCCTGAAGGACTGCAGCATTGTTCCACCATGCCTGTCTCACCTTGGGCTTTGGATGCATGGCTGGCTTCTTCCCCGGGAGCAGGGGGGAGAGGAGGACTGGCGTTGTGTCAAGCAAGCAAGCAAACCTCAAAAGAAAACCAGGAGCAGAGGGAGGCAGATCGCGCAGAAACGCGAAATTGTAGAGAAGCAAAGATGTGTGTAGGTACAGTATGTACTATAGGCATGTAGTGAACCTCGGGAATTCGGGAGCGTCGGCCGAAATGATATAATGGTTCATGGAGTACTGCCGTACAACAGGGGACTTGACGACTTCTACATAGAGCGGAAGGGCTGTCCGGCCCAGGTGTTCCGGCCGGAAAGTCGGCGGGACGTGCCTTCTGTTTCTACTGCTTCTTACCTACCGGCCGGCTCTGTCGGTTCCTCTGTGTCCTTCTGTCTCCATGGGGTTCATTGTTTGACGGCCGCGTGGAAAGACTCACGTGCCGCGGCTGGAAGTCTTGGGAAGTTCTACGGCACGGGGAAAGGATGCGATTCAATGGGCGTTCAATGGACGAGGTAAGTCGGAGAGATGTGCGTAGCCGTTCCATCCGGGGAAACGACAACGAAAGCGAAGGTCGGTCGGTCGATCTGGTGAGAGCAAGATTCTTCGCAGGCGAGGCGACAGGTACCCGAGAATCACGGATGGGAGGATGCAAGGTTCCGCTCCGCGCTCGGGGAGGGAAAGAAAGTGGCCGCCGACTTGGAGGCTGCAGAAGAAGGCCATGGTAGGTATGGAGAGGCGGGCAAACATTGGGCTGCTGGGTTGCATACACACACTGTACGTACAATGTAGCAGACGCAGGGCGGATTTGTTTGACGGGCTGAACGCCGCGCATTCATGCTACCACGGCATCCGGCATGGCAGGATCGGTGCCTGTCCTTTCTCTCTTTCTTCCGGTCTAGATCTTCATTCGGCCTTGATGGAGTGCTCTGTGTAGCTTCGAGGTGGTAGTGACTTTGTCGCGCTGATTTGAGACGATAACATTTTGGAGGATGCGCTTGCTTCCAAACTCACAAGCAAGAATGCGAACAGGCGGTGAGTACTGTTTGCGAAAGACTGCGGCGTGGCAATCAACAGGCTTTCTGGAAAGCCCGCTTTTCTATCGCCGCCGTCGACTGCCGTGAAGGCAGGCACCTCGTATCAACAGCGATGTTCAAGAATATCAACACACACAGCAAGAGCATCGTTGACACAAGACGACATCATGAGTGAGGTCAGAGTCCAGGAGGGAGCTTCTCGAAGTATGAGCTTCCCACTTTTTCTGTATCACGTGGCTCACCGCCTCGGTGGAAAGATGGAGAGATCAAAATCGCGTGGCTGGGGATCTTAGAACGACAGCAGCAGATACCAACAGCCTGGACGGCCTGACCTGCATACACGCGCAAAGTGCCGAAGCGAGACGACAGATTGCAGATACAGATAGATGGCCGAGCCCTGGAAATATTTCTCGTGATATGTGCATGCGGTATATGTAGCAAGGCCGTGCCGCTTCGCCGTGCCTGTTGAGAATGAACCTGTCACTCGCTCGATGCAAGAAGTCTCACCTCTCTCCTGAAGGGCGTACAAAAGGTTCGCACTTGGATTGCTCGTCGGCAGTTGTAAAGTCTGACTGATATGTTAATCGGAGGCCTGAGAGGTAGAGTTTGCTGGTATCTGCACGCACTGTAAGTAATGCAAGCAGAGCGGAGTGGAAGAAGTATGTATTTATGTGGGCTGCACTACTGGCTGTGTCTTGGATAGGCATGAGCCGGACTCGCTCGCGTGGACTCTACCAGACTGTCACTGTAACTGTAGGTTTATTTCCACTTTTGAAGCTCGTGGTGAAGTGAATTTGTCTCACTCTGAATCACTGGCATGTCTAAGATTGTCCCTTCCTCACTTCCTCACGTGTAGCTGGTTGAGGTGAATCTTACACTTCATACGATGCAGTACTATGTATCTCTCTTCCAAGATACCATATCCGAGCCCCGAAGCCGGCGGGCAGGCAGGCATGAATCTTGATCAATCAGACTTTCTCCCCAGCAGCGCACAGTCGCACTCACCGACAAGCCCAAGCGAGAGCATCCTGGTCGCACGTCGGAGCCAGGGCCAGCGATCGGGCAAGGGTTTTGTGACTGATGTCGAAGTCGACGTCAGCGAAACAACTTCACCTGAGCGATCTATTCAAACCATGGCAATACATGTGTTGTTAGCATGTAGGCGATCCTTGGTTGCCTCACTCGCCTACTGTACTGTGCCTAGTGCTGTCGCGCCCATGCCCTATGCGCTGGCGGCACAACAGGCTCTCGCACGCCACGCCACGTAGTACAGCAACTTTTGCAGCAAGTGGAGTCCGGTAATGCAGACATGCAGCTATCCGCGCCCATAGATTGCCCCCAATTCACTCCCAATGCGCATGCCCGAGGAGGAGGCCTGCTTGCTTGCCTGCCTATCCTCTTGTCGTCGTGTCGTTTGCTTCGCCTTCGCCTTCGCTTTTGCGTTCCATCCCATTTCTGTTCCCTCTCGCCATTTGCTGCTTCTCGGGTCCGAGGGCATGTCGGATGACGCTGGTGAATTTCTCGGCCAGTAATTGCATGTGAGCTTTCTTGTGCATGGGAATATCAAAAGGAAAGGAAAGCACTTGCCTTGCCTTACATACCGGGGAAGCTGCTTTTTTGCTTTTTGGACACTGCATGCTATTCGCGCTTAGCGGTTCTTTGCACCAACGAAATCTCACGCGCGACTTCATTGGGAACACGAGACCCAGTGGCCTGCAGCAACCTATCCCTTCTGGACTCTTACTACGACCGCTGCCCATCCCGCCTCACTGCTAGTACTTTCCTGCGAACACCAGTCAGGATCTCCTAAGGCGCGACGCCAGCGAAGCAGCCCGCTGTACTGTGAACCTGCGCCTCGACATCATCATCGCCTGCCACTTCACTCTGTCGGATTCCCACGAGTGACGTCCTGGTCCTGGCAGTGCATGGCTCCGGTATCTTCACGCCCCACTCCAACATATCAACCCAATTTGCTTGGCCATTGGCCCTCTGGATTGAGTCGGCTGCGAATCACAGAACTTCCTCGCTTCGCTTTGGCCGTGACAGGTCGCTCCTACTCGGTTGTGGGTACGCTTGAACAGGCCACGGCTCTTGCCAGAACTGAGGCGTGCGTCTGTCTTGTGCTAAATCAGGCGCTTGCCTCACTGGCAACCGTACCTTGACGTCCACATAATCGACATTCTTCAGCACCCTGGCGTTTGCCGCCTTGTACCATACTGTTTATTGTCGCCAATCGCGCTTCGCTTCTTGCTTTTTTGGGCTGGCTGGCTGTGTACATATCTCCACATTGGTTTTGGCGAGCAGATCAAGGGCCCATTCGGTGGTTGGTCTCCTGCCAAAAATTGGGCGCATTGAACTTTTGCAGGCGATCTTAGCGATAGGACACCACGGGCCACTTTGACAGTGTGACGAAGACGAAGACGAAGACGACGCCCTGACGAATTCACGACAATCAAAAGTTGCTCCTGCGTGTATGCCACGATTCTAATACTAACTGCACCATCGCTCGAACGAAACGCCTTTCGGGATTGGCGGCTGGCTTGTCAGGGACGCAATGGCCATTTCCCAGATCGAAGAAAAGATCCTCGGAAGGCTGGCCAGACAAACAGAGGAACCGAATCCTCTGCTCGCTGCAAACTTGTATCAGGTGCTCGGCCTGTCAATACTGCTTTCCCAGAAACTATATCGAGCCAAGAAACTTCGTAAGCTTGATACTACGCGAGACACCAAATCACTACAGCTCTACCACCAGATTATATGGCTCGCAAGAGAGGGCTTGTCGATCACCGAGGTCTATATCCTGCCTTACTGTCAAGGTGGTGAGCAAGGTCCGGAATGTCGGGTCATGGCGGCAAAGTTACGAGCATCTCTCTACCACATTTTCTGTCTGTTCCACAACCATCCGCCAGTCAATGGCACAAGACGACATTCGAGCAGCTCGGGAACTCCACCTTCGATCAATCGCTCGCCAAAATCCAACGACAGTCAAACAGGCCGATCCCCTGGGAAAGCCAGTAACGGCACTCGGCGTCGCAAGGGTGGGTTACGCGATCCAATACCGTCAATGGGCTCAGACGCTTCGTATATCACCAACCCATTCGCTTCGCCGACATCGCCTCCACCAGCAGAAGCGTTACCGCCGCTACCAATAGAGGCTAACAGGACGCCTTCTCGACCACCCGGGCTCAAGCCCATCAAAATCAGCTCCCCGCAAGCCGCTGCCTCGTTTCTTCTACCGCCATTGAATTTCGTGCCAATGGCACGCGAGCATTTCGAAGCCACGCAACATCTTGCTACCACTCTTCTACCGTCAGCTCACGCTCTGCGCTTATCGGTTACGCTGGAACATGCTGCTTTCCTGTGGGACTGCCAGAAGGAGCACGAGCTAGCGCGCGATCTAGCCGCTCGCACGATCAAAGATGTGTATACCTCAAGTGAAGGTCTAGACGACGACGAATTCGCAGAAGCGGCTGCCATCGTGCAAGCTCTCGGTGGTATTGTCAAACGCGGCTCGAACGAGCCCAGCCCGAAACTCAACACCAGCAGAAAGAGCAAATCTCAAACCTCGAATCCTCACGCACCGCCAACCCTTCCCATGATCGACCGCACGATCGCTCTCTCCCCTCCTTCAACATCAACAGCCAACACCCCTCGCCAACCCACTCTGGGCTCCTCGCCTTTTGACTACCACACAAGCACACCAGATCGCCTCTCAACTGTTCCTGAGGATCCCTCACAAGAAGCATCCGAGCGCGAAAACGACCGCGCGACAACCACAGCTCCAACCACCATCTCTCCTGCCGCGAGCAGACTGAGCAGCCATGCGAGCGGCAAGACAGGCGTAAGCGACAAAGCCGCCAAACGGCGCATGCTCGAAGCTGCCGAGGGGATGGTGGGTGGGGGAGGTGGAGGGGAGGCGGCGGGGAGGGGGTGGGTGGATAGCATCTCTCCTGCCGCGAGCAGACTAAGCAGCCGTGCGAGCGACAAGACAGGCGTAAGCGCGCAAACCGACAAAGCCGCAAAACGGCGCATGCTCGAAGCTGCCGAGCAGGAGCTGTACAGGCGTCGAAGCCAGAGTGCAAACAGTCGGCAGACGACGCCGGTCGAAGGGTACGTGCGGCCTCGCCAACACTAGCGTTTTGACAGACTTGGGCGATTTTTGTCGCAGAAAATGCGCGGAAATCTTGAGGCGGAACGTGATGCAAAGGATAGGAAAGAAAGCGGTGCTGATCTCTACCTGTCTAGAATCAGCGCCCCTACCGTCGACATTGCCGCCGCCGCCGCCGCCGCCGACAATGTGCTCAAGCCAAGACCGCAGCAATACCCTAATTCCCATGACAAGCTCAAGGTCAAGGACAAGGACAAGAACAAGAACAAGAATCACAAGACCCACGAAACCAAGAAGAATCCCCCACCAGCCTCCTCCAACAAACAACTAATCCAATCAGACCCGGCGACAGTCCGCCAACCATCGCGCCTACCTCCCAAACCAAAAGGACAACGGTCCAAGCGTTCCAAGCCTCTTCCACCTATACCCACTCCAGCCATCAAGAGAAGCGAAAGCGATGCTCAGCGCGAGACGATCGATAGGCGGAGGGCGGTTCTGAGAGCGCTGGAGGTTATTGGTTCGTCGTCAAAGGTATTCGAGCCGAAGCACGGGCCGGCTGCTGCTGCGAGGAAGGGAATGGGAGTGCAGATGAGATGAGAGTGGGGAGGGTGGGTGGCTCCTCGAAGTCCGATATCGATGCCTTCTACAACTCGGGAATTCAAAGATATTGGCATGCGATATGTCATCCGACCAGTCAGAAAAAAGTGTTACAGACTGCACGGTGAAATTAGGGATGCTTGATCGGAAGAGAGCCCAAAACAAGTAGTAATTGAAAATACTCGACTTGGAACATGTACAGTACTCACTCTCTTCAACCCTTGTATCCTTCCGTCTGCACAAACCAAACCAGTGAAACCCGCCAATCTCACCCACCCAATGGCTCCACCGTAGGTGTCCCTGAGAAACATGAACAATTAGCAATTCATCCGATCCGGAGAGAGTGTTTTCTTCTGCGTCTGAGTAACCAAGCATCCCTACAAGTCTCAGACTTGCCTTTGGAAGTCAGCGCTGCACTCCACAGCCAAACCACGGATTCCACAGAGTGGAGAAGAGGGCTTGATCTGCGGAGCTTTTGTTTCCTTGATGGGTGTGCAGCTCGAAAGTATCTGAGTCGGGAACACAATAGATGTGCTCTGACCCGTCATCACTGTATGTAGGTGGGTTGGGGAAATCGGAAATGCGTATGACACGTACGTACCTGGTTGGTGCGTGCTCAAGACAAGGGTGTCGTGCCTTTGGTCTTGCTTGTCGTCATCTTGGCTGTGCGGGCGCCGAATTGAATCTACTCGGTGTCAGCCTCTGATCTGTAGTCGGTAACGATGGCACGTACCGCTCGCTTTCTCTCAGAAGCTACTTTGCACATGCCCAATCGCCAAGCGAGACACCTAAGCACTTTCTTGCAAGGTTCCAGTTGTGCGCTCAGATCGCTGTCGTCCAGCACAGGAGCACCGAAATCGCACTTGTCAGACACTGGCGCGGCAAGTGCCCATTCGACAAGCTTTTCGTCGAGGAATGGGAACCGAGCTTCTTTGCCCCAATTTGTAATGACGCGATCGTCTCGGCCGAGATTCCGTTTCCCGAGTCTGCCAATGTCCAGGTTAAGTTCTTCGATGAGCCCCTGGAATCCGTGGCGGCTGTACGCCGTAGCATGGCGGGTATAGCCGGCAAACAACTCGTCCGCACCAAGTCCTGAGAGCAAAACGCGTGCGTCGGTGGTGTATGGCGTGTGCTTGAGGTTTGGACCTGCACGCATCATGCCCGTGCCGCGTGCGGCAAAGTATAACGCACATGCTATGCTTAGATCCATCTCGGTGTTGTGAGGATGCATAAGTGTGATGACTCTTTCCTGGTGTTCCATGGTCTCGGTGTAAGGCACGTTGATCGCCACGAAACGCCACTGTCGCTCTGGACAGACTTGACAGAGCTCAGCGTACGATGCACGACCTGTGATGCGGTCGGGACACGATTCGAGCGCGGCTTCGAAAGCCTCGGCGTCAACATTCGATGACTTGTGTATCCGAGGGTTTTGGAAGGCGACGTTCAGTAGATCGATAGGCTCAGAGGTGGGGAGCAGAGCGTGCGAGACACGAGCTAGTACAGTGCAATCTAGTCCACCAGAGAACAGAATTGCTAATCGAGAGGGAGTTGGAGCACAACTCTCCTTCAGAACACCAGCCTGGAGTGGCGGGTCGGGTATACCGAGTACGCGTGAGGCGAGCGAGTTTCGTAGCAGCTGTTCCAACAACAATACCGATGAGGAATCTTGGGTGAGTTGGGTATGGCTGGGTACGATTCGCTCGTTGAGAGACAGAGATGGAATTGCCTACCTTGCCATGAGCTTCTTGTCGCTCATTGAGTTGGCTGGTTACCTACAGAGTGTTCATCGGTCGTTAGGCCGTCAGCGGTAACGTGATATGGCACTTTTGTGACTGCAAAATTACAGGAGAAGTCCGAGACCTTGTGCAAGCCAGCTGTGTGTTCAGACGGAGCAGACAGGTCGATGCAGTAGATGCCGTCAGCTTCAACTTCAGTCCAAGCGCCGTCAAGAGATCCTGAGGTAACGCTGCTGATTATCAAGTCTCCGCCCTCGTTAGCTTTCCACAACAGAGATCGCCGACCGAGGAAATCGCGGCCTAGATACACTTTGCCGGATACGCTGTCGTAGAAGACGAAAGAATAAGGCCCGGAGACGGAAGACATGTGCTTAGCGATGTTGTGTGCAGCGTCCTGACTACTCAGACCCATACTGCGCGATTGTGCCACCGCGCCCGAGAGTACATCGAATACCGCTTGGGTGTCGTTGCCTTCAGTCGGACGGCCAGCGATTGTCCAGGCTTCGCCGTTCCAGCACAGAACGTGGGATCGGTCATCATTCTGAAGCGGTTGACTGACAGTACTCGATCCACGGAGTGAGAGTACCGTCGAGGTAAAGTCAAGATAAATTGTCGTGTCGCTGGATCCTAGAGAGTGTTCTTCGTGGCATTTGCTGTTGGTTTGCTGTACACACCCCGTGCTATCCGGACCTCTTCGCTGCAGGAGGGCCAGTACCTGCTCGTCCGCAGACACGTGTTGTGATCTGCTGAGTGAGCAGAAGATCCCGCACATGGCTCTGTCGCAGAGTGAGTTATTTTCAGAGGTCGCAAACGATGCAAGCTGAAGTGGAAGAGAGCCTCGAAATTGGAAGGGAAGGTACGGCAATGCTCGTCGGCAGAAGCTCGGAGGCTCGGAACTCGAGGTTGGACTCCAGCGAAACATCAGTTTTGTGAACAAAGGAACAAGACTGACTTTACAAATCTTTTGCTTTGAATTTCGCGACGCTCATGACTACGGTAGCTGAGCGCCCACTTCAGTATTGTCTCCAGTAACCGCTGAGCCACTTAACTCCTAGCGAGCAGAAGAGACAACCTCACATCCTTCCAAGTCTCTCTGGCCTCTCCACTTAGAAATCTCCTTCTCGAGTCCTCATGGTTATTTTTCAGCTGAGCCAAGTTGCACGCCGTCGCCCATGAAACTACATTGACGTCTTCGATCACGCCAGTAGACTCCCGTCGAATTCAGTAGCCACACTCTCTGCTAATTCCTAATGACGGAAACCCTTCCATTGAGGCAGGATTCACTCAAGACCAAGCACCGACATCAGCTCGTCTACCTCACTTCTTCCCCTCAGCCATCAGGGCCATGTTTTCGAACTTATCCCTGACATCGTCCGGGTGGATTCTCCTACCAGTCAAGTCGAAGAATTTGGCAGCAACGCGCTGCCAGCTCTGGCTTAAGTCTTTCCCAATCAATTCGCTCAGGCACTGCAGTTCACCGAAGGAGAACATGTCGTCTTCTTGCAGCGTCAGCCAGTCCGTCATGGTGAAGCGGGTCTCGAAGTTGTTGTTGACGCTGCCGCTTTTGGAAGCGGGCTTGTTGGAGGCGGGTTTCTTGGGTTCTTCCTTTTTACTGGCGGACTTCTTGTCGGGCTCTTTGTTCTGATTGTTGTTCTGTTGGTTATCGCCGCCTTTCTTGCCCTTCTTCCCCTGTTTGCCTTGCCCACCATTACCATTTCCGCCGCCTTGCTTCTCTTTGTCGTTCTTCCCGTCGGAATCCTTCTTTGCCTCATCGTTTCCAGTAGTGTCATTGATCTCCTTGAAGCGCGCTTTGAGTGAATGCTGCGCCCGGCCCATCTCCTCGGCGATAATCCTCCACGACTTGTTTATGGCCTTCGCAGCCTTCAGCTTCTCATCCTCCTCAGGCGTCCATGCAACATCATTGCCCTTCTGCTCAACTTTCGCCGCATCGTCCTTCGGCGCATCTTCCTTCTTCGAGCCTTCCTTCTTCGCATCTTCTTTCTTCGCCTCCTCACCAGCAGGTTTGGCGTCAGTCTTCTCTCCGCCTCCTTCCTTCGCGACCTGCGACGCCGATTTGTGGGCGACCAGTTTCTTGCTGCCGTTGCTGCCGTTCTGCAGTTCGTGGTACGTCACGCGGGTTTTGGCGCGGACGTTTGGGTCCAGCGGCTGGCCGGTGTCAGCGTCTATTGCGAAGAGCTTGAAGGGTTTGCGGAAGAAGGGTTTGATGAAGAACGGCATGGTTGAGATGTGCTGTGCTGGTGTTGTATGTGTGATTGGGAACGTGTAAGGGTGTGTTTTGTAGTTGATGTGGGTGAGGAATTGGGATATGCGGACTCGCCATGCACGTTGTTTTGCATGTGAATGAGCGCTTCTCAGACGCTGAAGAGGGGCAGGACGTCCTGGTTTACATGTGATGCCGGCATGTGGTTTTCCTACCTTGGTTCTGCTACTTTTTGACCGTGACCAGGAGCCCGGGAGTAGGGCGTCGAACAGCGATATGGTCGGCAGCTTTTCAGGGAGGTTCCCAGCATCCACTCCAACGGCGGCGACGGCGGTGGAAAGTCGACCCATTTTGCGGAATGCCTTAATGTCAGTTGGAAGAGAATAGAAAAGGGAAACAACAAAACTCAGGTGGTTGGTTGCGTAGCAACCGCCCTGCAAGCGGACGAAGTGTGGATGGTTTTGAGAAAAAACATGAAAGCTAACATTAAACTCGAGGTGTGAGAGCTTCGCTTTGACCTTGATCTATCACCTTTCGCGCTCTAGCTACCTACACATGATCCCGGGACGGATTCGTCACTCCCTGAAACTTAGTTGACTGTACCGCTATGCCAGGTGCACTAGAACCTGGCTGTACCAGGGCCTTTCGCGGACCTGAATTGCCCCATCGTGTCGTAAACCGTCAAGTTGGCAATTGTAACAGGTATCGTGTACCTAGTTTTACGGGCGGGGCGGTCGTTTAGGCCAAACACGCTCGTGAATAGAGCAAGCTTCTGATTCGAGGAAGGAGCACCGAGCACCGAGCTCTTCTCTATTCCTTCGTCCAGGCGAGCTGGCAGTGGCCGCATGGTGAAATGGGTGTCTTCAAGAGGTGGTTGGTGGTCGAGGCCATTGGAAGTCCGAGGATCGACTTTGGAGTCTCGTTCGTGTCTGATGACATGTGTACATCTTTGTTACAACGCCCGTACCTGGTGGTGTATATCCTGCAACGCATTGCGTGTATGGCGATCTTTGTCGATTTGTATGTCGCACCCTGGTTCCGACGCGCTCAAGGCGTGTCACTCGCCTCTTGTTGCTTGGGTACATTCCTCCTTGCTTGTACCCTTTCAACAATCACCTGCGGTGGCTTTTGGTTCTCATTCTCCTTGAAGCCCATGACTTGACCGAGCAGTCCACCGGGTTTAGGGACAGGACATTCGCGTGTCTTCTTGCTCTCTGCCATTAATGCATCGTAGGCCTCTGCAGATTCTCCTTCCGAGCCAGCTTCGTCGGCATTCTGCTTTCTCTTCCTACGTCTCCTCATAGGCTGACCGTCTGGTCCTTCGATGGTGTCCGCATATTGCTTGGGGTTGACAGGACACGGCAGGATGTGCGGCATGCCAACAACCAAGAAGCAGAAGGCGAGTGTTCCCGTGAAGAGGGCGCCCGTCTGGCGTGATCGCGGGTGGAGGGCTGGCGGCATCGTCCGAGTGTGAAAGAGTGACAGGCGATACGATCAGTCAATTCGATACCCTAGAATGTCGTGAATAGTGCATATTTGCGGCGAACCCCCGAAGTCGTCGCCCGAATAGGAAGTCGAATCTTCAAATCGCGAAATGGAGGCTTTTGATTCGCTGGCTGCACTTCGCTGCTGCTCCAGCCGGCGCGAGCTATGCAACCGCGATACCTTCAACCTTTACCAACATCCACTCACACAAGTCGCGCACTCTCGGTATCTTCATTCAAAGTTCTCCTACTGGACTCTTGCGATTAGGCGACTGTGATCTCACAATCATGGCGGATCTTGCCAGTGCGCCGGTCGAGCAGAACATCCCACAGGACATCGCGCAAAACGCGAGACTAGCAGTCCAGCGCTCAGCAAAGCGCACTCGCGAGATCTTCGCGGCAGACTTTGGACAGCTTTCAGCACTTGATACACCTCCTCAGCCATCAGTGGCCCCTTCAGAACCTTCGCCAGCAGACCGAGCACAGCAGGCGAGCGTCGCGGCGCGGATACGGAACGAGTATGCGGATGTGAAGGAGCTTCCGGCTGCGCTGGCGCAGAAGCAGGCGAATGCACAAGCTGGACTTGCTGCACGGAGGAAAAAGGCGAAGACGGAAGACCAGGCGTCGGACCCTAAGATGGTTAAGATGATCGAGGCCGCAAGCTCTGCCCAACCACAAGCGAACGGTTCTTCGTCGACAGCTCTCACACGGATCAATGGCACTGCTGGTGCGAAAGCGCCTCCGAATGCCAACGGACCCACACCTCAGCGCGACACACCGGCCACCAATCTTGTACGGAGAGATACTGTCAGACATCAGAAGCCGCAATGGCACGCCCCTTGGAAGCTCATGCGCGTTATTTCTGGTCACTTGGGCTGGGTGCGAGCGCTTGCGGTGGAGCCTGGAAATGAGTGGTTTGCTTCTGGCGCGGGAGACCGCACCATCAAAATCTGGGATATGGCGAAGGGTACGCTCAAAGTCACGCTCACTGGTCACATCAGCACTGTGCGCGGCCTCGCTGTCTCGCCTCGACACCCTTATCTGTTCTCATGTGGAGAGGACAAGATGGTGAAGTGCTGGGATCTTGAAACCAACAAGGTGATCAGACATTACCACGGTCACCTGAGCGGTGTCTACACCTTGTCTCTCCACCCTACACTTGACGTTCTCTGTACCGGCGGTCGTGATGGTGTCGTTCGCGTGTGGGATATGCGTACGCGAAGCAACGTTCACGTTCTATCTGGACACAAGGGCACGGTATCCAGCATCCAAACCCAAGCCACCGATCCTCAGATCATGTCAAGTTCTCTCGACAGCACTATCCGAATGTACGACCTTGCTGCGGGCAAAACAATGGGCGTACTCACACACCACAAAAAGGGCGTCCGCGACCTCACAGTCCATCCCACAGAATACACATTTGCCTCCGCTTCGCCTGGACAAATCAAACAATGGCTCTGCCCGCGCGGTGATTTCATGCAAAACTTCGAAGGCCACAACAGCGTGATCAACACCCTCTCTGTCAACCAAGACAACGTCCTCTTCTCTGGCGGCGACAACGGCAGCGTTGGATTCTGGGACTGGAAAACCGGGCACAAGTTCCAGTATGAGGACTCCATCGCCCAACCCGGTTCGCTAGATGCGGAAGCAGGCGTTATGGCGTCGACCTTTGATCTTACGGGGATGAGATTGATCACGGGCGAGGCCGACAAGACCATCAAGGTCTGGAAGGAGGACGAGAATGCTACTGAGGAAACGCATCCTCTGGATTGGCGACCAACGCTCGGAAGACAGAAGTTCTGAGAAATTATGATAGGATTGTACAAATACAATGTAATGAGATACCCACACGTGTCGCTTCCACCCCCAGAGCTATTATCACGATCCGTTTTCAAACAGGCTCCTTGATTTGTTGCCTTGATAATTAATCGCATACTTTGACATTGATTTTTAAGCCCAGACAATCTTGTTCGGCCTATTGATGCCCAAGATGCCGACGGGAACAGTGCCGGCATATTTATTGGTTACATGCGCTCTCCGACTTTGTTCCAGCCGAGCAAACGTCAACAACAAGTGGTGATATTGCCTGCAATTTCTCATGAGCCAACTGGCAGTCCCAATTTCAATGAAATCCATCAGAACACCTGCCGAGTCCATTCTCCATGATCAATCCAGTCTATGCCGATCGGACCATAACCCCAACCCTAACCCGCGCCACTCAACACGAAATCATCACTTTCTTTATGAAAAATCCAGAGGAAATGAATTGAGCGTGTAGTATTTCCATACGCGATAGCTCGCATCGTCTATACATTCTAGATTCATCGTCAAGTCGCCACCACCCTCAAGCATTGCACTGCCCAAGAGTGGGCATGTTCGGCTCGATGTTGACAGTCGAAATCTGCACCTTGTTATCCGCACCACCCAACTGACCGCCGCCGATAATCATGATGTTCGCGGGATCGTCAGGCATGACCATGAGAGCGCGCGTGTAGCTAGGGGCGACCGGCACTTCCAAGACAGTCCACGCACCTCCTCCGAGGTTGTGATTGAGGTACAACTCCGAGCCTGTTCCATCAGAGACGACGATCGTGCCGAGCGGTCCGCCGGCAGGCGTCCATACGTTGTATGGGGAGCCGTGGGGTATGGTTCCGTCTGTGGCGATGAGAGGGGTGTCTGGCTTGGAGCCGAATGTCCGCGGATCGCGCGAGATGCGGTAGTAGACTGCAAAGTCCCGCTCGACTGCGCCGTAGAATTCGAAGGTCATGATCCAGTTGCCGAAGGGCAGCTCGCTGACGATGGGCATTCCGGGGCGGAACTCGTCGTTAGGGTAGATGATGTCGTCGACTACCGGGCCCCAGTTGTGCAGGTCTGTGGTGGTTTGGTGCACCATCTTTTGGCCGAGGGTGTTGTTGGGGTCGCGCTGGTCGGAGTAGTAGAGGATAAGTTCGCCGGCGTAGGTGAGCATGAAGGGTTCCCAGACGGGCTCGTATTGGTTTTCGGGGAAGGCGTCGCCGCCTCTGGCGACTGAGGAGACGAAGTGCCAGTTGTAACTAGTAATGTGTGTTAGAAAAGCATGGCTCTTATGGTGGACTTGCTGAGAAAAACATACCCCTTATCCGTCGAAGCGTAAACGTCAATCTTGGTCTCGCTCAAGTCGGCAGGGATGCTGTTGGCGGCCATGAGTAGAGTGCCGGCAGAGTAGTTTCCAATGGTCTCGGTCATCTCGTAGAGATCGGGTTGGTAGCGGAGACCCCAGCCATTCTGGGTGTCGTAGACTCGCGACCTCTCAGACCACGTCTCGCCTAAGTCGGTAGACTCCCAGATGGGGATGTACGGGTCCAAGGGGCAGTTGCTTGGGCAGGCAACTGTGTTGTTCTCCGTAGGAAGGTAATTCTCCCATGTAGCGAGCAGGGTGTTGCTGCCATCACAGTCGAGCTTCCTGACCCGAGCGTACAACGTACGAGGGACGGTATAGTTGTCTGGCGGGTCGAAGATAGTCACATTGGTGAGAAGCTGTCTGTCAGAGCCTCCGCCTTGGGCGGTCACCAATGGTGCCAGAAGAGCACAGATTGCACCGAGGCGGGAGAGAGAAAATGCCATTTCGAAGATGCCTGTAGCAAGCCTTCAAATGACGCCTGCACTCCCATTGCTCCCTTGGGGCTCCAGTCCGTTTAAGTAGCTGGTCGCCTGCATAGTATAGATTGTGCCGCATTGGCATGACGACGTGGAGGAGCTCCTCACGGGTTCGGGTTTGAGATGTACCGAACGGTCTTGGTATTCATGTAAGAACCATGCGGAGTACCTGCATCGATATAACCCCAGCATTGGAGCTTCATCCGGCTGTCGCTCCCACCCGGTATGCCTTGCCTTGCCTTGCTGAAGTTGATCATTCCTCCGCTCAGTAGTGTGATCTTGGTGTTGACTTGCCAATGCGACCAAGCAAAATCTCCCCTTAGCGTATGGTCATGTTGATCATGCCTTTCTCCGGTTGTCATCGTGATTAGCATGATCGTCAGCGGTGGTCCTCAATCGAATGAAGCCATTGTTGGTGCGTGTGTATTGTGTTAAGACGGTCGAGCAAGGCCTGTTGAAAAGCAGGTTTCGTGCTCAAATACACTGGCACTATGTTTCTAGCAATATATATTGTGAGTGTCTCAATTCTTCATCGATCCAAGGAGCGCCAGTGGTCTAGTGGTTTATGATTGCCGCCTTCCAAGCGGCAGAGCGGGGTTCGATTCCCCGCTGGCGCATCAATATCAGAATCCCCATCTACTGGGGGATATTTTTCTCAAGTTTTTTTTTGCACGAAACCCCCATTTTCTATTCGGAGGTGTGGCAACATGAGCAGAAACTCGACGTGGAAACAGTCTGAACTCAGTCTATCAGCTCTAGAGTCACTTTGCATTTCGTCGAGCAATTTTAAAGCATTATTGTGGCCCTCAAACAAGAAAATCGAGGTGATGTCAAATTCCCAGAAATTATTGAGTCGTGAAAACAAGAACAACGAACAAAGCCAATGGAACCCCCTTTCATCTCATCTAACTAGACAACATCCACCAAGTCACGCGCATGCTTCCGTCGATACCATCCCTTCGAGGCTCCGTCCACCACCTGCTGCCCATCCGCGATCATCCAGCTCAAGTTTCTTTTGCCTTCGGCCTGCAGCCTCACATGCCACTCATCAGCAGTGTCAGCAATAACCCAATTGTATCCCTGCTGCATGATCCACCCGAAATCAGACCTGTAGTCGTGTCCGTCGACAGATGCATTCCCGACAAGGCTGTCGAGCAGGACCGGCGCCTTGCTGTTTTGGAATTGGAAGGCTGAGTTGTTGACGTGCAGGTCTTGCGGTAGGGAGTAGTTTGCAGTGTCGAAGCTGAGAGCTCGTGTCAGACGGAAGTGGGCGTGAGGTTCACGCAAATCGATGTTGAGGACTTACAAGGTGATGTTCGCTGTGTTTGGGTAGGTGAAGTCGCCGGGTGCAAAGCTAAGTTCGACCGTCAGCTATTGCTTCTCTTCTATTTGATTGACTGTAATGCTTACAATGTACCAGCAGTATGTATGGAACCGTCATTACTGTTGATTTCATCAAGAAGATCCTGGATGGGACCATCGACAGACCGCAGCTCGATCTCGGCACTGATGGTGTAATTGGTAGCAGCAAATTTCCGCATCGAAGCAAGCTGGTCGAAGTCATCCTCATATGCTGCATCGTAAACGGGTATGAAAGCGAGCTGGATGCCACTTTTGAAGGCATCCTGGACCCAAGGCAAGGCTTCGAACTCCTTCGGACTCTGGTACCAGACACTCTGCAGTTTGTAGATGCACCATTCATTCGCGGGAACTCCGGCGCTGTTGGCAAGGTTCTTCATGGCCCAGTATGCAACCTCGACAGCTGCCTGGTCTTTGAAGTCGAGCTCGAGCACAACATCCATGCTGGAGTCGCGGATGGACTCGATTATCTGCGGCAGACTCGGCACATATTCGTCTCTTACACGGCCCTGCTCGTCGCGGAGACGCAATTGCTCGATGCCGTTTGGCCCCGTGAAGTTGAACTCGCTCACATCCGGGTTGTAGCCTTTGCCAGTGTACGGATTGTAAGCTGCCTGTCCAGTCTGCTCGCCGATGTCGGTCGTCCTGCCTAGACCTTTGTCGTGGATCATTGGGAGTCGACCGTCGGCCGACAGGTGAATGTCTGTTTCGATACATTCCAAGCCCGCCTCAGATGCACGAAAGTATGCGTCGCGGGAGTTCTCGGAAGTTCCGTTCCATCTCAGACCCCGATGGGCACAGAGTGTTGTCAGGTCTTCATGCGGCTCGCGAAAAGCCTGGATGATCTTGCGAACATCGTAGGGCTGTCTAGCTGACAATGCAGTGAATGGAAGGATGGAGAGCGCTAGGATCGAGATCAGCATGATGGAAAAGTGGGAAGAGTGGGAGAGGGGACGGTAGTTTTGAGATCTCGCGGGACTCGCATCTTATAGTCGGCTGTCGTAGCACGAGAACACCTTGTGATCAGGTGCGAATGTAACATTGAGGCCAAAAGCTCACACCGTGTTGTACGTACGATCCACGTGCCTTGCTATCACAGCAGGAATGGGCGACCGAAAAGTATGAAGGAAGTCAAATCCAAACCCTGACAATGAAATCAGGAAAGCTTATCGAATCCCTTTCAATGCCCGAGTTCTGCGAAAAAAAATAGTAGGTAGCTTGGTACCCAACGCATGTGTGCATGAGAATCGGTTAGAGACCTACATCGAACAGTCAAAAAGACAAAAACATACAACAGGCGGGATTCCCAGATGGTCACCCACTCTAGTACTAGTCGCCCGGTTCAGTGCTTATGTATGGCAGAGCGGACGGGATGCCCAGTTCTCACTGACCTATGGTCGTATGTGACAATTGACTCAAATTTGTGTATAAATTGCTGAAATGATACGTAGTCCCCGCGGCGTAACAACAATTTGTGCGTCAACGCAGCTGGTTGACGCAGCTGACCCCGTCAACTTTCCCCTGAAATCTTTCTATCTTCTTGATCCTGAGCGTACCGTTTTTTTTTAGCTAGTCTGGACACGCCGACGATCGGTTTGTGACCACCAATTTACTTCTTCCTCAGAGCTTTCGCCCGGCCTTCCGAAGGCGGAGGAACTGCCTTCGGATCGATGCGCGCATCAATGACAGTTGGCAACCTGCTATCCAAGGCCTTGCACAGCGCACCTTCAAACTCCTCGGCATTCCTCGCAGTGAACGAAGCACTGCCTAATGCAGTCCCATACATCGCGAAATCAACCTGCGGAATGCCACAGTCTGGGCAATCGCGCCCGGAGAGAAAGGCGACCTGATCACACATGTTGTAGAGGGCGTCGTTCATGACGATCCAGATGACCGGGAGCTTGTGGTGCACGGCAGTGCTCACCTCGTTGTTCATCAGCATGGAGCCGTCGCCCACAATGCAGATGGTCGACTGGCCGCTGGCCGCAATGCCTATGGCGCTGCATGCCCCACTGCCCATCGACGCAACGCTTATCGATCCGTGGTATCGACCAGGCTTGGAGAATTTGAGGAATTTGGCTGTCCAGGACATGCTGTTGCCGTTGTCGGTCACGATGACGGCGTCGTGTTGGTTGATTCCGATGGACTGCACAACGGACAGGACCGTCTGCGGGTGGATTGTTCCGGCCATGTTCGACTCTTTGACGGGGATTTCCATCGCCACTTTTTCTTCATGCGAAGTTCCCGCAAGGTTCGATTCCGTGACGGGTACTTCGATCGCCATAATCTCTGCGTGCGAATCGTGTCTGCTGACCATCCCCGGCTTGATGTCACAAATGTCCAGCAGATGCTGAGCGACCTCTGTGATGTTTGCTTCGAGGACGAGTGCGTGCGGCGGGAGGTTTCGGTGGATTCTTTCTGGTGCGAGATCGACGCATATGATCTCTTTGTCCTTCCATTGCGTGTGGACTCCGAAAGTACTCATGTCGACCAGGCTTGTGCCCAGGATGATGACTCCCTCTGGGAAGTCGTTGAATATCTTGTCCTCTGCTACGGATCCGCAACCCGTTGCTCCCCAGTATTGGGGGTGGTCCTCGGGGATGATTCCTTTGGCTCGCGGGGTGGTGACTACCGGGGTGTTGTATCTCTCCACCAAGGCAAGCAGTTGTGCAGATGCACGCCGAGCTCCGTGGCCGATCCAGAATAAGAATTTCCCGGACTCGAGGCGGTCTTTGAGATATCCCGCTGCAACCAAGGCATCAGGCTTGCTGTCATCCATCTCGGCGGGCTTGAGGCAAAGGCGTGCTTCCTCCGGACGCACAGGAGTAACGAAAGCATTCTGGACATCGAGTGTCATAAAAACACCTAATGTGCCGCCAGTGGGACTGTTACGCAAGCGTTCCAACTGCCCCTGTAGGTGCAGCAAGTCTTGCCTTCGCCTAACGACGATCGAGTAGCTGAGCGCGTGATCGCATCGATCCCCGGTGAGTGCCATGACATCCTCAGGCACAGTCTCCTGCACCTTCCGTGGGTCTCTCTCATCTTCCGCTGTGATTGACGACAGAAAAACGACACGAGCACCATCTGCCTTTGCACTCTTGAGTCCGGTGATGGCGTTTGAGATACCTGGTCCGCTGACGGCGAAAGTGGTCGAGATCCTGTCCTTGTGGAGTGAGTCTCCCATCGCGGCGAAAGCAGCACCCGTCTCATGGCGACAATGGAGGACATCGATGGAAGATTTGTCCAGAAACTCCCAGAAGGGATGAATGGTTCCGCCGGAGATGCCGAAAGCCGTCTTGCAGTCGGCTCGAACCAGAAGGTTTACCACTTCCTCAGCGAAAGTGCTCATTGTTGTTGGAATAGAGAAGGATTGGTGAGGAAACGAGTGATGTGAGTTGGTACCGATTGACGTTTGCTTCACTCACGAAAGAGGGACACTGTTATATCATATCCAACCAGCCCAACAGGGGCATCGCCGCCTTTCTTCGTGTCAGACAAGGCAGATGGCATTATCGTGCACGGATAGAGTGAGCTGGTTGAACCAAGTTGTTGCAACAGGAATATGCATGTTTTGATATCCACCTGCTGACGCACTCCCAAGCTTAAAAGCATAATCTTATTGAAACCGAAATGTTGGGACCGCTTGCTGGTGAGTCCTCTTTTCTGTCAGGCGCATGGCAAGTAGCGGTCAGAGACGTGCGTCCGACGAACGCAGATGGCTTGACTGCGAGCAACCAGACAGTCATGCTACAAAGGTAAGTTAATGGTCATTCAACGCCAGGTTCCTCGGAAAGACAGGTCGTCTCTTGGCGGACAGAGTAAACGGAAATAAATTTATACACGCTCCCCGCAGCCACCAAATCAACATATTCCTTCATCATACCCTGACCAAACCTGGAACCAAGAACAATATTCGGCGACGATGGAAAACTCTTGGACTCTGTTCCGTGAAGTCGAGGAAATGTTCCCGGCAGAAAGCCCAAACTCGCAGAGATGGGAGATCCTGGTGATTGCTTCCATTACAGCCAGCGGCGCGCCTCACCTGGCTGGAGAGCTCTACCAATACTTGCTGGCCAAACCGCATTATGAGAGCAAAGAGCAACGGCGAGCCTTGATCGCAAGGCTAAGGGAAGCTTTGTTCAAGCTTGTGTGTGTCTCGGGAATCCCGAGACCGTTAGAGGCGATCTTCTCGATTGCAGCACTGGAGAAAGAAGAAGATAGGGATTACGGGTGCTCACGGTAATGCTTTCTCTTCTTGCCAACATTCAACCGCAAAGCTGACGACGTATGTTCAGAGAGAACTGGCAGCCAGGACCGGAGAATGCGACTCGCGCTCGTCAGTGGATTGATCAGCTCTACCGACACAACCATGGCTCTTTGGAGGACATCCTCGCCGGGCACAAAGACTTCGCATGGCTTTCGATCGAGGTCAACTACGGTCTTTTCCTGTCCGACCACCGTGTTCTTGACGGCGTTGAGACTGAAATAGTAGTTCTCAGTGGGTTGTTGGCACAACGAGCCAAACGCGAGCTGGCATGGCACCTCAGAGGAACACGCCGCATCGGAGTCAGTTGCGCCGAGGTCGAGACCATCCAGCAGGCTATCGAGAAGGTGGCATCATATTGCGGTGTCGATGTCAAAGATTTGCCGAGAGTTAGCAGTGTTGAGCAGGAAGTGTGAGCTGTTCCGCCCTTATTGGAGGAGAACCGAAGGTCTATACTCAGCATTAAATTCTTGAATGCAAGTTGACTCAATCCAGTGTGTGTGCTCTGAGTCCCTGTTGGCACGGATGATAGCCAGTGACTGTCGATCGATCTTTGCTGATCTTGCTGCTTTTGCTAGCATCCACTCGATTTCGGCTATCTTGACCAGCTTTGGTAAACTACTTCTGGCCATGTTTTTGCGAACCAGAATGCCAAGGTCACAAGAGACAGTCGATATGTCGAGACCGCTTGTCAAGGAGCTGACTCGCTGAGTGGACTGTGAATCTCATCCTGGCGCATGGTTTCAATGAATCTACCTTGCCAGCAAATACTCCGTTGACTGCGTGATGGTGGAACAAGACTGGCGAGCTGATACGCCATGTCTCAGTACGTGTCTTTAGGGGTCCAAAATGCGGCATGCGGGCCAGGCACAGTACCGCACACCGGGTGAGCGATCTGTAGCGGTATGCGTATCCAGCTTCCCGGCCATGACACTTATAGGCCAGGGTTCGAACCATCTCTTCCCGCCAAAGACATACGCAATCGGTCACCGTACCGATTACACATCCAAAATTTTGGTTGATCTCAGACTTGTTGAGGCGCCTTGATGACACGTAGACGCGTGCACGCGATTTTGAAGCCGTGTATTCGTACATATTTCGGGGATGAGTGCGCGCGAGTGCGGCGAATCTGGCGCTCTCATTCATCACAGCCATTAGACTGCCACGGCACTGTTAGCAGGTGAGGTTACGACGCAGAGATGCCATCGAGCCATTGACGCCGGACGCGTCAACGAGACTGGACGTCAGGAAAAGGAGGCACGTGAGAGGTTGCCCAATCCGGGACACATCACGTCTTGGCAGTCAACAACAACTGCACTGCTGCGCCAGGCATTTGCCCGAATAGGTAGTCCATCGTACGACCACCGATTTCGAAAGGTCGGCACACGTTGACGCATCTAAAACGACTCCTGCCGCGTCGGAAGCACGGGCTGTGTTCAGATTTATCTGCTCTAAACATGCCATGATAAGACGCAATTGTTATACCACGCACCTCAGCTAATATTATGCAGTGCAAACCTGCGTCATCCCGCTCTGCGCATCGCGACGTCGGTGATGTGCTGTACCGTACCGTGTACGGTTACGTACGGTGTACGGCCTCACGGGAGAGACTGTGCACGCTCTGCTGAAATGGCTTTTTGAGAGATGACGAGCAGCTTCAGACATGAATCCAATTATCTCGAGACGCACTAGGTCTTTGTTGCTGCTTGTTGCGAGAAACTACCCTTCACCATGGCGATGCAGTTCACCAAGGATCACTCCGAACAACCCCGAGGCTGGAAACATACAATATACGATTATATGACGGATCACGACATCAAGCACACCGCCGCAACGCCTCTGCAAGGTGGCCACTCCGCCTACATCTGGCGTATCGATGGCTACGAAGACCCAATTTCGGGAGCGATCAATGGGCCTTGTGTCTTGAAATACGCCGAGGAGACAGCCAAGGGCTCACCATCCATCATCGCCGACGCCTTGCGGATGCAGTTCGAAGCCCGGGCGCTAATTTCAAGGCCAGTAGCGAATGCGTGTCTATCGGAGCCATCAGTCCAAGTACCAAAAGTATTGCGGACAACCGATCGCGCACTGCTGATGACCTGGGGTGGCGAAATTGACTTGCGCTCGGCGTACGTTCAAGGATCCAGCTTTGACGCAGGAGACATCGGTGCCAGGCTAGGACGGTGGTTGGCATGCCTGCATCTGGCCGGTTTTGAAGATGAGCAAGTTCGTGCGTACGAGAGTGAGATGATTGAGCCTGTTGTCGCGGGCGAGCATGAGAACTTGCGCAAGACCATGATTGCTCGCGGCATGGGCGAGAGCGCAGCACATGAAGCAATGGTGCAGCTGCGAAAGGACGCCGGGCCCAGGACCATGACGGTATGGGATTTTCGGCCAATGAACACCCTTCTTCGCTTTTCCAACGCCACGGGATCGGAGCCAGGTCTCACCGTCATCGACTGGGAATGCAGCAGATACGGCTGCCCGGTGGACGATCTTAGTCACTGGGTAGCCGAAGCGCTTGTCCTCGAAGCAAAGCACGGCAACGGGCCAAACATGCTGCCACGATTCCTTGCTGCTTATGTCTTGCAAGCTAGCGAGAGGATTGTGACGGCCGACTTTGTGTGCAAACTGGCGATTTCAGTGGCATCGACCTTGTTGTCGCTAGCACCGAGCGGCTTGTGGGACACGGACAAAGCCGAGGCTGAGTTTTGGGTGGCTCGAGGGCTTCAATTTGTTCATGCAGCAGTTATGAAGGACATGGCCTGGTTCTCGTCGAGTGAGTTCTCGCCACTCTGTCACAACCCAACATATGGAAGATTGTAGAAGGAACAAGTAGACTAAAGGGAACGTTTTGAAGGACTACAGTTTGAATGACGCAGATACTGCAACAGTCAGACAGGGTTGCTCAATATGATGAATGATAATCTCCATCAATACAGCGTGAAGATAATTCCCAGATGGTCGCCCATCCAGGTAGTACTACTTGCTAGGCTTGGTGCATATGAAAGAAAAGCCGAGTGTAATCTCACAAAGCAACTAGATTGACAGCAGCTTCTACACCGATGCCGCATTCGTCACTGTGTCAACCAAGGAATAAAGTCACCTATCCCGATCGGTATCCCTGCTTCACTAGATCTAAGCGAGCCGCACCTGTATCTGGTCACGCCGACCAACGGCTTGTGACTCTCCGTCGAGCAACGAGGCAGTAGCGATGGTCGTATGTGATCATTTGAGCAATTTATTCGAAGACGTACGCTTGTTTGTCTGGTGCTGACGCCGAAGGTAAGGTATGATGGCTATGATTCGAGGCTCGGTCGTCGGGTTATCCATCCGGGATGGGCTTGCGGTTCCGATTGGGAGTCTGTGTTTACGCTCGGATTTCAAATCAGCTACCTTGTTCCTGCTGAGAAAAAAGTGAAGACCGCTGCTGCCTTTTATGGCAGGTCCAGAAGTCATTTACTCCACGATATCTTGGACTCGATGCATGTGACTTTCGTGCAGTGACTCCTCCTCAGTGCTAACTACCTCCAGTCAACCAGCCTTGCGACTAATTGCTGGATATCTGTAGGCCTTACTATCACATTTGCGCAAGACCTCAGGCTTCATTTGGAACCTAGTATGATTGAATGTCAGGTAGATCACGAAATGAGAAGACGCATATAGTATATTTTAGTAGTACTAGATAGATATGTAAGTTTATCCCTAGACGTGTTCCAGACACCTTTAGACTAGAGTATCAGACGTCTTGTAATGACATTTGGACGGCCCCTCATGATCGAAACAATTGTTGTAACCCTAAGCCATGTAGGAAGGTCACGTGACGGCAGGGTCACCCCGGGGTAGGTCACGTAACCCAAACTAGATAAATGAATAACTCTATCAGTCCTAGTCGAATTATAATGAGATTAGGTGCGTTAGAATTGTTTAATTCCGGACTTTCATATAGGTTAAGAAGATATTTTCTAATCAGAACTAGTATAGCTCTATAAATTAGGAAATACTTCTAGAGCTTTTAGATCTAATTCTAACATTATATACTTAAGTAAGTTATCTATACTATCTAGCAAAGATACTATTTACTCTCTAGTAAGTACTAACTATAGTAGCTACCCTAAGGCTTTAATTATAGTACTATTACTACTAAAAACAAATCTATATCTATTTGTAATAACCTATAGAGTTACTTACTTCTATATACAAAGAGCCTCTAGCTATAGTACTTCCTAGACGTTACATATACACAAGTTATGTAGTAATACATAACAACTATAAGAAGAGTAAGACTTGTAAGTCTTATACATCTCTCTAGTATTATATATATTATATATACTAATAAGTCTCCTTAGTATATAGAACAGATACTTTCCTTAGATAGAAGCCTTATGCTTAACTTATGTATTGAAGTTAGTAATTACAATAAACTATATTTATTATGCTAACTACTTCTTCTCTTATCTGAATTAACCTTAGTTTAACCTAACATAAACCTAGTAGCATTCCACTTCTATTATACTTTAAGCACTATTCTCAGTTGGACTAAGAAGTGTTTTAGGAACTAGATATTATTATATATCTAAGGAAGAAGATCTATCTATTAAAGATATCTTATCTAAAGAAGAGTCTAACAATAAGTTAACTTCTAAAGAACCTACTACTTCTCTTGTTACTAACTAATCACTTCTAGTTGTTACTAAGTAGTTAGAGAATGTTCACCTATACGATATGTTAGTTAACAGATCAACCTAAGGAGGTAGAGGAGATATTCTCTCTAAACTAAAGGTTAACTTGCTAAAGGAGTTTACTAGTTTAAGGAACTAGTTTAAATTATTCTATATATAGTGCCTCTTATCTATTGAGATAGAAGGACTCTGATTTATAGACTTCTGAAAGCAGATACTATTTGTAATATCTTTCTTATAAGAACTAGCATATAACTAGATCTACCTATACTTAAAAGATTACCTTAGTTTTACAAACCTAGATTGCTAGAAAGTATCAACTAAGGTACTATTCACTAGTGTTACATATCTCTTTAATGAGATGGAGGCTATGTTTAACTATAGTAACAAAGCTCTAGAAGCAGAATGTAATATTTAAGCTCTTCGTTAAAGAACTTTAGTAGTAAAGTACAAAGTAGAATTCTAGATTCTAGCTATAAAGATCGAATAGAATGACGAAGTATTAGCCTCTTAGTTCTACTAAGGACTGAAAGACTACATTAAGAATGAAATCGCTAGGTAAGAACATCTAATAAAGCTTAAAGAAATATATAAGCTTACTATTAAAATTAATAGAAGGATCTATAAATGATAGTTAGAATAGAAAGGAAAGTCATTTACACTGAATGCTAACTATAAGGCTAAGCGTAATGTTCCTATATAGAGAGATGACTACTATAGACTATAGAAAATACAGATTGATACTATGAAGAGTAAGCTAGGTTCTAACAACAAAGGTCTAAGGAAAGGATAGTAACAAAGACTGTAATTGAATAAAGGGACAAAAGACAAGTCTAATGTTAAGTACTACAAATATAGTAAGAAAGGCTACTACATATATAAATGTAACGTCTAGAAGTAGTATTATAAACTGTAAGGATCTAGACTAACTAGGTTGCATAACTACAAAGCTTTCTAAGCTACTAAGAGCTCTAATAAGGAAATTATAGATACTACTAGGTACTCTAGAGAAATGATTATTAACAGACGACTAGTCCTTAAGTACAACTCCCTTACTACTACTCTGCTAGTCAGAGTAGGATAAGAAGAATACTAAGCAGATAAAACTAAGAATACTATCTTAACATCAGACGATTATAGAATGATATCCTAGACAGCTTACTATAATGATAAGTACTATACTCATATAGCAGACAAACAAGGATCTAGATAGTTTCTAATAAGGAAATCTAGAAGTGTTT